>ENA-OQHF01000901-OQHF01000901.1-human-gut-metagenome-genome-assembly--contig:-NODE-901-length-16911-cov-4.161106_pt1 | contig 16911 bp, 15 predicted proteins | sample MGYA00242559_ERZ504709 | MGnify/ENA primary metagenome ERZ504709 (study PRJEB26092, sample SAMD00036203) | human gut metagenome | host: Homo sapiens | study: EMG produced TPA metagenomics assembly of... | reverse complement strand
GCGGCACTACACGTTGAACAGGAAGTGCATGATGTCGCCGTCCTGCACCACGTACTCCTTGCCCTCGACCCCGATCTTGCCCTGGTCGCGGCAGGCCTTTTCGGAACCCAGCGCCACATAGTCGTCGTACTTGATGACTTCGGCACGGATGAAGCCGCGCTCGAAATCGGTGTGGATGATACCGGCGGTCTGGGGCGCTTTCATGCCCCGGCGGAAAGTCCAGGCACGGCTCTCGTCGGCACCGGTCGTGAAAAACGTCTGCAAATCCAGCAATTTATAGGCCGCTTTAATCAGACGCGCCACACCCGACTCCTTCAGGCCGATCTCTTCGAGGAACATCTGGCGCTCCTCGTACTCGTCCAGCTCGGCGATGTCGGCCTCGGTAGCTGCGGCGACGATCAGCATCTCGGCCCGCTCGTCGGCAATGGCGGCCTCGACGGCCCGGGTATGTTCGTTGCCCGTCACGGCGCTCTTCTCATCAACGTTGCAGACGTAGAGCACCGGTTTGTCGGTCAGCAGGTCAGGTCGCGACCAGCTTGCGGTTCCTCTTTCTCGACGCGTCCACGGTCGGGCGCTCAACCCCTGCTCCAGGACGGCCTTGTACTGCAACAGGATCTCTACGGCACGTTTGGCCTGCTTGTCCCCGCCCACGACAGCCTGCTTCTGGGTCTTGGCAAGGCGGTTCTCGATGGTTTCGAGGTCCTTGAGCTGCAACTCGGTATCGATGATACCCTTGTCGCGCACAGGGTCGATCGAACCATCGACATGGGTAATGTTATCGTTCTCGAAACAACGGAGCACATGAATAATGGCGTTCGTGTTGCGGATGTTGGCCAGAAACTTGTTGCCCAGCCCCTCGCCTTTCGAGGCACCTTTCACCAGTCCGGCGATATCGACGATCTCGATGGTGGTGGGAACCACCCGCTTGGGATTGTCGATCTCCGCGAGCCGAATGAGCCGCTCGTCGGGAACGGTGATGACGCCCACGTTGGGCTCGATCGTACAGAAAGGAAAATTCGCCGCCTGCGCCTTGGCGTTGGACAGGCAGTTGAAAAGGGTCGATTTACCCACGTTGGGCAGCCCCACGATACCGCATTGTAAAGCCATTGAATATCTTTCGTTTTTAATATTATCCGTTCGACAGGCATCGGCAAAATGCAGGTGCCCCCGCGAAGACGGTCGATATACCGTCGTTCGGAAATGCAAAGATACGAATAAGCCGCGTGCAAAAGCAAATTTATTTGCATTTTGCCCAGACGAAGTATTTTAGACGAAGTCAAAGATACGAAAATCTCCCCGATAACTTGCGTTTGACGAAGACTTTATTCATTGATTCCGAACAGACAAGCCCGACACAGGCCCCGGGACTAAAGACCGAACAACAGCTCCGGTATAAATTAAAGAATAAAACGGCAAAAACAGCCGGGTTTCGACAAGACGACAAGCGCGGAGCAAGAGGGTAACCGATTACAATCTTGTCAGGTACGCAACCGATGCGCCGATAAAAAATCATACTCACCCTTTCGCATTCCGAGAAAGAGTTCCGCAGCGCCACAGGAGCCGATAATTTCAGCAAGAGTGCGCAGCAGCACCTACAGCAGGCGCAACAACCGCCCGCCAAAAGCAAACCGCACAACGACGATGGAAGCGGCAAGACCGACGAAGGCCGGAATCCGACGGATTCCGGCCTTCGTCGCATAATACGATCAAATCAGACGATATTGCACGAACACAACGGATAGCTCTCCCGCTTGAGGAACTCCTCCGAAACCACGATCCGAACAGCTCGGTGCAATACGGAAAACTCCAACGGAGACTCCCCCCAACAATTCGCCATCGACCTCGACGCTGATCTCCGGCGAAGATTCGATGCGGATACGGCTGCCCCTCTCCTGCAGGATATGCCGAATCCGGTAAATCCCGCCGTTGAACAGATAACGGAAGCGGAACAGGATATGCCAGAAATGGACGGGACGGATCAGCGACACGTCCAGCAGTCCGTCGTCGGCCACCGCCTCGGGCAACTGCTGCATACCGCCGCCGTTGTATTTGCAGACACCGATGGCGATGCTCATCAACAGGTTGTTGTAAACCAGCCGGTCGTCGATCCAAACCTTCACGCCCGTCGATTTGTAGCTGAAGAACGAACGGATCATGCACCACGTATAGAGCCACTTGTTGCGGTGTCCTTTCTTCTTGAGATGGGCGTATTTCTTGACTACCATCGCATCGAACCCCATACCGGCCACATTAGCCATATAACGGTGCTGACGGTAGTGAGCCTCTTCGTAAGAAACGACTCCGACATCCTGTAAAAACGAATGTCCCTCCTTGATAGCGCGGATCGCATCCTGATAGCGATTCGGCACGCCGAACGTGCGGATCCAGTCGTTCCCCGCTCCCACGGCGACAACAGCCAGCAGCACCTCACGGGGATCGACCGTCTGCTGAATAAAAAGACCGTTCACGACCTCGTGCAGCGTACCGTCGCCCCCTACGGCGATAATGCGGCGGAATCCCTGCTTCACGGCCGACACGGTCAGTTCCGTCGCATGGAACTTATGTTCGGTGAAGACCGGTTCGGTCTGGATTCCGGCATCCCGCAGGAGCTTGGAGATCAGGGGAAAATGGTCAAGCCCGCGGCCACCTCCGGCCACGGGATTGACAATGACGAACCAACGCCGGCCGCCGCCGGGCAAGGACATCTCCTCCAAAAACGACTTATTTTAGGGGAGCGTTCTTCAGCGTATCGACCAGGAATTCATAGAACTTGCCGACGGAGGCGATGTTCACCTTTTCGTCCGGAGAGTGGGGATAGCAAATGGTCGGGCCGAAAGAATCATATCGAGCTTGGGGTAATTCGTACCGATGATGCCGCACTCCAGACCGGCGTGAATGGCCGTAACCGCAGGTTCCTTGCCGAAAAGGGCTTTGTAGGAAGCTTTCATCGCGGCCAGAATCGGCGAATCCAGATTGGGTTTCCAACCGTTGTAGGCACCCGTGAGTTCCACCTTGGCGCCGGCCAGCTCGAACACGGCGGAGATCGCCTCGCCCAGCTCCTCCTTCTCGGAGTTCACCGAACTGCGGAGCAGACACTGCAACTTCACCGTCTTGCCGTCGGACACCACGCGGGCCAGGTTGCTCGACGTCTGCACCAGTCCGGGCATCGACACCGACATCTTCTGCACCCCGTTCGGGCAGCCTACGACCGCACGGATCAGATTCTCCGCCACCTCCTTGGCGATCATCGTTTCAGGGGTTTCGGTTTCGGTCAGTTTGATGGAAACAGCGTCCTCGATCCCGGCGAACTCGGCCTTCACGACCTTTTCATACGCTTTCAGCTCTTTGGTCAGCTGCTCGAGATCCTTGGTGCGGACCATCAGCGTAGCGGTCGCCTCGCGCGGAATCGCATTGCGCAGACCGCCGCCGTCCACCGAGCAAAGCAGGATGTCCATCGACTTCTTCTGCTCACGGATGAAACGGAACAGCAATTTGTTGGCATTGGCACGCTGTTCGACAATCTGGATACCGGAGTGCCCACCCTTAAGACCTTTGACAACCAGCTTCACGGCCCGGTAATTCCGTGCCGGAGTCGGCTCCGCCTTATACTTGAACGTGATGTTGGCATCCACGCCGCCGGCGCAGCCTACATACAACTCGCCCTCCTCCTCGGAATCGAGGTTAAGCAGGATGTCACCGTGCAGCACCCCTTTCTTCAGGCCGAACGCACCGTCCATACCCGTCTCCTCGGTCGCTGTGAAAAGCGCTTCGAGAGGACCGTGTTCGAGCGTATCGTCCTCCAGGACGGCAAGAATAGCCGCCGCACCGATACCGTTGTCCGCACCGAGCGTCGTACCGTTGGCCGTCACCCATTCGCCGTCGATATACGCCTCGATCGGGTCCTTGGTAAAGTCGAACTTCTTATCGTTGTTCTTCTGGGGAACCATATCCAGATGCGCCTGCAGAACGATACCCTTGCGGTTCTCCATCCCTTTGGAGGCAGGCTTGCGGACATAGACATTGTGGGCCGCATCCTCCTTGCACTCCAGGCCGAGACTCTTGGCTACGCCGATCACGTACGCACGGATCTTCTCCTCGTGGGAGGAAGGACGGGGTATTTTAGCGATTTCTGCAAAATGCTTCCAAACCAACGCGGGTTTCAAAGCGGTCAAATTCTTATCCATAGTAGTTCTATTTTAATTGGTTATCGTTTCTATTTTCCATTTTCCGGAGCAGGTGCCGCTTCGACGGCAGCGCTGCGGTCGAAAGCCTCAACGATCTGTTTGACGAGCGGATGCCGCACGATGTCGCGGCGGTCGAACTCCACGATGCCGATCCCCTCGACACCGCGCAAAATCTCCATCGCCCGCGTCAATCCGCTGTCGGAACGACGGGGCAGGTCGATCTGCGTCACGTCGCCCGTGACGATGAATTTGGCATTGCGTCCCATGCGCGTAAGGAACATCTTGATCTGCGGCAGGGTCGTATTCTGCGCCTCGTCCAGAATGACGAAAGCGTTGTCGAGCGTACGGCCGCGCATATAAGCCAGCGGCGCGATCTGCACGGTCCCCTCCTCGATGTATTTTTGCAGCTTGGCGGGCGGAATCATATCGTTGAGCGCATCGTACAGAGGTTGCAGATAGGGATCGAGCTTCTCCTTCATGTCGCCCGGCAGGAAACCCAGCTTCTCGCCCGCTTCGACGGCCGGACGCGTCAGGATGATCCGCTTGACGTGTTTTTCTTTCAAAGCCCGCACCGCCAGGGCGATGGCCGTATAGGTCTTGCCCGAACCTGCGGGGCCGATGGCCAGCAGCAGGTCGTTGCGGTCGTAGGACTGCACCAGCTTGAGCTGATTGACCGTGCGGGCCCGGACGATCGTGCCGTTGTTCGCCATAGACGATCACGTCCTTATCGACGGGAGCGTCGTGTTCGATCACCCCTGGTCGAAAAACGGCCTGTTAGTACCGACTCTTTGGAGATATAGCCGTATTTGAGGTAGTAAGCGATCAACCCGTCCAGTCGTTTCCGAAACCGTTCGGAATCGCTTCGGGGGCCGAGCACCGTGAGCGCAGATCCGCGAGCGATGATTTTGAGGTTGGGATGCAGCTCCTGCATCTGTTCGAGGTAAATATTCTGGGGGCCGTACAGCTCCCGGGGATCCACCCCCTCGATGTCGATCTTCTTATCTTCGGAATCCATCATAAGCTAAAAAACAAATCCTACGCTCAATGCCAGGGAGTAAGAGCGCATGTTGAACCCGACCGCCTCTTCGGTGGGATAATAACACTTTTTCGAATCGAACTGCCCGTTGTAACGGAAGTCGATCAGTGTATGTCCGAAATTCAACCCCAGGCCCAACATATAGGAAACCGTCGGCGCATACTGCCGAAGAACATCTCGTTGTTGCCCTCGGCATACTTGCAATCGTTCATCACCGTAAAGACGGGACCGACGTTGATCCGCAGCATCGGAAGCGCCCGAAGCGAGAAGATGAGGGGGAATATCGATCGAATTGGTTTTGGATTTTCAGAGTTCCGTAGTCGGCATGGCTCAACTTGATCGACTGCCGCACGTAAAGCACCTCGGGGCCGATGGTGAAATAGCGGAATTTCAAGCCGATCTGGAGTCCGGCCTGCCAACCGAGCCGGTTGTCTATACCGAAATCCGGACCGGAAGTCGAAAAATGGGGAAAGTTGAGTCCGGCCAATACGCCCCACTCCACTCCCTTGAGCGCCGATCCGCTGCGGCCACTGCGACCGTAATCGTCGTATCCACGGGACTGGGCCGAAGAGGGGAGAGTCAAAATACTCAACAACAACGCTATAATCAGGAATTTACAGTTTTTCATAACTCTATTTCTTGGTATCGGATTTCAATACGGTAGCGGCCCAGAGCAGGTAGCTGACACAAGCCGTCACCCAGATCAAGCCCGCCTGGGGATGACCGAAACTGCGGATCAGCGCACCGCAGATCGGCCCCGAAAGGGCACCGGCGGAAATAGCCAGGATCATCAATCCGGCGACTTCGTTCGAACGGCCCGGAGCACTCTTGGTCGCCACGGCATAAAACGTGGCGAAAACGCAGGCCATCGTGAAGCCGAGGATGCCAACCAACGCATAAACGACCGCTTCGGAGCGCACCGCGAAAAGGGCGATGCAAAGCGCCAATGCCAGCAGCATATTCCAGCGCAGGTATTTGACATCGACGACACGGATCAACACCCAGGCACCGACGAGCGTACCCACGATGCGCAAAGCGTAAAATCCGGTGGTCGTAAGAATCGAATCGGGATTGTCGATCAACCGCACCGAAACGAAGCCGATACCGACATCCGCAGCGATGAAGCAGGCCACGCCCAGCGTACAGAGCAGCACGGCGCGGTTACGCAACAGACGGAAACACTCGGCCATACCGACCGCACGGGACGATTGCGCCGGTTCTGCGACCGCAGTCACCTGTAACCAGACGGCCCCGACGAGCGTAAGCCCCGCATAAATCGGCAACAACAGACGCCAGTCGCCGAAAAGCGAAACCAGCCCCGTGATGATCGGGGCGAGCAGCAACAGAGCCGTATTGCGGAAGATCTGTCCGACGGTCAGGTAGCTGGTCATCCGCTCCTCGGGCACGATGGTCGCCAGCAGCGGATTGACCGCCACCTGTATAGCGGTATTGCCGATGCCCAGCAGACCGAAGCCGATGAAATACCAACTCAAGGCACTGCCGACGCCCGCAGCATAGGGCACGAGCAACCCGGCGATGGTAAAGGCATAACCGATCATTGCCGTTCTCTTGCGGCCGATGCGGTTCATCAGCGCCGCGACAGGCGTGGAAAGAAGCAGGAACCAAAGGAAAACCATCGACGGCAGAAAACTCACGGCACTCTGCTGGCTCTCGGCAAATTCACCGCTGATGATGTTGGTCACCGGAGCCACGATATCGCAGAAGCCCATGATAAAGAACCCCATCAGCACAGGTGCCAGCAATCGTTTGTCCACTCTCCTTTCCGTCATAGCACGTCCTTCAACATTCATTATTTGGTCAAAGTTAAGTTTTTTCTCGGAATACACAGAGAAAACCGTGCATTTTTTTATCCGGAATCCCTGTTTTTCGGCAAAAAAGCATTGCTATTCCCCATTTTTTCGTATATTTGATGTAGTCTGAAGGTATTTAATTGACTACAAATAGATTAAAAGAAACTCGCATGAGAATGGGCAACGGATAAGAAATTGGTAAAGTGCTTTGATACACTATATTTCTCATGCTGTCAAACAACTCTTATTTGTTTGCAAATATAATATTATTGCAGGTAATAATCAAAAATAACGAGGTTTATTTTCATTTTTACCTGCTGATATTTGTTCCGGATTATCAGATGCGATATATTTGTAATTAGGATTCGTACCGTGTTCCAAGCGGTTCATAAGTAACGACTTGCGGAGTTTTGGCAACAAGGGGATGCGGCTCCGTTTTATAGAAATGACTTATGCAAACCGACTTATCCATTTACAACAGTCTTCGCCCTTCCTTTATAGAAGGCGTTCACGCCGTGAAGTTCAATGCTTTGTCGGCGGTCATATCGCGTTACCGGGATTATGCCCGCAGTTCCGAACAAATAAAAGCGTACTCGGGAGATTCTCTGCTGATGCGGGACATCGCCTCCTTGCTTGACGAAGCACCCCGTCCCATAACGAGGGAATACCAGGATTTCACCCCGTTCCTGCTTCTTCTGATGCTTTCGGAGGAATTTCATGTCGTCCATTACGTCGAGCGTCTTGTAACGTGGTATTTCGGCTACTGTTGTGTCGATGAACTGCGGACGGTTTGCACCATTCTGTCCGAGTGTTCCTACCCGCATCACGACACGCTGCGGCTGCGGTTCAAGAATTACCTGCGTGAAGCCCGTAAGACATTGGGTATGCCCGTTGAATGTAACGCTGCTGTCATGCTGAAAATGCTCGACGCCTCTTATGAACATCTCACTCCCGCCGATGTCGGGGAGTTCGAGGAGCTGTTGCACCTGGGGGACGATTACGAGTTCATCTCCCGTGTCAAATCGAATTATCTTGCCTCGGATAACGTCACGGAACTCGCCGGGGTTTGCGGGTATTCCAGCACGATTACCTTCCGCCGGCGTTTCCAGCGGGTTTTCGGCTGCTCGGCCTCCTCGTGGTTACGTCAGCGCCGTATCGAACGTATCGGGGAGTTGTTGCGGACGACACACTACACGTTGCAGGAAATAGCCTACATGTGCGGTTTCTCCGCCCAATCCCACTTTACGGACTTTTGCAAGCGGAATATGGGGAGCAATCCCACTTCCATCCGCCAGGAAGGTCGGATCTGACATTAAAATCGGCTCCGTGATAAAAAAACGAAGAGAAAGATAAAAATCGTAATCCGCCGGTTTTTCGATTCGCTAACTTTATACGCGAAAGTAACAAGACGGATTATGATTGCATTTATAGAAAAATTAAACAGCGAAGTCCTGCGGAGTATCGAACGTATCGAATCGCGGGATACCGACGTGTTGAAAAAGTCGCTTGAAGCGTCACGTGTCCTGGGAGAAGCGTTCGACCGTTTGAAACAATATATCATCGGCTACCGTTTTCAAAACGATGACGAGGAAATAAAGTTCTTCAAAGAAATCAAACCTCGTCTTTTTTGCCGTCTGATCTATTACCGCAAGCTCTACAATATCGAGATGAACCGTCCGGTAGGAAGTATCGAGGCACAACGGGAGTACCTGGACGCCCATGTTCGGGCCATCAACGCGTACACGCAGAAACGCCTCGACTTTATCCGCTATTTCCGCAGCGGCGCTACACACCTGGACAGCCTCTATTTCCTGCGCGGGCAGACCGACACGGAGCAATACCTGGAAACCTTCTACTATGAACTCGACCCGCAGTTTTCGACAAACGCGGATTTCAAGGTGGCGAAAATCCTGGCCAACGATATGTTGTCGGTTTATCTTATGGGCGAATTGGAATCACTGGAGAGCACGAACCTCCGGAACATGGTTCTGCCATTGCCTGACGTGCGTCCGACATGGCAGGACTCGAAGACGGATCTGACGGAACTTATTTACCTGCTCGACAGTAAAGGCTATTTCGGCAATGTGCCACTCACGCAACTTGCCAGCTACATTTCCAACGCTTTCAACGTACACCTCGACATGAACCTTTCGAGGACATTCTGCGATATGAAAATCCGAAACAACCCGACACCGTGGCTTGACAAGGCGAAAGAGGCCCTGCTTAAACGTATGCAGACGTGGAAGCGAAACAAGAAAAACGGCAATTCCGAGTAGAACATGAACCGGTAAAGCACTCTATTTCTTATAGAAGCACTGATAATCAGCGTTGTATATAACAAAAGAACCGAGGTCGGTTTTCCCCCGTAACTCTCGAAAGGAACTTTCCCGAACGCCCGTATTTGCACCCGTATAAGGAGCCGATACGGGTGTTCCGTTGTAGCCCCGTCCGGATTAGAACACCGTTAAGCGTTGAATCACAGTATGCTATCGCATTTCTGCCAATAAAAATACCGAGTACGGGCCGCGGATTTCGGTAAAAAACACTGCCTTCTTCACCGCATGAACCGTTGAGAATCAGTTCACTGCAAATTATCAAAAAAAGTCGTACCGACCTCGTTTTAAGCTGTCCATATAAGCCCGACCTTTGTAACAGACTAAAAAACAAAGGAGTATGAAAATCATAGTGATCGGTTCGCGAGCCTATAACGAGCTTGTCGGGCGTATAGAGAAAATAGAGGCTGCAATCGCCTCTCTCCCTGAAAAGGGGCGTGCATGGAATAAGGAGTATATAAACGACGAATGGATGGACGGCGAGCAGGTCTGCCGTTACCTGGGCATCAGCGGGCGTACCCTTCAACGCCTCCGCTCGGATCACGTGATCACCTATTCGGCCATCAACCGGAAGCTGTATTATTCCCTCACGGAAATCCGCCGTGTGCTGAAGGAGCGTTCCGTGCGGCGCAAAAACCGACCAAAGGAGTAGGCCATGTTTCTGGATAAGGAATATTTCGACGGATGGATGCAGCGGCTCTCGGAACGGCTGGAACGTATTGAGAAGCTGTGCGCGGGGGACGTGGAGCAACCGCTTTCCATCCTGCCTGACGGGGAGCGTCTTCTGGACAATTACGACCTGTGCCGTATGCTCAATATCAGCAAGCGCACACTCCAGCGTTACCGCACCTCGGGAGAGCTGCCTTACGAGATGATCTATCACAAGACCTTCTACCGGGAATCGGACGTCCTGCGGTTCATCGAGCGTAACTTCAGTAATTTCCGCAAGCTGAAAAAGGATCGTCCTGCCGGTTCCGGTTAGGCCCTGTCCCGAGAGTCCGGCGTCATGGAAAAACGCGGAGATACATGGAATAAGGCACGACAAGGCGGTACAACCGTTCGATATTTGCCGTAAAATCAGTATGTTTGCACTTGGAAGCCTATATAATAATGAACAATGAAAGAAACAGATAAAATATATCCTGCCGACAAAGGGGAGGAAGAGCTGCTGCATAACGTGCGCCATATCTTGCAGGAAGCGCGCGCGAAGGTGATACATCATGTCAATTCGACCCTCGTGAGGGCTTACTGGCAGGTAGGGAAATATATAGTGGAGTACGAGCAGCAGGGAACCGGCCGTGCCGGATATGGCAAGGCTGTCATCAACACCCTTTCCAGGCGGCTCGTGGCGGAGTTCGGAAACGGGTTCACGGCCACCAACCTGCGGTACATGAGGCAGTTTTACCAGTGCTACCCGAAATATCACACGCTGTGTGATAAATTGAGCTGGTCGCATTGCCGCACGCTTCTCAAGGTGTCGGGCGATGCCGCCCGTGATTTTTACCTGCACGAGTGCGTCAAGGAAAACTGGAGTGTCCGGCAGCTCGACCGCCAAATCAACACGCTTTTCTATGACCGCTTGCTGGCCAGCCGAGACAAGAAAGCCGTGAAAGAGGAGATTTCCCGTACCGAACCCGGGCGTGTCGAACCCAAAGAGATCATCCGCGACCCGTATATCCTGGAGTTTCTCGGTATCCCCCAGGGAGAGCATTTTCTGGAAACCGATCTGGAGCAACTGCTCATCAGCCGCTTGCAGCGCTTGATGCTCGAACTCGGGAAAGGCTTCGCCTTCGTCGCGCGACAGAAGCGTATCTCCTTCGACGACAAGCATTTCTACATCGACCTGGTCTTTTACAATTACCTGGCCCGCTGTTTCGTTTTAATAGACCTTAAATCCGGGGAGCTGACCCATCAGGATTTGGGGCAGATGCAGATGTATGTCAATTACTACACCCGTGAGTTGATGAATCCCGGGGATAACCCTCCGGTGGGTATCGTCCTCTGCGCGGAGAAAAACGACGCGGTCGTCCGTTATACGCTGCCCGAAGATGAAAAGCAGGTCTTCGCCGCCCAGTACATGACCTATCTTCCCACGCAGGAGGAGCTGCAAACACTCTTGCAGGAAGTGTGACAACAACGCTCATGGGCATATGAAAAAAGCCGACGGAAATCTGTACTTCCGTCGGCTTTTCGCTTACATCTTAATCCCTTTCTTTGCGGGGCCGTTCTCCGGCGGGCTGCCCACGCCCGCGATCACGATGCGCCCCCCGGAGGCGTCGGCAATCTGCCGCAGCCGGGAAGGAATACGGGCCGCCGTGTTGTCTTCCTTCGGGAGCTCTTCCGCCGTGTCATGCCGTTCCCGGCACACGTCGTTATCCTCCTCCGCCTCCTTTCCCTCGCTCTCTTCTATCGGTTTGAGGCTTTGCTGTATCCTGCGGTCTATTTCCGTCAGGTCAGTTTTCAGGGCCGTCAGTTCGGGCTCCTTGCGCCAGGAACTTTCCACCACTTCCCGCAGGACGGGAATATCTTTCTCCAGTTCCTCGTTCTTTTTCCGGAATTTTTCCAGTGTCGGCTCGATGGTCGCGAGCGCGTGGATGAAGTTCATCGCCGCCAGTCGCGGGTCGGAGGCGATATTCCCGTAGTTATACTGGTATAGATAATCCCCTTCACCCCGGACATAAAAACGGTTCTGCACCAGGTCGAGCCCGTCTTTCCCGGTCGTTTCGCTCTGGACGAGCAGTTCGAACCCGTAGAGGCTCCCGATGGGTTCGAGCCTGTCGAGCGTGCGTGCCGTTTCGGCGATACGGTTGAGCTGTTTCCCGATGAGCTTGGGGTCGGAGGTTTCCAGCCCGTTCAGTTTCACGGGATTGCGGTACGAGCCGTCCTCGTTGAACTCGACGCGGGCCTTGAAGTGTTCCAGATCCTTGCCGATACGCCGTATCAGGTCGTTGTTCTTCTCTATCTTCTCCGTGATCTGCTCCAGCTTGTAGCGGCTCGATGATTTGCCGCGCACGAATGCCTGGCGTTCGCTTTCGAGCGTGGCGATCTTCTTCTCCAGGCGGGCCTTGTCCAGCAGGTCTGTATTTCCCGAGAGGACGGCGACATACTCGGAAAAATTCATGCCGCTCTTCTCGTCGATGGCCCCCTCGTCGATGGTACGGCTTCCCATGTTGTTGGTCTTGAGCTGGCGGATGAACAGTTGCTTGTTGTGCAACAGCCCGAACTTGTAGGCGTCGAGCGACTTCTCGACGGCGTATAATATCACGTCCACCTTGTTGTCGGCATGGAGTTTGGCGATCTCGTTCCCGGTGCGTATTCCCCGCCCGTCGCGCTGCTCCAGGTCGCTGGGACGCCAGGGGCAGTCCAGGTGGTGTATCGCCACGCAGCGTTTCTGCGCGTTCACTCCCGTCCCGAGCATCTCGGTCGATCCGAAGAGTACGCGGATTTTCCCGGCGTTCATACCGGCGATCATCTCCTTGCGCGCTTTTTCCGAGGTCGCCTCCTGGATGAACCGCACCTCGCTTTGGGGTATGCCGTAATCCTCCGCGAGTTTACGCCGTATCTCGGAATAGACGTTCCACCCCGCTCCGGGTTTGTAGGTTCCCAGGTCGGAGAATACGAACTGCGTACCTTTGTACGCCTCGAAACGGCGGTAGTAACCGGCAATCATACGGGCGCAGTGGCTCGCCTTGTTGTCCACGTGGTCGCTGTATAGTTCGGGGTCTATCATACGCATATCGAGCGACATCTTGCGGGCGTAGTCTGTGGCAATGAGCATTTTCGCCTTTTCCTCCCGCTCCGAGAGCGGCAGGCGGCCCAGGAGCGTGGCATCGCCCGATTTGGCGAACTGCACCAGCCGTTCTATGAACTCCGTCTGCTGGGGTGTCGGCGGGATATTGTGCAATATCTCGTTCTTTTGCGGTCGGTCGATCCCTATATCCTCCGCCGAGCGGTAATCTGTAATCTCGGAGTAGAACATGGCCAGTTCGGGAACCTTGATGAAATATCGGAACCGTTCTTTCTGCACGACCTCGTTGGTCACGGAAAACTCGTAGTCGATGGTTTTCTTGGCAAATATGGCCGCCCAGGCATCGAAGGTGCGGATATTCTGACGCTCCAGTTCCTTCGGGCGCAGGTACTTGAAAAGCAGGTACAGTTCCGTGAGCGAGTTGGAGATGGTCGTTCCCGAGAGGAACGTCGCCCCCAGGTCGCGGCCCGTGCGCTGCTGTATGGTACGCAGCGCGAAAAGCATGTTGAGCGCCCGCTGCGACCCCTCGGGATTTCCGAGGCCCGCCACCCGGTCATGCCGGGTCGTGAAAGTCAGGTTCTTGAATTTGTGGCTCTCGTCCACGTAGAGGTGGTCGATACCCATGAGGCGGAAGTCCACGGCGTCGTCCTTGCGTGTTTCCAGCGCGTGCGCCACCTTCTGCAACTTGGCTTCCAGGTTGGCCTTGCGTTTCTGACACCCTTTCATCATGGCGCGGGAAACGTCCCTGCCTTGTGCTTTGAGCACTTCGAGGTTCTCCTCCACACAGTCCAGCTCGGTCTGCAATATCTCCTGCTGTATCTCCGGAGACTGGGGTATCATGCCGAACTGTTCGTGCGAGAGGATCACGGCGTCCCAGTCGTTGTTGCGTATCTCCCGGAAGATGCGCTCACGCTTCCGGGGCGTGAAATCCTCCTTGCCCGGGTAGAGGACTTTGGCCATCGGGTAAGCGGTGCAGAACGTCCGGGCTATTTCATGGATGTTGGCTTTCAGCCCGATAATCATGGGTTTGTTGGCCAGTCCGAGGCGTTTCTTCTCGTAGGCCCCGCAGCACATGATGAGGGTCTTTCCGCCGCCTACCTCGTGGTCGATTATCCCGCCGCCGAGCAGTTTGTCCATCCATATCGCGTCCTTCTGGCTGTCATACAGATTGTCTATTCCCAGCCCCTTGAGGTCGAGGTCGGGGAATTCCTGGTGCGTCCCGTCGTACTTCGGGCGCACGTAACAGTTGAAAGTACGGTTATAGAGGTCTGTCAGGCGGTCTTTGAAGTCGGACGACTGCTCGCGCAGCCATTCGGGGAAAGCACCCCGGATCTCGTCTATCTTGCTGTTGGCGAGCTGTATGGCCTCCCCGTCACGCACTTTGACCTCCCGCCGTTCGCCGTCCACCCATTTGAGGACGGTCTTGGTGATGTCGGGCGAAGTGTTTTGCAGGGCGTGTTTCAAAAGGTGCAGGCCGTTGTACTTACGGGTCTGCGCGCTGACGGCATACTGCTCCGTGATCTTCACGTTCGTCGCTTCCGCCTTCACGCCGTACTCGTCCAGGTTGGAGGCGAAGGTGATCTTCACCTCCGTATCGAAGAGCGAAGAGGCGAAACGCTCGTAAACACCTTTTGGAATCCACCGTTCGCCCAGGTTGAAATCCAGGTCGTCGAAAGCGATGGGTTTGGGCGTCGCCTCGCGCAGAGCCTCCAGCGATTCCCGGGCCGGGGCGTGGTCGGGATTCTCCCGCAGGAACGCCTCGATCCGTTCGGCTTTCCCGATGACATTGCCGGCGATGAACTTGTCGGCCACCTCGTAGCCGTCCGTTTCCGGGTTGTAATAGATACGTCCTTTCAGTTCCCCGAGTATTCCCTCCACGGTAGTTCCCGTGAGCGAGGCCATGTAGTGCGGTTCCACCCGGCCGTACTTGTTCAGGCTGGCCACAAGGGCCTCCGAAGCGTCGTCGGCGTGCGTGATCTCATCGGGATTGAAGGCCACGGGACGCTCGAAGCATGTCGGCTTTGCGTGCCTTGCCGTCGATGTAACGCTCCAGCGATAGAATCTCCGTTCCCCGCGCGTCCATCTTGATCAGGTCGAGGTTGCGTTTGTCGTTGAGCCGTCCGAAGCGTTCGGTGAAATTGTCGTAAAGCCGGTTGAGCATCTCCCACAGGGCGGGGTTCGCCGTCAGCGTTTCCGCCTCGTTGTTATAAAGGTGGTAATAGGCATCGCGTATCTCGATATACATGGAGGCTTTCGTCCGTTGTGCAGGCGTGAGTTCCAGCGGGTGGAACATGGGTTGCAGGGATTCAGTCTCCCGCAGGTAGCCGACCCGGTTTTGTCCGTCCGTGACGAGTGTCCCCTCGCGGAAATAGGGGGCGACCTCCCCCTCGAACGGGCGGGGTTTCATATCCGCCTCCCGTATCTGCGGCGTTTCTTTACCGGGTTCTTCCTCCTCCGGATTTTCCGGCGTGTCGAACAAGCTGCCCGTTCTCGGCGTACCGGCGGCTTGTTTTCGTCTGTCTTTCGGGGCTTCCGTCGGGGGGCGTACCGCCTGCCGTTCCCGCTGTTCCGGGGTTTCCTGCTGCCGGGCGCTTTGTCGGCGTAGTTCCGCCCTCCGTTCCGGGGTAAGCGACATCATCATCTCGTAAAAGCCGTTGATCGGCGGGTTGTCCTCCCAGTTCAGGGAGGCATACAAGTCTTCGGGATCACGCTCCGGTGGCGTCGTTTTCGGCATTTCGCTCTTCTGTTCCTCCGGAGAGGAGGCCGGGGCGAATAATGAGGGTTGTCGGGGCGTCTTCCGCTTTGCTCCCCGGCGGCTGTTCCTTTTCTTGGATATACCGAGTTCTGCCTGCCGCCGCTCCTCGGCGCTGAAGCCGAACAGATCGTAGAGCGTCAGCAACGGTTCCTGCTGCACGTTTACCGGTTCGGCAGCTTGGGTGGCAGGTGCGGGAGCCGCCGTTTCCACCGTGTCGAAAAGCGACCCGGCGAAGCCCTCCCGCGGTTTCGGTTCCGTTGTTCCGCCCACGTGCTGCACGGGAGTATCTGCCATGCCGAAATCTTCGGGTTTCGGCGGGTGCTGCTCCCACAAGCGACTCTCCCGCTCTTTCGACCAGGCCCCGAAGTCGGCCAGATCCTCCCGGTCGGTTCTCCGGCGGATGTGGCGGCAGAATCCGGTAACGCTTGTCCGGGTTTGTTTTCGATTCGGGTAATCTCCCCGGTTTCGGTATCGACATGGTAGCCCTGCGCCGCCATTTCTGCGACGACGCGGCGTTTTTCCTCCTCTTCCCGCTGCTGCTGAAGGTTACGGGCGTCGGCGATAATCTCCTTGACGATTTCTCCGGCAAGGCGGGGCTCGTGTCTTTCGGCACGCTGGCGTTCCGCCTGACGGGGACGAGACAATTCCCGCTCCGGTGTACCGGGTGTCTGTTCCGGAGCATGTCATGCCAAGTAACTACTCCGTTGAAATGCCGGTTGAAATCCTCCGAGAGCATACGCCGCATCTCTCGGTCGATGCCGTCCACGCCCTCCGCGTGGGTGAACTCCATCGCCGGTTTGCCGTAGGGGTCTTTGCCTACTTTGGCCTCGGTATGGATCACCCTGTCGAACGACTGGAAGAGGTTGTTTATCCGGATGCCGTTCGATCATTAGCTGTAATTTGAAGTACCATATCCCTTTTTTTTGAATTTACTGTAATGTTCCTCTATACAATCACTCGCATAAGAAGAAATTCCCGCTCCAATTGCTGTTCCAGTTGCAGTTAACACAGCACTACATAATGCCTTTATAGTTTTCTTTTCGG
>ENA-OQHF01000899-OQHF01000899.1-human-gut-metagenome-genome-assembly--contig:-NODE-899-length-16925-cov-2.636028_pt1 | contig 16925 bp, 17 predicted proteins | sample MGYA00242559_ERZ504709 | MGnify/ENA primary metagenome ERZ504709 (study PRJEB26092, sample SAMD00036203) | human gut metagenome | host: Homo sapiens | study: EMG produced TPA metagenomics assembly of... | reverse complement strand
TCGAATGTGGGGGGCTACATGGAACCAGAGCTGGCAGAAGAAATGAGTTCCATCATTGGTCAGGAATCAAGAGCAGTTGGCATCACATCTGCAATGAGTCCGGTAATTGATGTTTCCAGAGATCCGAGATGGGGACGTACATATGAGACTTATGGGGAGGATCAGTATCTGATCAGCCAGATGGGAATCCATTATGTCCGCGGTATGCAAAATCAGGGCGTAAGCTGTATAGCAAAGCATTTTCTGGGATATGCCGAGACACAGGCAGGACTTAATACTGCGACTACAAGATTAAATGACCGCGAATTATATGAAGTATTTGCAACACCTTTTGAAGCCGCAGATAAAGAAGCAGGTCTTGATGCAATGATGGCAAACTATGCAGAGATTGATGGACTGCCGGTAATTGATAATAAGAAAATTGCAAGAGATTTACTTCGTGACACTATGGGATTTGAAGGGATGCTGACATCAGATGGAGCGGCAGTATTAAAAACATACAACTATTTCAAGGTTGCAAACAGTTATATGGAGGCAGGTCTCTTAGCAAAGAAAGCCGGATGTGACACGGAAATCCCAGTTGGTGCGTCCTTTAGGAATCTTCCAAACTATGTGAGAAGTGGAGAGCTAGACGAGGCATTGTTAGATGAATCTGTAAGAAGAATTCTTACAATTAAATTTAAGCGGGGATTATTTGAGAATCCATATTGTGAAATTGAAAAATTGGAAGAAGCAATGCGAAATGAGGAAAAAGAAGAGGTCAGCAAAAAAATTGCACAGGATTCTCTTATACTTCTTAAAAATGATGGTGTTCTTCCAATCAAAAAAGGAACAAAGATTGCTGTGATCGGACCACATGCAGACAGCCTCCGCTATCCGGTAAGCGGATATACTTATCCTGCTTATATCGAGATGATGGATGCCGGAAGAAAGAACAGTGCAGCAGTGACATTCAATGGAATTGCAGATGAACAGGCTAAGGCAGAAAAAGAAAAGGCACCAAAAGGACCATTCGATACACTGTTTGATATGCTGGATGAGGAAGATGTAAAACAGCTGGACGATATGAACGGAGTTTTGAGAACACTTCACACCAGAAGCTTAAAAGAAGTACTTTCAGATAGATTTGAGACAGTTTATGCGCAAGGATGCGATATTATCGGAACATCAGAAGACGGATTTTCAGACGTAGTGAAAGCGGCAAATGAGAGTGATGTTGTTGTCATGGCATTAGGTGGAAACTGCGGATGGGTTAATGTGACAGGCGGTGAGGGAAAAGATCGTCAGTCATTGGAACTTCCGGGTGTTCAGGAGAAATTATTAGAAACGGTTGCTGCAACAGGAAAACCTGTCGTGCTTGTTTTATATGGACCGGGAATTTTTTCTGTGAACTGGGCAGTAGAAAATATCGCAGGAATTGTTCAGGCATGGATGCCGGGACCATTTGCAGGTGAAGCTGTAACAAATGTTCTTGATGGAAGCTTTAATCCTGGAGGTAAGCTGAATGTAACAATTCCTAGAAGTGCCGGACAGATACCGATTTTTTATAATCATAAAAACGGTTCCGGATATGCATCGGGAAGTGATGCTACGAGTGCAGCTATTTTCAGTGGTGGATATACGGATGGATTGGGAACGCCATTGTATCCATTTGGCTATGGGTTGAGTTATACAGAGTTTGCATTGGATCATTTCAAAATTGAAAAGACTGAGATTCCGACTGATGGAAAAATCGAAGTTTCCTGCACAGTAAGCAATACAGGTGCTGTTGCCGGAGATGAAGTAGTACAGCTTTATCAGGCGTTCCACGGAGCACATGTCGTAAGACCTAATAAACAGCTTGCCGGATTTAAACGAGTTCATTTAAATGCAGGTGAGACAAAGAAGATTACTTTCAATCTTGATACAGCACAGCTTGGCTATTATGATGAAGAGATGCAGTTTGTCGTTGAACCGGGACAGCTTGATATTATGGTTGGTACATCTTCAGAAGATCTTCCATTCAAAGAGACAATTAATCTGATTGGCGAGAAAATTTGTATTGCAGGTAAGAGAAGTTATACCTGTGAAGTGGAAGAAAAATAAAATATGAAAAAAGACCAAATAAAAGTGGCGTTACATTAGGACAATTAATGATGTATATGCAGACGATAAGAGCAGACAAAGCAGAATAATTTTATTGGAACAGTAAAAGGCGTGATTTTGGTCACGTCTTTTACTGCTTTTTACAAAAAAATAGGAATAAACCATGCTGATAAAATATCATACATTTTGATTACAATAATTTGAAAATATGTTATGATACTAACAGAGAATATACTGGATATTGAATCGGTTGAGATAAAAGAGTAGGAAAAGGGTATCAGAGCATGACTGGAAAAAAGGGAAACAGTTTACTGGAAACAAGAAGACGAAATCGTGTCTTGATCAAAAATATGATATTTCGGATGGAGAATGCGAGAAGGACTGCGATAGCCGAAGAATTAGGATTAACACTTCCGACAATTACAACGAGTGTAAACGAAATGCTTTCGGAGGGAATTTTAGAAGAAATACCCATAGCAGATGGAAAACTTGTAAATAACATGGGAAGACGTCCGAATGCAATTGCATTCCGTGCAGAGGCTGCTTATGCAATTGGTGTGGAACTTGGTCCATATGCAACCAGGGCGGTTTTGATGAATTTAAGAGGAGAAGTTTTAGAACAATCAGAATATGAAAGTCCTGCTGAAAATTATGCAGGTATGCTTGAAAAGATAACTAATATCATAAACGAAATGGTGGATAAAGCAAAAGGCAGAAATCTGCTTGGAGTAGGGGTAGGACTACCGGGATTTATTAGACAGAGAAAAGGGTGTGATCCGGAGCAATCCAAGAAAAGACTGGATGGGAAAACCATTTGCTACAGATTTAGAGGAGCGGATCCATCTGCCGATACTGATCGATAACAATGTCAGGCTTCGTGCTGTTGGGCATGAAATGAGTATGCGTGGACAAAAACCGGATTCATTTGCATATTTTTTTGTTTCAAGAGGTGTTGCGTGTCCATTAAATGTTGAAAGATGATGTGGTTTCAGGATATACAGCAGGAGCAGGAGAAATCGGCCATACAGTGATCAGCGTCGGCAAAGAACTTAAATGTGTGGATGATCTGGGCAGCGAAGGAGTAATTTTCAGAAATTGCCAGGAGGCAATGTTAGGAGGCAGGCTTCCGGAACTTAAAGAGCGTGTGCAGAAGGATGGGATACTTCGGATGGATCAAATCCTTGAAGTACAGGAACTGGGGAATCTTGAAGTCAATTCGATTATTGAACAGGCGATTAGTTATCTTGGAATTGCTCTGGCAAATGTTGTGAATTTGATCAATCCTGGTTATGTGGTGGCAGATAGCTGCTTGTTTCAATCAGAAAAGAACAGAAAGCAATTATTAGAATCGGCAAAAAGCAATTTCTTTGGACTCAATGAAGAAGAGGTTCAGATTGAGTTTGCTCCATTTGAAAAATTCCGCGGTGCAAAAGGAGCTGCATATTTTTTGATCCGCGAAAAGTTTTTAAATATTTAGTAGCAGTCACTTATATAACGAAATATTAATTAAAAGATTTAAGTAAATATCAACAAAATAAGTGCCTTATATTTGGAATAATTGTCAATTGATATTTATAAATTTTATTATATAATATAATTATTAAAAGTTTTAACAAAGTGACGGAATTAAAAAGTACTTTTGGTAGGGCAGAAGTACTATTTTAAAACCAACATAATTAAAAGATTTAACAAACTAACGGAGGAGAAAATATGAAAACAAATAATCAGGCTAAACCAAAAGCATCAGAAGTACATTACTGGTTATACAGTACAGGTAACTTTGCAAACAATATTATCTTTATGATGGTAGGTACTTACATTACATACTTCTATACCAATATTCTTGGAATTTCACCTGCTATGGCAGGACTGGTATTTATGGTAGCAAGACTTGTAGATGCATTTACAGATCCATTAATGGGAATTATTGTAGATAAAACAAATACAAAAATTGGTAAATACAGACCTTGGATTATAGCAGGAGCACCATTCCTTGGAATTATGTTTGTATTACTTTTCACAGCACCGAATTTCTCAATGACAGGAAAAGTAGTATATGCATTTGTTACATACATTATTTATTCCCTGGCTGGACCATTGTTCAGATTCCACAGCTTGCACTGCCTGCAATTCTTACAAATGATATTGCAAAAAGAACAAGAATCCAGGCAATCTTCCAGGCATTTGGATCTATTGCATCTTTGGTAGTATCAGCATGGGCATTACCAATCCTTGACAAATTAGGAGGACAGGATAATGCATCTGCATGGTTTAAGTTTACAGTGATCTTTGGTGCTGTCAGTGCAGTGATTTTTATTTTATCAGCAATGTCAGTAAAAAATGTTGATGTATACAATCCTGCAGAAAAAAATGTAAAAACAGAGAAAAAGGCATTTTCTTTAAAAGAAACATTTTCAGTTATTACAAAAAAATCAAAGCTCTTTTATGCGTACTTATCGCATATGGAACAGATATGTTCGCATTCCAGATCTCCAATTCATTAAGAATGTATTTCTTTAAATATAATATGGGCGGAAGAACAGATCTTATCACATATATCGGATATGCATCTACTTTTGTTGGATTTGCATTAGTAGCATTTATTCAGCCTTTTGTAAAAAAGACAGGAAAAAGAGCAGGAATTATTGGTATTGAGGCACTTGCAATTTTAGTTACTCTTCCAATGCTTGTTACAGGATTAAAGGGTGCATACGCAATATCAGCAGTTATGTTTACATATATTGCGATCACATTTACATGGACTATTAACAATATGTTAAGCCGATCAGCTGTACTTGATTCTGCAAACTATGCACAGATGACACTTGGAATTAATGGAACCGCACTTGTTAATTCTACGTTCACATTTGTCAATAAATGCTGTCAGGCTTTCTCAATGTTCTTTAGTGGAATTATTCTTTCTGCGACAGGATATAATAAGGATGCAGTAGAACAGACACCTGGATGTTTAAAAGCAATTTTGCTGTTATGTACAGTAGGACCGATCATTGCATATGTATTTTCTATTGCTGCAATGTATTTCTATCCATTAACTCGTAAAGGTGAAGTAGAGATGCAGGAAAAACTTGACAAAATGTCTTTCGTAAATTTAGAAGATGATCTGATTCTGTAGTTTCTGTAAATAGTCATCAATAGAAGGAAAGGAATACAAGTTATCCCTTTCCTTCGTTAGATTAAAATAAGAATTATAAAAAATCAAACAAATTATCAGATTGGGAAAGGGTAGAAATATGTTAAACTTAATCATTCACAATCAGTCGGAAGATCAGAAAAAAGCAGTTGATGTGATCGCATCAGAAAATATTAGAATACTTGAAGAAGCAAAAACAGGGGAGAACTGCTATGCAGACAGTCAGGGATGGCTTGACACAGAGGAGTGGGCAGGCGAAGAGAATATAAAACGTCTGGAAGAAATTGCAAAAGAGATTCGTGAAAATGCAGATGCATTTGTTCTGATCGGAGTAGGTGGATCAAATAACGCAGCACGTTCCGTGATCGAAGCCTTAAGGAAGGATGATGCACCGGAAATTATCTATGCCGGAAATACGCTCTCTCCGGATGCAATGAACCGCATGATGAAGAGATTAGAGGGAAAATCCATTTATATTGACTGTATTGCAAAGAATTTCGAAACATTAGAGCCGGGTTCCTCTTTCCGTATTTTAAGAAAATATATGGAAAAAACATATGGTGAGGAAGCAGGAAAAAGAATCATTGCTACCGGTACCGTGGGAAGTTCCCTGGAAACACTCTGCACAAAATATGGATACACATTTTTAGAATTTCCACTGAATGTCGGAGGCCGTTACACAGCAATGACAAATGTTGGATTGCTTCCAATGGCAGTAGCCGGAATTGATATCAGCGAACTTGTAAAGGGAGCAAGGGATATGCAGATCCGTGTACATGAAGAGAGTGCCGAAAAGAATATTGCATATCAGTATGCATGTCTTAGAAATCTCTACTATAAAGAAGGATACCGTGTGGAGATGCTTTCAAGTTTTGAGCCTCAGTTCCGTTTCTTCTATAAATGGTGGATCCAGCTTTTTGCAGAAAGTGAAGGAAAAGATAATAAAGGAGTCTTTCCGGTGGCAGGAGAATTTTCGGAGGAACTGCATTCAGTAGGACAGTTTATCCAGGATGGTTCTCCGATTATGTTTGAGACATTTTTGGATGTAAAGAAGCAGAATGCATCTTTGATCGTAGAACCGGATGAAAAGGAAGATTATTTTGATTATCTGGATGGAAAAGATTTCTGGGAGATCAACAAAGCCGCATATCATGCAACTGTGGCAGCACATAGCAAAAAAACTCCCTTGTCTTACGATAGAAGTGGATGAATTGGATGCTTATCATTTCGGACAGTTATTTTATTTCTTCCAGTTCGCATGCTATTTGTCCTGCAAGATCATGGGTGTAAATCCATTTGACCAGCCGGGAGTAGAGGCTTATAAAAAGTGGATGTTTGAGGCACTTGGAAAATAAAAACTATGTTTAATCAGATCATGAAATATGGAACACAAAAAGCTTCGGACTTGTAATGAACGTCCGAAGTTTTTTGTGATAAAATATTGGTGAAAACATCACAAAACGTTTGCGTAAATGCCACGCAAAATTTGTGACGGATGTGTTATAATGTAAACAGCGTAAGAAGTGTCGGAATTTTATAATTTCAGCAACACAGTTTCTGTTTGCAGTCAACCAAAATAGCAGACAAATACTTCAAATCAGGAGGAGAAAACTATGGGAGAGAATATACTGATCGTACATGGTGGTGGTCCGACATCTGTGATCAACGCATCACTGTACGGTGCAGTAAAGGAAGCAAAAAAGTATAAAGAGATCGAACATATCTATGCCGCTAAGAATGGTACAGGCGGGCTGATGAGAGAAGAACTGATCGAGCTTGAAAATGTTCCGGATGAGAAATTGGAACTTTTACTGAATACGCCGGGAAGTGCGATCGGAACATCCAGAGATCAGATTGAGCAGGCAGAATACGACAGAATGATCGAAGTACTTTTAAAGAAGAATATTAAATACGTACTTTTCAATGGTGGCAACGGAAGTATGGATACCTGCGGAAAGCTTTATAAGAACTGTCAGGCAAGAGGATTAGATATCAGAGTAATGGGCATTCCGAAGACTCATGATAATGACATTGCGATCACAGACCACAGTCCTGGATACGGAAGCATTGCAAGATATATGGCACAGAGTGTGAAGGAAGTGGCAGCAGATGTCAAAGGACTTCCAATCCACGTAGTTGTTGTAGAGGCATTGGGACGAAATGCAGGATGGACTACAGCAGCAAGTGCATTGGCAGACGATGGAGATGGTGTTGGTCCGGATCTTATTTATCTTCCAGAGCGTCCGTTTGATGAGGAGAAATTCCTTGATGACGTGAAGAAGCTTCTTGAGAAGAAGAGCGGAATCGTAGTAGTTGCAAGTGAAGGTTTAAGAGATAAAGACGGAAAGCCAATTGTTGAGCCAATCTTCCAGGTTGGACGTGCAACTTATTTTGGTGATGTCAGCCAGCACCTTGCTAATCTTGTTATTAAGAAGCTCGGATACAAAGCAAGAGGTGAGAAACCGGGTCTGGTAGGCCGTGCAGCCGCACATGAACAGAGTCCTGTTGACCGTGAAGAAGCAGTGCTTGCAGGAAAGATGGCCTGCGAAGCGATCATGAATGGTGAATCCGGAAAGATGGTAGCATTTGAGCGTGTTTCTACAGAACCATATGTGATGAAACCATTTTTAGTAGATATCGATAAAGTCATGATGTATGAGAGAACCATGCCGGATGAATTTATTAATGAAGAGGGCAATGGTGTAACGGAAGCGTTCAAGGAATGGTGTAAACCATTGATCGGTGGTGAACTGCCTAAGATGATTTCTTTTAACTAATAACATATATCAATAGTAAGCAAAACAAGGAGGCTAAATCCTCTGCTCCTGCAAGGGCAGTCGCATTTTGCTTCGCAAAACAAGGAGGCTAAATCCTCTGCTCCTGCAAGGGCAGTCGCATTTTGCTTCGCAAAACAAGGAGGATTATTATGTTAGTACCAATGAGAGCAATTTTGGATGCAGCAGATAAGAATGGTTATGCACAGGGTGCATTTAATGTAAATGCTGTATGCCAGGTAAAAGCAGCTGTAGATGTTCATCAGATTTTAAGAAGCCCTGCGATCATTCAGGGAGCTGATCTTGCAAATGGATTTATGGGTGGACGTACAGATTTCGCTAATTCTACATTAGAGGATAAGAAAGCAGGAGCTAAGAATATCGGAGCAGCAGTAAAGAAATATGCGGCAGACAGTGATATTCCGGTTGCACTTCATTTAGATCACGGTAAGAATTTCGATTCCTGTATCGCTGCGATCGAAGGCGGATATACAAGTGTCATGATCGACGGAAGCTCTCTTCCATTCGATGAGAACGTAGAACTGACACGTGAAGTTGTAAAATACGCTCATGAGAGAGGTGTTACAGTAGAAGGTGAGCTTGGTGTGTTAGCAGGTGTTGAAGATCATGTATTCGCAGCAACAAGTACTTACACAAATCCATTAAGTGCAATTGATTTCTTCAAGAAAACAGGTGTTGATGCATTAGCGATCAGCTATGGTACCATGCACGGTGCAAACAAAGGCAAGAATGCAGTGATCCGTAAGGAAATTGCAATCGCGATCAAGGAATGTATGTTACATGAAGGAATTGAGGGATATCTTGTAAGCCATGGTTCTTCTACTGTTCCACAGTATATTGTAGAAGAGATCAATGCCCTTGGAGGAGAGATCACAAATGCATACGGAATCGATGTAGACCAGCTTGTAGAAGTAAGCCACTGCGGCATTAATAAGATCAATGTTGATACAGATCTTCGTCTGGCAGTTACAAGAAATATGAAAGAGCTTTTTGCAAAAGATGCTGCTCTTAGAAACAGTGCATCTGTAGGTCAGATCTATGAATTATTAGAGACAAAGAAATCAGCATTTGATCCTCGTGCATTCATCACACCGATCATGGATACAATTATGTACGGAAATGTTCCGGATGATGATGTTGCAAGAATCTGTACATGCATTGAAGATGGTGTAAAAGAAGCAATCGCACCATTACTTGTGAAGTTCGGAAGCTACGGAAAAGCACCGAAGGTAGAACGCGTTACAATCGACGAGATGGCAGAACGTTACAGAAAAGCAGGAATCTAAGAAAGAGTAAGTTGATCATAATGGATGCCGGAGATGCAGCGGGTGCTTCCGGTATCCATACCAGATAGAGAGGAAAATCCATGAAACAGTATTTATCTGAATTTAAAAAGATTTGATGTTCCAACAGAATTTGGTGGAGTAAACCGTATTGCACCGGTTGCTGACTGGGCAGAGTATATTGTAAAGAATACACAGGACGAACTGAAAAAATATGATCGTTCAGAAGTAGAATTTGCAATGTATTTTCCGGAGGTTCACCTTTTAAATGCAGCAAAAGCAAAAACAGAGGACAGCCCGATCAAGGTTGGATGCCAGAGCGTTTACAGAGCAGACACTGCAGTAGGTGGCAATTTTGGTGCATTTACAACAAACAGACCGGCATCTGCAATGGTTGCGGCAGGATGTGAGACAACAATCATCGGACATTGTGAAGAACGTAACGATAAGGCCGGAATTCTTGCAGAAGCAGGAGTGACAGATACAGATGCAGTGAACCGCCTGTTAAATCAGGAGATCAAATGTGCCATTGAAAGAGGAATGACAGTTCTTTATTGTATCGGAGAAAAGAGTGAAGAGCAGGATCAGTGGCAGGAAGTATTAGGCAAACAGCTTGAGATCGGATTAAAAGATGTTGACAAATCTAAAGTCGTGATCGCCTATGAGCCAATCTGGTCAATCGGACCTGGTAAAACACCGGCAGGAAAAGACTACATCACTAAGATCGCACGTTTTGTAAAAGAACAGACTGGTGGTATGGATATTGTATACGGTGGTGGATTAAAGCAGGATAATGCAGCAATGCTCGCTTCTATCGATGAAATCGACGGAGGACTGATCGCACTTACAAGATTCCAGGGTGAGATCGGATATTATCCGGAAGAATACCTTGAGATCATCCGCCTTTATATGGGTAAATAACCCAAGAATTTGAACAAGACACAGAACATAAATATGAATCCTGGAAACAGAGAAGAATAATGTTTCCCGGATTACGGTAAATTATACTATGAATGAAAAGGAGAACAAAGATATGAAGATCGATTTCGAATATGGCCAGGGAACTATGACAGCTGAATTGCCAGATAATACTGATATTTTATCCCTGGTGAAACAGTAAAAGATCCGGATTATATTCCAGAGGATAAATTAGAAGAAGCTTATTTAGAGAGTCTTGCTCATCCAATCGGAATGCCAACTTTAACAGAGCTTGCTCACAAAGGAAGCACTGTTACATTTATCGTTCCAGACCGTGTTAAAGGTGGAGAACAGGCAACTAGCCATAGAAAATTAAGTATCAAATACATCTTAAGAGAACTTTATGCGGCAGGTGTTGAGAAGAAAGATATTCTGTTCATTATTTCCAATGGTTTACATCCAAGAAGTAAAGAATCTGACGCAAAGGCAATTTTCGGTGAAGAATTATTCAACGAATTCTGGCATACAGGTCAGATCATCAGCCATGACAGTGAGGATCAGGAGCATATGGTATATCTTGGAAGAACTCACAGAGGTGATCCGGTATACATGAACAAATATGTATTTGACTGTGATATTCCAATTCTAATCGGTCATGTACAGGGAAATCCTTATGGTGGATATTCAGGCGGATACAAACACAGTGCAACAGGTATCACAAACTGGAGATGTATTGCAAGCCATCATGTACCTTCTGTTATGCACAGAGACGACTTTACACCGGTTAATGGCGGAAGCTTAATGCGTGATAAATTCAATGAGATCAGTATGCATATGGAAGAGAAGATGGGACATCCATTCTTCTGTTGTGATGCGGTACTTGATACATGTTCAAGACAGATTGCAATCTATTCCGGATATGCAAAAGAAATGATGCCGATCAGCTGGAAACTTGCAGATAAGAGAACTTATGTGCACTGGGCAGAGAAGAAATACGATGTACTTGTATTCGGTATGCCACAGAAATTCCACTATGGTGATGGAATGGGAACAAACCCGATCATGATGATGCAGGCATTGAGTGCACAGGTATTAAGATTTAAACGTGTTATGAGTGACAACTGTGTAATCATCTGCTCTTCTATCTGTAATGGATATTTTCATGATGAATTATGGCCATATTTAAGAGAACAGTATGAATTATTCCAGCATGATCATATGAATACGTTGCCGGATATGAACCGTTATGGTGAATATTTCGCAACAAATGAAGAATATATCCGTAAATACCGTTTTACAAACGCATTCCATCCATTCCACGGATTTTCTATGATGTCTTGTGGACATATCGCTGAGATGAATACAAGTGCAATCTATATTGTTGGTGCTGAGGAACCGGGATATGCAAGAGGAATGGGTCTTAAGACACGAGCTACTTTTGAAGAAGCTTTAGCAGATGCAGAGAAGAAGTTCGTAGGAAAGAATCCTAACATTTTAGCACTTCCTATGACATTTAAGAAGGCAGCTGTTCATCTTTGCATGAAGAATCCGGAAGATGATTGTATGGACGCTTATGGACATCGTCATAACAATGGCGGATGTGGATGCTGCTAATCACTATGCAAAATTCATGACAATTCTTTTATGGGAGTGTAGTGAAATTCCTTTATAAAAAATATACCCTAATCAAAGAAAAACGAGTTGTTTTTACAACTCGTTTTTCTTTGAACGGAATATCATAAAGGACAGGAATAAATTTCTGGAGGAATATTTGTGCAAAATACAAACAAAAAATTATTTGAAGAAACTCCGGTTCCACAGGCAGTTCAGACAATGATGATTCCAACGATTATAGGTGCACTTGTAACGGTGCTGTATAGTCTGGCAGATACTCTGTTTGTCGGAATGATGAATGATCAAATCCAGAATGCGGCAGTTGCATTGGCAGCACCGGCACTTCTGGCATTTAACGCTGTGATTAATCTGTTTGGAATCGGTTCATCAAGTATGATGAGCAGGGCACTTGGAAGAGGAGATTTAAAGACAGTATGCGCAAGTGCATCTTTGGGTTTTATGGAACAGTTGTGAGTGGAGCTCTATTGTCTGCACTCTGTTATATTTTTATGCAGCCGTTTGTAGTTCTTCTTGGAGGAGATATAAATACAGCGGCAGCAACAACCGCATATATGAACTGGGCAGTTGTATGTGGTGCGATACCAACAATTTTAAATGTCGTCATGGGATATATGGTCAGAGCAGAAGGCGCATCCTTGCATGCGAGTATCGGAACTATGAGCGGATGTATTCTAAATATGATTCTTGATCCGTTTTTCATCCTCCCATGGGGATTGGGCATGGGTGCAGCAGGTGCAGGTCTGGCAACTTTTTTATCAAACTGTTTTGCATGCTGTTACTTTTTTGTCCTTCTTATGGTAAGAAAAAAGAAAACAAACATAAATCTGAATCCAAAGTATCTGTCGTTGACAAAAGAGATTGTTTTTGGTGTAATGGAAGTTGGAATACCGGCAGCGATTCAAAATCTTTTAAATGTAACAGGAATGACCATTTTAAACAATTTTGTTGCTGGATATGGTTCTTCTGCGGTAGCAGCAGTCGGCATTGCACAAAAAGTGTATATGGTTCCAATTCAGGTTGCACTTGGAGGAACGCAGGGAGTAATGCCGTTAGTGGGATACTCTTATGCAAGCAAAAATAAACAGCGTTTTGAGGAAACAATTCAAACAGTTATGAAACTTCTGGTGCCGTGTATGGTTCTTATTATGATATTATGTTGGATTTTTGCACCATCCCTGATCAGACTGTTTATGAAAAATGAAGAGGTTATTACATACGGTGCAATGTTTTTGCGAGGTTTCTGCATGTGTATGCCATTTATGCTGGTCGACTTTCTGGCAGTCAGTGTATTTGAAAGTGTTGGAATGGGAAAAACAGCACTTGTTTTTGCAATCCTGCGAAAGATTGTCTTTGAGATACCTGCGATCGTGATCCTGAATAAAATTTTCCAGGCATCAGGAATAACCTATGCAGGTTTTGTTTCAGAGTTTATTTTATCAATTTTTGCAGTGATCTTACTTAGAAGAATTGCAGATGGGTTTGAAAGGAGAAATGAGAAATGATTTATCTTATATTTTTAGTTGTATGCTTTGGTGCATCCATTGTTGGTGCAATCTGTGGTATCGGTGGTGGAGTGATCATCAAACCGGTACTTGATTCTTTTGGAGTGCTGGATGTAACAGCTATCAGCTTTTTGTCAGGATGTACGGTATTGTCTATGACAACATATTCTGTTTTGAAAAACAAAATCAGTGGAGAATCACATGTTTCCATGAAAACTGGTTTACCGCTTGCAATAGGGGCAGCGGTTGGTGGTCTGATCGGGAAATGGCTGTTTTCCTATGTAAAATCTTTGAGCAGTGATCCAAACAAGGTAGGAGCAGTTCAGGCACTGTGTCTTTTGATCGTTACACTTGGAACACTTATTTATACGATTTATAAGGCGAAAATTAAGACTTATAAAGTAGAAAATGCAAGTGTGTGTGTTCTTATTGGTGTATTTCTTGGAATTATGTCTTCTTTCCTTGGAATTGGTGGCGGACCTATTAACCTTGTAGTGTTATTTTTCTTCTTCTCTATGTCGACAAAAATTGCAGCAGAAAATTCTCTGTACATTATTTTCTTCTCACAGATTGCAAGCCTGGTTTCAACGATCGTTTCAGGAAGTGTACCGGATTTCCAGATCGGAGTATTGATCCTTATGGTTGCAGGTGGTATCGCCGGAGGAATCTGTGGACGTGCGATCAATAAGAAAATTGATGAGAAGACAGTTGACAAGCTGTTTATCGCACTTATGGTCTTGATGATCGTAATCAATATTTATAACATTTTTAAATTTATGTAAGAATAAAAAGAGGAAAAGCATATGCCGCCAATTAGTGTACTGATGAAACCATCTTCCGGGATGTGTAATATGAAATGTGATTATTGCTTCTATTGTGATGAAACACAGAAAAGGATTCAGGAATCTTATGGATTTATGTCAGAACAGACCTTAAAAAATGTGATCCGCAAGACGATGCTCCGTGCAGAGGGGGCGGTCAGTTATGCGTTTCAGGGTGGAGAACCGACGCTTCGCGGAATTGATTTTTTTGAAAAAGTGGTAGAATTTGAAAAGCAGTATAATAAACATGGTATCCGCGTGAATAATGCACTTCAGACAAATGGATATCTGATCAATGAGGCATGGTGCGAGTTTTTCAAAAGAATCACTTTCTGATCGGGCTTTCCGTTGATGGAACGAAAGAAATCCATGATAGCTATCGCCACACCAAAGATGGAAAACCAACTTTTGATCGCATACGTCATGCAGCAGAACTGATGAGTCATTATGGCGTGGAATACAATATCCTAACTGTTGTGAATCAGAAAGTGGCATCCAATATTACAGAAATTTATGAGTTGCTATAAAAAACAAGGATGGAAATTACCAGCAGTATATTGCATGTCTGGATCCGCTCGAAGAGGCACATGGCTGAGAATGAGTATGCATTAAAGCCGGAGCAGTAACGGAAAATTTCATGATCGAACTTTTCAATCTCTGGTATGCTGACTGGAAATTGGGAAAGCAGCCATATATCCGCCAGTTCGAGAATTACATTGGAATTTTGTTAGGATATCTGCCTGAAGCCTGTGACCAGAGAGGAACATGCGGAGTCCAGAATGTCGTGGAGGCAGATGGAAGTGTTTATCCATGTGATTTTTATATGCTGGATGATTATAAATTAGGGAATTTTAATGAGAATCGACTGGATGAAATTGATACGAAAAGAACAGAAATCGGATTTGTAGAGCGTTCACTGTTGCTTGATGAGGAATGCAAGACCTGTGAATATTTTCATATCTGTCATGGTGGCTGCCAGAGAAACCGTGATCTTAATGAACTGACAGGAAAATACCAGAATTATTTCTGCGAGAGTTATAAGATGTTCTTTGCAGCCTGTCTGCCACGGATGAAGGAAACGGTAAAGACACTGGAAAAGAGATAGAGGAAGTGAAAGAGAGTGAATGACTTTAAGAATCAGAGCAGTCACTGGAAGGTACTGTGAAGGCTGCACTTGCACAGATTGAGGAAAAAGCATACGATGCCGAATTGACCGCAAGAGGAATCACATCAGAGAACATCAGACATTATGGTTTTGCATTTGAGGGAAAGAAAGTCTTGATTGGATAAAACTTTGTAAGTATTTCATAAAATTTACCATCAAATTATAGAACAATCAAAATGATAATAATAGTATAATGAGAATGCAAAGGAAGGATAGCAGGAGGAGATTGACATATGGCAGAAATTTTCGCATCGAAAACAGCTGAGATTGAAGAGAGAGAAGTTATAAATGCGCAGATTTCCAGAAAACTTGCAGGGGAATGTATGGTACTTCTGGAAAACGATGGAGCTTTACCAATTCATACAAAAAAAGTGGCGCTTTTCGGAAATGGAGCGCGTGCGACGATCAAAGGCGGTACGGGATCAGGAGATGTAAACACAAGAAATAATGTGAACATTGAACAGGGATTTCAAAATGCCGGAATTGAGGTTACGACAACTGCATGGTTAGACAGACAGGAGCAGAATACCAGCGCTGCGAAAGCAGCTTATGTGCAGTGGATGAAGGAGGAAGCAGCGAGAAAACAGACATCTGAACTTGCAGTAATGTTTGACCACCCTTACAAAGAACCGGACTGCGAGATTATCACGATCAATGACATTGATGTGTCAGAGACAGATACCGCAGTATATGTGATTGCCAGAAATTCCGGGGAAGGAGCAGACCGGTTTGATGAGGAAGGGGATTACAGATTATATCCACACGAAAGAGGAAACATTCATCTGCTTGCTGAGGTATATGATAAACTGATTGTTGTATTAAATATTGGCGGAGTTATGGATCTTTCGGAAATGAGATCAATAGCGGGAGTCAATGCAATTCTCCTGATGACTCAGCTTGGAAATCTTGGTGGAGATGCACTTCTGGATGTGTTGACCGGAAAAGTAAATCCATCAGGAAAGACAACAGATACATGGGCAGAAAATTATATGGATTATCCATCTTCCGCAAAATTCAGTCATAATGAGAGTGTACATGATGAAATGTACGAAGATGGTATCTATGTTGGATATCGTTATTTTGACAGCTTTGGTGTGAAACCACTGTACTGTTTCGGATATGGAAAATCTTATACTGATTTTGAGATAAAAGCTGGAAAGATAAGTGTGGAAGGGAATGAAATTCAGATTCCTGTAACTGTAAAAAATACAGGAAAAATTTATGCCGGAAAAGAGGTTGTTCAGGTATATTATAGTGCAGCCGGCGGAGTAATGGAAAAGCCATATCAGGAGCTGGCAGTGTACCAAAAAACAAAATTGCTGGCACCGGGTGAAACAGAAGAGATTGTCTTAAAGTATCAGGCAGAACAGATGGCGTCTTATTCAGAAAAAGAAGCAGCATGGATATTGGAAAAAGGTGACTATATCATCCGGGTTGGAAATAGCTCGGCTTCTACAAAAGTTGCAGGAGTTATAGAAGTCTGTGAAGATATACAAACATTAAAGGCAAAAAATTTGTTTGCACTGGATGTCGCACTGAATGAGATTCATCCGGATGCTGTAAAATTGGA
>ENA-OQHF01000897-OQHF01000897.1-human-gut-metagenome-genome-assembly--contig:-NODE-897-length-16930-cov-5.166458_pt1 | contig 16930 bp, 18 predicted proteins | sample MGYA00242559_ERZ504709 | MGnify/ENA primary metagenome ERZ504709 (study PRJEB26092, sample SAMD00036203) | human gut metagenome | host: Homo sapiens | study: EMG produced TPA metagenomics assembly of... | reverse complement strand
GAATTTGATGAAGCATTACAGTCGTTTTATGAATAAGTCATCATGAAATAGTTACTATAGTCAATGATTAACTATCTTAAGAATAAAGAATGTTTCGATTTATGATAAATTCGGGAATTAGGATTGGATATTCAGTATTTGTCATCGATAACATCCGATGGATCCATGACTTTGGAAGTATTTGTAGTTGGAAAAGGAATATTTTATAGTGTTCTTGAAGATGATGAGGGTGAGCAATGGAACGAAATCCATATTGATGAGATGGGAAATATAAAGCTTCCTTACTTTTCTTATTATTCAGATCGAGTAGAAGAACGTATTAATTAATCTCTCACATACTGAGGTGGATAGAGATTTTTCAAGATATAACACGGTAGAAAATATTCAGTGGTGCATACAAAACTTGAATATGAAGGGGATAGAAGATTATGAATTTGATGTTTTAGGTTATCATTCAGATGCTATAGACTTAAGAATTCATACAGATTTACTTGTAAAAATGATAGTCCCGGATGCAATTGATACTATTTTTACAGATCAGATTATTGATTTGGAGAAATTAGTCTGGATAACAGATGTAAGTGATATGAGAGTGTTTGCGTAGGATATATGAATTTAAACGTATCGAATCCGACCTGTTTAGAAGCTAAGCAGGATTGAATGTACTTATAATAATATGGCTGCCATTTGCTACTTCACTAAAATAAACTATAGAAACAATGTCAGTGAAAGGAATATACATGGAAGAAGATAAAAAAGAAGAAATAGAAATTGTCAAAGTAACAGAGGAATTAATTAAGGTCAAAAATAACAGTGAGCGTTTCGCATCAGATTTTGCATTTAAACTTACCAAGGAAGAGGTTAACAACTTGAGGTCAAAAAATTTGACCTCAAGTTGGGGCGGTTCAAGATATTTGCCTAATGCTTTTACTGAACAAGGTATATACATGCTTATGACGATACTTAAAGGTGACCTTGCAGTTAAGCGGAGTATTGACCTCGTGAGAACATTCAAAAAAATGAAAGATTACATATTAGAAAACAGAGAATTGATAGGGCAGCGCAAACTACTTCAGCTAAGTATGGAGACTACCAATAACAGAATTGAAATAAGCAAGATAAATTCAGATGATGATGAAAAGTGGCTCATGTATAATGCGAAGTTTAGTAGCGCTGATGAAGTATATGCGTCAATTTATAGACAGGCAAAGGTCTCGATATATGTCGTTGATAATTATATTGGATTAAGAACACTGGTTCATCTAAAGAATTCTCAGTCAGGAGTATCTATTATTCTTTTTAGTGACAATGTTGGAAATAATAAGCTTCATAATATAGAATTTACTGATTTCTGCAAAGAGTATCCCAATGTAAAAATTTCCATGCAGAAAACTGGTGGGATATTCCATGATCGATTTATAGTGTTGGATTATGGAATATCTAAATATGCCCCGGTGATTGCCGCACTGTTGAAAAATCCGACTTTGATTTTACCACGATAGAGGGGAGTACAGATATGATTTATTGTGAAAAAGTCTCAGAATTGTTTGGATTATCAGGTGATGAAATAGCGCAAAGAATGGAAAATTTCTATAATGATAATTCGGATGCGGAGAAAAAGTCCTGGAGAGCTTCTTTACCTAAATTGATAGAAGTTATACAATCAGCAGGGTTGGGAAATCTGTATATTGCAACAGAGTATGAGCTGCCAGCAGGTGGAAGAATAGATGCAGCTCTTATTGGTGATGATGATAATGGAAAACATCGAGTTCTTGTGATTGAACTTAAACAGTGGAGTCGAGATGGAATAGAGTATTATGCAAACAAGGGATTTCCAGCAATAAAGGTAAACGCAACAAATCCATATCTCTCGCGACATCCAGTAAATCAAACTAAAGAGTACACAGATGCATTGATTGGAAATCATAGTAATGTTGTTAATGGACAGTTAAGTGTTTCTGGATGCCAGTATTTGCATGAGTTTGAACTTGGTGAAAAGAATTTTTTCATTCAGGATAGGTATTCAGATATTGATATTTCTATGATGTTTGTAAAGGGAGAGGAAAAAGTATTTGCTGATTATTTAAAGTCTGTTTTTTCTCCATTTACGGATAATGAATTGGCTAGAAACTTGTTTATTGAGGGGGATTATGTTACTACGGAAATGGATATGGAGATAATAAATAGAATTACTGAATCTCCTGATAATATACCATTATGGCACGACCAATCAAAAATACTTGATTATATCATGCCGTTACTTAAACAACAGGCAGAGGGTAAACTGAGAACAAAGCATATGATTGTTATTGCTGGTGCAGCCGGAACGGGAAAGACAATTGTTGGATTTCGGATTTTAGCGGAGTATTGGCGACTGCATCCTAACGCCAATAACAACTACAAGTGTAAGTACACATTGCCAAGGAGCCGTACAATCAAACAGGTACTTGATGGGTTATGCAATGACCAGGCAGGTATACGAGCAGTGTTTTTAGATTCTATTAGGGGACAGTATGATTTATTGGTAATTGATGAGGCACACAGAATAACTAAATTTAATAATTCGATTAGTTCTGCCCAGATTGTAATTGTTCTTCAAGATGACAGGCAGCGGGTGAGAGGTAATGAAATTGGTACAAAGGATAATTTCAAAACTTTTGCGAGGAGAAATGGTTATACATTTACTGCATTTTCATTAGAGTATCAAAAGCGATCTGGATTAGGAAGCTATGTCGATAGATTAGATAGACTACTTTATGGGAAAGAATATCTAAATGATGTTGGATTAGGGATTGAAGTTACTGTGTGTGACAATATTCAGGATATGGAGTTATGGATGAACAATTGTCATAATACAACAACAAGTATAAAATATTATGCTTCTTATTGCTGGGAGTGGAAAAGTAAAAAGAAACCTACAGAAATAGATATTAAAATACCCAAAATTAATCCAGTATTTCAAAAGCAATGGAATCCGATGTATAATCAGTATGATTGGTATTTGGATTCAATTGATAAAGTTGGGTGTATTTATACGGCACAGGGGTTGGGATTTGATTATGTTGGATTTATTTGGTGGGATGATCTTGTATGGAGAACAGATCATTGGGAGGGTCATATTGATAAGGTTACCCGATACGATGAGCAATTGAGGGATTCTATTACCAATAACACAAATGCTCAGGAGTTATTGTTGAACATTTATCGAGTAATGCTTACGAGAGCAAAAAAAGGTTTGTGCATATGGTTTCAAGATGCAGAAACAAAAAAACATTTCAAAGAGGTGTGTCTGTTGGAGGAATAGCGATGGAAAGATTAGAAGAATTATCGGCACGAATAAAGAAATTTAATGAAGACAGGGATTGGAATCAGTTCCATACACCATCTAATTTGGCAAAGTCTATTTCGATTGAAGCAGGTGAATTGCTGGAATGTTTCCAATGGAATGATACTAATTATAATATGGATAATGTTCTTGAGGAACTTGCAGATGTAACAAATTATTGTCTGCAGATGGCGCAGGTTCTTGGTGTTGATATCATTGATGTAGTGAATAAGAAAATGGATATTACAGAAAAGAAATATCCTGTTGAAAAAGCCAAAGGAGTTTCGACAAAATACGATAAGTTATAAGGAGAGGTACGAATGGCAAAATACTCTATAGTAGAGTTGGCAGTCAGCAATGGTAATTTGGTGGTGTTGACCAATTAAGCAATAATCAAAAGAGAGCATTAGAATTAAATAATGCTATTTATATATACAGAGGAACAAGGTCAAAGAAAGTATATATTGGTCAGACTATGCACTTTATTGAACGCCATAAGCAGCATTACAATGGAACGGAAGAAAAGTTTAGTACTGCTGATTTTAATAAAGTAATAGTAATCTTTTCGGTGTAATTTTAATCGTTCTGCCATGGATGATGTGGAGAGCCAGCTGATCACATATTTTATGGCCGATAACTCAAAGAAGGCTGGAGCAGTATCATTTGATCATGATGATGTAATTAATAGAACTGGTGGTAACAGTGTAAATGAATATGTTGGCAGAGAAAATGTTGCTTCAGATGTGATTCTTCCGTTATGGGAGAAAGAGTTATGGTCAAGAGGCTGGGTGAGTTCATCTACACTTGAGGAATTAAGGACAAAAGAGTTGGTGAAATATAGTCCTATCAAGCAATTGACGCCTGGACAGGGACAACTGATAACAGAAATCATTCATAATCCGGACAGGAATTATGTGATCAACGGGGATGCAGGGACTGGAAAGACTGTATTATTAACACATCTTGTTGCCAGTATACTTAAAGAAAGACCGGAGGCAAAGGTAGGTGTTGTTGTACAGCCAAACTGGGAGAAGACAGGAGAAAATATCTTTAAAATATATGGAATGAATAGCAGATATCTTTCTGTTACTACTGCGACAAAGATCATTACCGGGAATGAAAGATATGATGTCATTATTGTAGATGAGGCGCATAAGCTTTCCAGAAAGTATGGAAAGCAGCATCCTTCATTTGGACAGGTATATAAAATTCCGGGCTTTGAGGATTGCAATTCTCATCTTGAAATACTTCAGAAGATGGGAAAGCAGATCATTCTCATGTATGATGTATTGCAGGCTATCAGACCTGCAAACATTACAAGAGAGATGTTTCAGCAGCTAACGGCCGGTTATGAGAAAAAGTTTTTACATACGCAGTTTAGAATTCAGGCACCGAAAGGAAAAAGTTATACTTCTGATGATTATGTAAATGGTATCAAGTATCTGCTTTATAAAGATACAGGGCTGCTTGCTTCTGACTTAACTAATTATAATCCGGATTTTAACAGAGATGTTTTCAGGGACAAATCCGAAGATGCTTATTTTGGATATTTTACAGGAAAACCTATGCATCAGCTGATTGATTGGATCGAGGAAGATAGAAACTTCCATGCGGAACATATTAACAGAGTACTGTCCGGAATGTTTTGTTGTGCTACGGCTGATAAATGGAATCGTACACATGGCAAAGATCCATCAAGCACACATTTCCATGAGGATGGCTTGAATAGAAGATGGAACTCTACGCAGGAGAACTGGATTAATATTGGCGATGAAGATGCCGAGGATCAGATAGGTTCGGTATTTGCTGTGCAGGGAATCGACTTAAATAAGGTTGGGGTTATGATAGGACCTGATATAAGAGTGAATGAGGATGGAAAACTTGAGGCAGTTCCAGATAAACATAATAATACAAATAATAAGTTTTCTGTTGAAGAAATGACAGATCCGATGAATCAATTTGAATTTACGCTATACATTTTAAATCAGTATTATGTCCTGTTAACACGGGGGATTGATGGAATTCGCCTTGGTTTTTGGGACGGAAACGATTCTTTTAGAAAGTATATGGAAGATACTTTGGATATAGGAGCATGAATAGTATGAGAATTTTATTAGGCACAACAAATCCTTCAAAAGTGAAACGATTTTCGGATCTGTTAAAAGGATATGATGTAGAGTTTGTTACTCTAAAGGATCTTGCGATTACAGATGAACCTGAAGAAAATGGAACAACACCGGAAGAAAATGCGATCGCAAAAGCAAAGTTTTATGGACAGTATTTTGAGGTTGTGATCTGCAATGATTCAGGACTCTATTTTGAAGAGCTGGCATTGGATGATGTGCGCCAGCCGGGATTAAATGTCAGAACTCCAATGCAGATGGACAGATTGTCAGATGAAGAGATGATCGATAAAGCCTCGTCAAAAAGATTTGAAGGATGGCCGCTTGATTCGCTGTCAATGAATAAAGAAACCGGCAAGTATTTTGTTGATGGAAGTATGGAAGAGAGTAAAGAAAATATCATTAAAGATGAATATGAAAAAGAGATTGTAGATTTTTTGACGAAGTCTTTGCATATTACATGAAATTGACAAGTCCACCTATCCATGTATATAATACAAAAGATATAAATATCAGAAGAAAACAAATATCCTAAGAAAGGAGAGCAGACTATGCGCTGGAAAACAACGAATCTTCACCTGCAAAAAGGCAACAAATTAGCTGTTTACAGGGATAGTGCGCTCTTTTTCAGGTAAACAGTTTCTAAAATCAAGAATGTAAATATGAAAAAAAACACTATCTCCTGTTCAAAAATATTGAAAAGATATTATTTTGAAAAGGAGATTTTTTTATGCGTAATTTTAATATAAAAAGACAGATCAATAAATTGTATACACTTACTACGGTAAGCTATTTTCGGATTGCGGGAGCATCGTGGGTGGCGCTTCTTGCACTCAGAGGGTTTTCATTGTTACAGATTGGAATACTGGAGAGTATTTTTCATATCGCAAGCAGTTGTTTTTGAGATTCCATCAGGTGTTGTGGCAGATGTCTTTGGAAGGAAAAGGACGCTGGCTCTTTCGAAGCTGGTCAGTGTGCTGTCTTGTCTGGCTATGATTTTATCTGACAATTTTGGAACGGTGGCATTTGCGATTGCATTCAGCGCGCTCAGTTACAATCTGGAATCGGGAACCATAGAAGCTTTGGCGTATGACAGCTTAAAGTCGGTAAAGCAGGAAGAGAAATACAACCAATATGCTTCCACGGAAATGATGTTATATCGGATCACAAGTTCTACAGCAACACTTTGTGCAGGGTTTGCATTGTGGCTTGGGTACAAAAAGGCATATGCGATTGATATTTTCTTTGGGATGATTGCACTTGGAATTGTATGCAGTTTAAGAGAAATTTCCGGTTTCACTGGTGCTGACGATAAATTGATAAATTCACAGACGGATGAGTATAATAAAAAGCAGATGAGTGAAGAAAGGCAAGAACGGATGAATGAAGAGGAAACTGATCAGAAAAACATTCAGAACATCCGCATTTCAGTGAGAATTCAAAACGTTGTCACAGAGAGCTGGCATTTCATGAAAAACAATCGCAAAGCCAGAAGCATTATGATCGTAAATGCATTGATCGGTGCAGTGTCAACACTTGTCCTGTTTTTCCTGCAGGCAAAGCTGCCACTGGCGGGATTGAACGAGGCACTGCTTGGCCCGGCTCTTTTTGTCATGGGACTAGGAGCCGCACTCGGCGCAAAAGTGGTGGGATATTTTCCAAAATGGAAATACAAAAAGTATATTATTTTAAGCGGAATCGGTACTTTATTTGCGTTTGGAATGACGTTTTCGGGCAATCCATATCTGATGGTTCTTGGCGGATTTGCTGGTTCTTTTGCAGATGATTTTCTGGAAGTGCGCACAGACATCCTGTTAAATGATATGATTCCATCGGAGCAGAGAGCTACGCTTATTTCGGTGAATTCCTTTACGTTTTCGTTGGTGATGATCGTGATGTCCACGTTGATGGGAAGCATTATGTAGTATATTTTACAGGGCTTGCACGCTTGCAGATTTTCTGTGGGGTGGAAGCCCTGTTTTTTCTAAAGATACGGAAAGCCTGAGAGGAACTAAAGCGAATACGAATGCTGCTCAAGGATTAGGGGAGATGCTTGAGATTGCCTTTAATGGGGAAGTAACACCTAATAAAAAATTAAAACATGAAATAGATGGAGCGAATGGATGGTATCATTACGAATCAAGATTTGGGCTATCAGTTTATTCGGAAAATGGAGAAGTAGAAAGATATAATGTTTTTCATGTATATATGATTGTTCGGCATGACAAAAATGGCAGGAAATATTTATATGATATTATAAATATAAAAAAAAGAAACGAGCACCCCGCTTAGCTATTAACAAGTAATACATACGGTAAAAAACCCATTTCTTGAGAAAATCATAAAGGATTTTATATAAAAAATCAAGGAAAATTTATATAAAATCAATATATTCAATTATGATGAAGGAATATATGACAGAAGAGGAATACAGTAAATGATTGCAAAGCTGATCGGGTAAGTAGATAATTGACAATATGGTATATATACCATACAATAATTACAAAGAGGATTGTATGACAAAATTTAAACTGATAGCATAGGAAAAGGAAAATGGAGAAGTTCCAGTAGAGGAATTTCATTGATTCGATTAATCCTAAAGATGCGTGCTAAGATATTTGGATTGTTGGGGATTTTACAGGAAAAGGGAAATATGATTAGAGAACCTTATAGTAAGCATATTGGTGATGGAAATTTTTGAATTGCGTTGTAAATTTGGAAGTGATATCACGAGAGTTTTATAATTTTTTATTATGAGGGAAAAATTATATTGACCACTGGGTTTGTAAAGAAGACACAGAAGACTCCAAAGGAAGAGATACAGATTGCAAAAGATAGAAGAAAAGATTTTATAGAAAGGGTAATGAAGGATGAGAACATTTGATGATATGCTTGCTAAGCAGTTACAGAATGAAGATTTTAGAAAAGAATATGAAGCTATTCAGCCAGAAATGGATGTTATAAGAGCTATTGTAGAAGCAAGAACTTCTCAAAATCTTACACAGAAGGAACTTGCTGAGCGTACAGGAATTAATCAGGCTGATATTAGTAAGCTTGAAAATGGAACCAGAAATCCTTCTGTAAATTTACTGAAAAGATTAGCAGATGGAATGGGAATGATGCTTAAGATTGAGTTTGTACCTAAACAGAAAGCTTGATGTGCCAGGGCTTGTGGAAGAAGTAAAACAGCAATTTGTCCCAATCGATGAGCAGGAGAGTTTCTTTTTTAAAACTCCCTTTTCGGAATTGTGTACCCACTGAAAACGAGCCTATAAACATGCATTCACAATGCATAAAAACACGTTCTGGCTATTTCTCACACATTGAAATATACACTTAGATAACGTATAATACGAAATATATTTTGGGGAGGATTATGACCATGAAAAAGAAATTATGCAGTATTGTTTGTCTTTGCTACTTTGTTTCAATTATGTTATGTGCATGTGGAAGAAAAGAACAGGGGAATCCTATTAGATTGCCAGCCAGAGAGGATATTGTATCGATTGGTGTCTCTGACGGTGACAAATATGCTATATCACCTAACACAGAAGGTGAAGCTACGGAGTTTATTGATGAATTTTTATCTATGCTAATGGATATGGAAACAACCAGTCAGCAATCAATCAATGATGCACCGGTCAACAAAGATTCTATTACGATCAATATAAATTGTGATGGGGCGGCAGGAACTACTCTTTTTTACTATGTAGATAAAGGAATCGAATATGTAGAACAGCCATATCAAGGAATTTATAAACCAACGCCTGCTTTAGGTAATTGTATAACTGAAATGCTTGCTTCGGCAGATAATAGACCGCTAATGGTAACATTTCAGGCATCGGTAATTGAAACGAATCATGATTCAATAATAGTAAAACCGGTAGATGGTTCTTTGGAACTTGATTCAGCAGATAAGTTTTATATATCAAACGAAGAGAACCTTGAATTACAAATTGGAGATTTCGTAGAAATTAGCTATAACGGAGAAATAATGGAATCATATCCTGCACAATTAGGAGAGGTTTATAAAATTACCGTGATAGAACAGACAGAAGCAAATGCCATGTGGGATAGAATACCTATGGTAAGAATAGATGGTAAATTATACTACGATACAGGGAGAGAAAGCATCATGGATGCACGTTGTGGCACTATGGATGGAGAAATAACATCAACTGTCGATGGAACTGAAATACCAACAGAAGATAATCAGTCTAATTTTGGAAGCGGATTTGGTTATCAGTATGGAGCAGACGATACAATAGAAATTTATATGAATGAAAAGTGGTTCGTCTTTGAATACAGAGAAGAATCTGAATGAGAGAATAAACGATAGATAAGTCAAATTAAATTCAAAAGGCTGTCTCAATAAAGGGATAGCCTTTTTCAATTCTCAGCCTAAATTTTTCTCAATATTCAGTAGGCAAAATCCAAGATACAGTTGCTCAAATTGCTCGAAAAATTAAAAATGTATGAATATACACTGAAATTGGGGAAATGAACAGCGGGAACACTTTTCCGAAAAGGGAGTTTAAAAAAAGAGATGGCAGAAGAATTTGTTGACAGAGCAACAATATTTTGCCTGAAAGAAACAAAAAATCTTTTAGACGGTAAATCGGGACTGGATAGTTCAAAGTGGAGCTGAGAGAAAAAAATAAACGCATAACACAGTAGTTACACATCTTGACAGAAGAAAAGAGGAGTGCTACCATATCCATATTCTTGACAATAGAATGTTCGTAAAGCGTGCATTTGCTTGAAAAGAGAAATACGAGTGAAAGAGAGGTAGAGAATATGATGATTGTAAATAGCAGAGAGAATGTGAAAACAGAATATGATATTTTTACCTCGGTTTGCAAGTATTAGTTTATCATTCATAGATGTCTATCTGACCGTGGCTTATTTTGCTACGGTTATTTCTTTTTATCTGCAAGTCTTGTAAAATATCATATTCCCCAAAAGACTAAAAATTTATTGTTTATATGAAGGAGAAACGAAATGAGCAAGACAAATCAGAGCAAAAAATATGCAGATCCTACAACAGAAAATAAAAAAATAGAGAGCGGGAAAGCAGAAAACAACAGAACAGAAAAGAATAAAACAGGAAAAAAAGAATATTTTGGAACAGTTTGTGAAATACAAAGGAACAGTTACAACATTTTAGTTGAAAACAAAATGATTCATGCAAAATTAAAGGGAAACTTTTTCAAGGAAAATGAGGAACTTCCGGTAGTTGGTGATAACGTGGCATTTTTACCAAACGAAAACGGTGATTCGCTGATCACATCGGTATGTGAACGGAAAAGCGTTCTGAAGCGGCCGTATGCAGCAGACCGTTCCATGGACAATGGGAAGGAGCAGGTTATGGTTGCCAATGTGGACTATGTATTTATTGTATCGTCATTGAATGACAACTATAACTTTAACCGTATCGCACGCTACGTCTCTATGACGCTTCAGGGAAATGCAATTCCTGTAGTCATTCTTACGAAAGCAGATCTGTGCAGTAATCCGGGAAGGTATGCAAGTGAAATCGAGAATCTGTCAGAACAAGTGAAAGTTCATTGTGTGAGTGCCCTGTACGGAATTGGAATGGATGAGTTAAATAAATATTTGCAGCCCGGAAAAACAATTGCTATACTCGGATCATCAGGTGTTGGAAAGTCAACCTTAGTGAATGCACTGGTACAGGAAGATGTGATGAAGACTTCAGAAATCAGGGACAGCGACGCAAAAGGGCGACATACTACAACACACAGACAGATGATCGTGCTTTTAAATGGTGCAAGAATCATTGATACACCTGGTATGAGAGAACTTGGAATGTGCGACATGGATCAGGGAATTGATGATACTTTTTCTGATATCGCAGAGCTTGAAGCCTGCTGTAAATTCAGTGACTGCAGACATGAAACAGAACCGGGATGTGCGATCAGGGCTGCGATTGCGGATGGAATATTATCGCGGGATAGATACGAACTGTATCGGTCTTTGCATGAAGAAAGCAGACATGCAGCAAAGATGAAAGATATTTCCAAATGGAGAAAGCAACTGAAAAGATAGTGTCAAATGACCTATGAAAAAACTGAGCAAAAGAAAAAGGCTCAGATGAACCTTGAAAACTGTAGATCTTTTAGGTTGTGGTAGCCCACCGCCACCCTTGACGGTACGAAAAAGAACTGCTGTAGGTTAATCACCGACGGCGAAGAACTCAAGAACAGTTAGAGTTTTTCCGTCGATTACAGCAGTGTAGCAGTTCTTTTTCGTGCCATCAAGGGCACACCGCTTTGCGGTAGCTGGGATAATTACCTCTGGCTCTGAATCTAAGAACAGTTAGCGGCTTCGCCGTGTTGCAGGTTCAGAATCGTCTGTTGACCAAGGAAGATGAGAAGCTGCCATTTGCCCAGCATCGTGTCAGCCTGAGACAGCATTTCGACTTCATTTAAGACTTTATAGTTGTTGTGTTTATGTGGTCTTAGGAAGTTGTAATAAGCAACCCAGAGGGCGAGATCATAGTTGGCTCCATCGATGTTATCAAAGCCGTTGGTTTTACGATAGGAAGCTTTGTATGTACGGTTTAAGCGTTCAATCATCTGCTTGTAAGGTCTGAATTCTTTAGAAACCTCATCGTCATTGGTGAGTCCGATTACTTGTGTGATTTCAAACTTAAACTTATCACCGAATTCATGGAAGAACTGCTGGGCGGCAAGGGGATATGCACTGTAGCCATCTGCAATGAACTTAAAGTTCTTAGGCAGTTCTTTTAGATGCCGGAAGGCCATCCGCATTGCCAGAATGCATGGGCCAACACCACGATTATCAGATACCTGATAGCCGATAACAGAGCGTTTGGCAGCATCCATGATAAACCAGATATAGGTTTTGATACCACGGATTTTGATGTATGTCTCATCAGCAGTAAATACATTGCCAGTTTTGGATTTAATGCAGGAGCCAGTTGGATGATAAGTCTGACTGGCTTCTTTTTTTGATTGAAAAAATGGCAGTTTTGATGTACTATAAATTATACGAATAAGACAACTAATTTTTGGTTGAGGATTGGAATTTATGGTAAAAAAACAATATCGAAGTTGATGTAAAAGTAAAATGTATAGAACAAGGTAAAACACAGGTGCAGCTGGCTGAAGAGATTGACACTACAAAGGCCTATGTTAATCGTGTCATCAAGAAGCAGGATGGCGTTGTGAATAAGACTTTTGTGCAGATGATGGAAGCACTGGGGTATGATATTGAACTTACTTATGTGAGAAGGGGAAAATAAAGCTAATTGGGAGGGATGGTTATGTCAAAAAAGTTGCCAAAAAGATATGTCAATGAAAAAGCAGTTAAACGTGCATTGGGGATAGATTCTTTTCGTAATGTATCAAAGGACAAAATTATGGAATTTGCTTCATTGATTCCTTATATGGATAAGGATGTGGCAATTGCTATCATCAATCAATTTCCGGTATATGCGGATTTTGGAAAGGCAACAATAGAACAGTATACACAGGCATGCAGCAATATTCTTGAAAAGAATAAGGAAAGTCAAATGGCTGTTATTAATGGTTATCAAACCATTCTTGATGCATTAGCGAAGAGGATTGAGAAGGAAAATATATCTGAGATAGAACGAAAGTCAATTACGGAAGATATGATTGCGGTAGCGGATAAGATTGCTGAAGCAGACTTACAGAATAAGAATTTCCTTGAGAGGATGGGAACTAAACTACGGTGGGCTGTAGGGATTGGTTTTGCTGCAATTGGTGCGGGAATAGGAATTCATTCGGCATTTGGAGGTGGAGATTCCTTACCACAGGTGTCAGGTGATGAGGAAGACCGTTGAACTGAATGCGATAATTACAGTGAATCAACAATAGAAAAATATAGAAAGGGACAGTAAGATGATTAGTTGGAATTTCCCAGGCAACCAGGATGGACAGGTAAAAGGTGTTGCGGATGCGGGTATTGAAAATTTTAACGGAACAGAACTTTCGTCTTTGGCACGAGAAAATTGTCAAAATTCTTTGGATGCCGCATTGAATGATAGTAATCCGGATGTTCTAGTTGAATTTGAAAGATATTTTGTGCCTTCAAAGCAGATTCCCGGTATTATGGAATACCGAAATATTTTGAAAAAATGTAAGGATTTTTGGGACAGATCAAAGAGCGAAAAAGCTAAACTTTTTTTGAAAGATGCCATAAAAGAGGCAGAAAAGGAGAATACTTTTTTACTCAGGATTAGTGATTACAATACAACGGGACTTTCAGATCCATATACACAATCCGATGATCCATTTGATTTTAGTTTCGATGGATGGAATGCATTGATAAAAAATTGATGGTGGTGCGAATAAAGGTGATGATAAGGCTGGAGCATTTGGTATCGGAAAAAAGTGCACCATTTAGTAATTCACATTATAGATTGGTGTTTTACAGAACATACAATCAGAAAATATGAGCGTGCCGCGCAAGGCATTTCAAGATTAATGTCATATCAAGATGGAGCGTTGATGACTAGTGGGATTGGTTATTATGGAGAAACAAAAGGCAATAATCCGGTAGAGGTAATACCGAAACTTGATAGTATAAATAGAAGATCTGAAATAGGGACAGATGTATTTATTTATGGATTTAAGTCTGCAAGTGATTGGGAAACAGAAATTACGGTAGCATTATTGGAAAGTTTTTCTTATGTCTTTTTTTAATGAACAGCTTCGAGTAAAGGTACAAGGAGAGAAATTAATAAAAAATCATTACCAGGATATATGGAACGTGTTCATAGAGAATGCCCAGGTGCAACTAAAGGAATCTTATGGCAATTATCTTGCATTTGACGCGAACAGAGGGCGTTCATATATATTCACAGGATTTTCATGGTATGGGTACATTGGAATTGAGACTGTTAGTTGATCCGAATGAAAATTAGATAGAAAGTTTTGATTGTGAGAAAGGCTGGAATGAAATTGTTTCGGCTTGGAAACATATCTAAATTGGTCCCTTTTACAGGAATTCTTGAATTACAGGGAAAGATTTAAACAGTTATTTCCGCGCGATGGAAACAGTCGCTCATGATAATTGGAACCCGGAAGGCATCCAAATCCGAAACAGGCTAAAGCGTATTATGAAGAAATTAAGGACTGGATTAGAAGCTGTGTAGCAGAACTTGCTGAAAATACAAGTGATGATGAAATAGACGTTGAGGGGTTAGGTGGTGTTCTTCAAAAAGAGCCAGAGGCAGTAGAAACTGGTGATTCAGATAATAAACGGGAAAACATCAATGATCATTTGGGAAACATTGATGTTTTGGAACGGCCAATTAAGACTCCATCAAAAGGATTCTTTTATGGAAAAGGAGATGAAGGCAGCAGTCAATCTACAACCACAAGTGGAACACTTGGAAAAATGGGCGAAGCAGGACTTAGAATTCTGAAAGGAAAAAGAAAGCGAAAAAAATTAGATATGCATCGAGGAATTCCGGATCCAAATGGAAAAGATGTTGTGGTACAGAAAAAAGCAGGTGGGGAGACTAGTTGTCCGCTTAAAAATGTGCGCATTATAAAAAAAGGTACAGGAATATATTCCCTTAATTTTGAAATACCACATGATGTGGAGTACGGAAGGATTGAACTTGTTACTGTAGGAGAAAATGGAAAGTCTAATAGGCTTCGTATAACGGATGTTAATCCGACATCTGCATGTGAAACAGCGAAATTGAACGGAGACTTTATAGAAACTCTGAATATGACATCTTCTGAGAAAGTAAAGATTATTGTAACTCTTGCGGATTCACATGATTATGCTATGGAGGTAAATGTATATGAACATAACTAATAGATTATTTACCTATCCGGTATTAAGTGATGAGAAGGATGATTATAAGGAATCTTTTTTTAGTGTTGATTATGAACAGTCGATGCAAGGCGTCAATAGCCTAAGGCTAAGTTTTGATATTACTATGAATTGTCATGAATTAGAGCAGTTAATTATAGATGGAAAAGCGGATTATGTCATACATTTGGAATGCTCGACAACAGCATACAGAGAAGTGCTGCATTCCGTATCAAAACATATTGAACATGTCATACCAATTGGAAGAATAAATGGATCATTTGATGCTGTAGCATTTATTATTCTTAAAAAGAATATTACAGGTTTTTTCTGTACAGACTGGGTGGATGATTTTCAAGATACTACATTTAATTTATTTGCTGGATCTATTCTGGCTTATCAGAATCTTAGCAGTTTGGATGTAACAAAAGATTATGAGGAGTTTACAAATGCAGGTTCGATTTTCTCTGTTTATAAAAGAATCACGGAAGGTGACTGCCCAGCTGAAATAAATCTTGATTCAACTAAAATTAGGATTGGTTTGGGAACTAAAGATTATGATATATACGCAATGTATTCTGGAAAGACAGAATTACAGTCGCTGTTTCACTCGATGTTAATATTACCTGCATTGGTTTATGTATTTGAAGAATTAAGACAGGAAGGCGGAGAAGAAACTTATCATAACAAAGAATGGTTTTTAGCCTTGGAAAAGTCTTATGCAAAGAGGGGAATAACTTTCATGGAAGAGGTGCTTAATCCTGAGAAAACTTCTTATCAGTTGGCGCAAGAGGCAATGGAACTGCCCTTGAGTAAAGCATTCGACCAGATTCCAATATTCTTTGATACCACGGAGGAGGACTCGTAATGAAACTGTACATAATGAAGCGAGAAGCACTCGAAACGCTTAAAGCTAATTTGCCAGTCGTTTATGGAAAATATTATACAGAAAAAACAAATCAATGGATTTCCGATATTTGTGGAGAAGATCCTTTTATTGAATTTAAAGATGTTACAGAATTTAAATTGGCTGATTTAAATTCTGATTTGACACCTGGAGAAATAGATCTTAATAATTGCAAGATACTTTATGAGAAACTGCAGTTTTTGAGTGAATCGCAAGCCAGTGATGAACGTCTATGGGCAGGTTTGGCTCATACCACATTTTACGATTATATGCGTAAGCGGTGGGGGTATGGATACGGGAAAAAGCCGAAGAGCGCTGAAAAAGAAGCGGGTGCTATCCAGACCAGATTTTTTTACAGATATACTGGAAGGAGTGGATTTTACAGAAATACGTTATCAAAATGCTGGTGGGTAGGACATAATACTTATGATCCTAATAATAATCAAAATCACTTCGAAAGTCTGGATATTATTGGAAGTAATGATTTGAACTCTAAAATTAATGAGTTCTTTTATAACTTTACCTTTTCTTCTAATCCGGATGTTATGGCTGCCATTATAGAAGCACTCCGACAATTTAAAGAGGAAGGTCGTCATGTACTGGTGCGTGATCATATAAGACCTGCAATGTCATATTTAAATGCAGTTGGAGGATCAGTGGTTATTGATTGTTTGGAAAGGGAGAAAATAACTCGAATATTCGCTGATGCAGTAGATGCAATTATGCAAGGTGATGTTCCTA
>ENA-OQHF01000893-OQHF01000893.1-human-gut-metagenome-genome-assembly--contig:-NODE-893-length-16957-cov-2.949436_pt1 | contig 16957 bp, 9 predicted proteins | sample MGYA00242559_ERZ504709 | MGnify/ENA primary metagenome ERZ504709 (study PRJEB26092, sample SAMD00036203) | human gut metagenome | host: Homo sapiens | study: EMG produced TPA metagenomics assembly of... | reverse complement strand
CAGAGGTAGCAAAGGTTTAGTTTCGGGTACAGTTGTCGATGGAGATGATAACTCCCCGGTGATGCAGGCTACGGTACAGATTCTTGCGTTGAAGATAGTTCGATGGTAGCTGGTAATGTGACTGATTTGGACGGACGCTTTTCTTTGTCAGCTCGTCCGGTAAATATCTGTTGAAGGTTTCCTTTGTCGGATATTCGCCGTCTTTTCAGCCTATTACATTAACGAGTTCTAAACCACGTCTTAATCTGGGAACAATCTCCCTGCACTCGGATGCAATTATGCTTGAAGGAGCTGTCATTGTAGCTCAGGCACCAGAGGTTACTGCTGCTGAAGATACATTGGTATACAATAGCTCTGCATATCGTGTTCCGGAGGGTTCTGCACTGGAAGAACTGGTTAAGAAATTGCCGGGAGCTGAAATTGACGATGACGGTAAGATTACGATCAACGGAAAGGAAATAAAGAAAATTATGATCGACGGCAAGGAGTTTTTTGCCGATGATCCTAATATCGCCATGAAGAACCTGCCGGTTAATATCATCGATAAGATACGTGCCTATGAAAAACAGTCGGATATGGCACGAATGACTGGTGTGGACGATGGAGAAGAGGAAACCGTGCTCGACCTGAGTGTGAAGCCCGGAATGAATCAGGGATGGATTGGTAATACCGATCTGGCTGCCGGTACGAAAGACCGTTATAGCGGAAAGGTGATGATCAATCATTTCCGCAACAAGAACCAGCTGACTGCCATCGGTTCGGTCAATAACGTAAATGACAATGCTTTTCCCGGTGGAGGTGGAGGATTCCGTAAGGGAGGTAACGGCCTGACTGCTGTGAAAATGGCAGGTGTGAACTTTGCTACTGAAACAGAAAAGTTGAAGACTGAAGGAAGTGTCAACTTTAATTATAAGGATGCTGATATTGTCAGTAAACAGGCATCCGAAACTTTTGTATCATCGGAAAGCAGTTCTTTTAAAAACGCGTTAGACCATTCTCGCAATAAAACTACCAAGCTGGTGGCAGATGCCTTTATCGAGTGGAAACCGGATACCATGACTACTTTTGTATTCCGCCCTCGTATCAGCTATGGTAAGACCGACAATACCAACGGACAGAACTCTTATACATTCAGTCAGGATCCTGGATATACAACTGATGAACTTTTCGGTACGGACGACTTGACTTCGCTGGTTTCTGAAGAAGATATTATCAATACGGTGCTGAAGAATACACTGAAAAAAGGTGATGACCTGACTGTAGGAGGTTCGGTGCTCGTGAACCGGAGATTAGGCAAGCTTGGCCGGAATATTACATTCCGTGGAAAATATAATTACACCAATAGCAGCAGTGAACAGTTTTCTACATCGGAAACAGAGTATTTCCAGAAAACTCCGGAAGAACGTATGGAAATATTGAACCGCTATATTACAACTCCTACAAAGAGCTACGATTATAGTGCGCGTCTGACGTACAGTGAGCCGATTTTTACCGGGGGATTTTTGCAGTTCAGCTACAATTTCCAGTATAAACACTCTACCACAGATAATTCTACATTCGATATGGGTGACAACTGGACGATTGGTGACGGAGTGAATGAAAGTAATCCGGGAGTGCTCAACAACGACTTGAGCAAGAGTGCAGCCTATAATTATTATAATCACCAGATGGATGTTACTTTCCGCTGGATACGTGAGAAGATGCGCTTGAATGCGGGAGTCAGCTTCCAGCCTCAGAAGTCGGATCTTTCTTATAAGAAAGGTGATCTGGATACAACGACTGTCAGAAATGTATTTAATTTTACTCCGACATTCGATTTCCGCTATAATTTCTCAAAAACCAGTCAGTTGCGCTTGCGTTATCGCGGACAGGCTTCTCAGCCGAACATGGTAGATTTGCTGCCTATCTCCGATAATACAGACCCGCTTAATATTCAGAACGGTAATCCGGGACTGAAGCCGACATTTACAAATGAATTGCGTGCCGAATATAATTTCTTTAATACGGAAAAACAACGGGGAATGTTTTCATTTTTCCGTTACCAGAACATCATGAACAATATAAGCGACCGCAAAGTCTACGATCCGGAAACCGGTGGATATGTTACTACTCCTGAAAATATTAACGGAAACTGGAACCTGACCGGAATGGTGGGAACTAACATTGCCTTGAGAAACAAGAAATATACCATCAATACGTTTACCAGAGCAAATTACCAGAATATGGTGAGCTATATAAGCGAGAAGGATCTTGTTTCTGATACAGACAAGAATATTACCAAACGCTTGTCGCTGGGTGAACGCTTAAGAGGTACGTACCGTAATGACTGGTGGGAGTTCTCTCTGAATGGCTCACTCGATTATACCCATTCGAGAAACAGTTATCAGGAAAGCAACAATCTGGATACTTACCAGTTTGCTTATGGAGCCAGCACCAATGTGCGTTTGCCGTGGAATATGTCCATTTCTACAGATTTGTCGCAGAACTCCCGCAGAGGATATGCCGAGTCGAGTATGAATACCGATGAACTGATCTGGAACGCTCAGATTTCTCAGGACTTTTTAAAGGGAAATGCTGCTACCGTAAGTATTCAGTTCTATGATATATTGAGAAACCAGAGCAATATCAGTCGTGTGATTACGGCTGCTATGCGTCAGGATACTGAGTATAATGCTATTTATAGCTATTGCATGGTACACTTCATCTATCGTCTGAACCTGTTCGGCGGTAAGGGAGCTGGTAAGGGAGGTCCCGGCTTTGCGCCTCCCGGACCTGGCGGACGTCATGGAGGATTTGGTGGTCCTCCCCATCGCCGGTTTTAAATAATATTCGAAAACGGAGATTCGCATAATGGCGGATACTCCGTTTTTTGTTCGTATCGGTTGGGTTGCTAGTGAATCTCTGTAAGGGAAATATTTTAAACAATTTTAGACTCCCTCCGATTTTCATGTTTGCGGAATCATTTAATTTTTCCTATTTTTGTCCGAATAGCAGAAATTTAGTATGAGAAAATTTTTTTATATCCTTTTGCTTTTGTTCGTCAGTGCTTTAGCTCAGGCACAAATGAACTGTACGTTTACTCATTATTCTCAGGAGAATGGTCTGTCTGAGAATTCGGTAATGGATATGGTACAGGATCACGACGGTATGATATGGTTTGCAACGTGGGATGGAATCAATCGCTTCAATGGCTACGACTTTAAGGTTTATAAGGCCCGTAAGGAAAACGATATGCGATGGAGTTCCAATCGTGTAGACCATTTGCAGGTCGACAAGTATGGAGATGTATGGTGCATTACTTACGATGGGAAGGCATTCCGTTTCGATAAGCGGATGGAAGCATTTACTGAAGTTGCAGCAAATGGGGCTGAAAAAGACTTGGTTATAACTTCTATCTTGCCGTTGGATAATGGGACCGTATGGCTGCTTACTGATAAAAACGGAGGTATCAGAGTCGTGCCTGACAGGAAAACCGGAACACTTGCTTCGAAAGTTTATTTGTCTACTGCTTCAAAAGAAAAAGGTACTGCTATCAAGACTGTTTTTTTTAGATAAGAAAAACAGAGAGTGGCTGCTTACAAAAGATGGATTGCTTTGCATCGAAGGTAATAATGGAAAGCAGACTCCTTTTTTTGTAAATACGCATCCTGAATCCGGACGGCCTAACCAGTCTTTTTTTTCGGCTGCATTCGTTAACGGACACGTATATTTTACCTCTAATAAAGGACGGGTATGGAAATACTCGCTGAAGGATGAAACATTCGAATTGAAAGACCTGGGCTTGCAGGACGATGTGATAAGCATACGGGAATTGTCTGGAGGAAAGGTCATTATGGCTACCCGCCGGTCGGGCTTCGTTGTGGGAGATACAGCGCTCGAATCACTGAAGTATTACGGTCTGAAAAATGAATTTGATTTTTCTCAGCATCCGATACGGTCAATATATGTCGACAGTCATAATGAGGTCTGGTTCGAAGTAAACAAGATTGGTACGGTCTGTCATTTTAATCCGTCGACGGAGGTGTTCAAGGTGGAACAGGTTCCGGTTGAAAAAGAACCGGGTGATGCTCCAAAGTTTGCTGTCTGCGAAGATAAGCAAGGCAATCTGTGGGTACATCCGGTAGGAGGAGGACTGTCTTGGTTCGACAGAGAAAGTAATGAGCTGAAGCCTTTCTATAATGAAGTGGGAACAGATGCATGGCGCTTCTCAAACAAACTTCATGCTATGATGCTCGACCATCAGGGTAATTTATGGCTGGGCACTCATTCCAAAGGACTGGATAAGGTTACATTCTTCAAAAACGAATTCCAGTTGATTAAGCCGCAGAACTGTAAGTACGATACCAATGCCAATCAGGTACGTTCGCTTTGTCAGGATTCCCGTAAGCAGTTGTGGATAGGTACACGTAATAGTAAAGTTTCTGTGTACTCTCTTGACTTCCAGTTGCAGGGTTATCTTACAGTCGACGGACGCATATCACTTACTGGTACTCCTTTCAGAGGATCTGCCTATAAGATAATAGAGGATTCGAAAAAAAAGTATCTGGATTGCTACGAAAGGAAACGGAATCGTTCAGCTGATACCGCAGGGAAGCGGATATAAGATGCTTCATTATACTTACGATGCCAACGATATCTATAGCCTGAGCCATAACAATGTGTACGACTTGTGTGAAGACAGTTACGGTCGTATCTGGGTTGTTACTTTCGGTGGAGGTATCGATTACATCGAAAAGGAGAGCGATGGAAGTGTCCGTTTTATAAACTCGCGCAATAATCTGAAATCGTATCCAATGGAACGTTGCTATAAGGCACGTCGTATGTTGCTCGACAAAAAAGGTATGCTGTGGGTAGCTACTTCCAATGGACTGCTGGCTTTCAGTGAAAAGTTCGAACGTCCCGATACGATTGATTTTCATTTGTTCGTGTGCATGCCTAATAAGCGTGAAGTGTTGAGCTGCAACGATATATACGATATCTTGCTTACACACGACGGACGTCTGTTCTTTGCTACTTTCGGTGGAGGACTGAACGAGCTTAAGAGCCTTGATAAAAAGGTAACGCCCTGTTTACTTCGTATTCGGCAAAAGACGGACTTCCTACCGACGTACTTTCTTCACTTGCCGAAGATACGAAAGGAGATATATGGATTGGTTCGGAAAGTGGTCTGAGCAAGATGGATATTGTCAACCATCATTTTGACAATTATCTGAAGCAGGAGATAGGAGAGGAGCTTTCGTTTGAAGAAAGTACGGCAATACGTGCCGAAGACGGACGCTTGCTGTTCGGAACAAATAGAGGACTTTTGTGCTTTACTCCCGAACTGATACGGAAAAACTCTTATGTGCCTGGCATTGTATTGTCGGGCTTGAAGATAGCCAATAAAGATGTTGTTCCCAGACCGGAATCCGTATTGCCTGAGTCTTTGAACAGTTTGTCGCATTTGTATTTGTCGCATAAGGAAAACACCGTAACGCTTTCTTTTGCTGCTCTGGATATGAGTTTCCCGGAAAATGTAAAGTATGCCTATATGCTCGACGGGTTCGATAAGGAGTGGAATTATGTGGGTAAACAGCGTACGGCTACTTATACAAACCTGCCGAAAGGTAATTATGTCTTTCGTGTGAAGTCGACCAACGGAGCCGGTATCTGGGTGGAGAACGAACGTGCCTTGCGGATAACCGTCAAGCCTTCGTTTTGGGAGACTCCTTATGCCTATGTGATTTACACATTAGGCTTTATGCTGATTCTGCTGGTTGGAGCCTATACACTTTTCGTTATTTACCGGTTGAAACATGAGGTGTCTGTCGAACAGCAGGTAACGGACATGAAGCTCCGCTTCTTTACCAATATCTCTCATGAACTCCGTACACCGCTTACCTTGATAGAGGGACCGCTGGAATATATCTTGAAACGTTCGGATTTAAGTAAGGACGTACGCGAACAGTTGCAGGTGGTAGAACGTAATACACATCGGATGCTGAGGCTTGTCAATCAGATTCTGGATTTCCGTAAGATACAGAATCACAAGATGAAACTGTGCATCGAACAGATTGATATCGTCGCGTTTGTACATAAGATTATGGAGAATTTTGAATCCATAGCCGAGTCGAACAAGATTGATTTTATTTTCGAAACCGAACAGCCTAAGCTCAAGTTGTGGGTAGACGCTGACAAGGTAGAGAAAATAGTCTTCAATTTGCTGTCGAATGCATTCAAGTATACGCAGCCCGGAAAAACCATTACCGTATTTATTCATGAAAATGAAGATACGGTTACCGTAGGAGTGCAGGATCAGGGTATAGGTATTTCTGAAAATAAGAAGGCTTCACTGTTTGTACGTTTTGAAACCCTGCTCGATAAGAACCTGTTCAATCCGAACAGTTCTGGCATCGGACTTTCGCTTGTGAAAGAACTGGTGGAAATGCACCATGCCAGCATACATGTAGACAGTAAGGAAGGAGAAGGCAGTTGCTTTAGCGTAGACTTCCTGAAGGGAAAAGACCATTACGGTGAGAATGCCGAATTTGTCTTGTCGGATAACGTGGAAATAATCGGTGAAGCATCCAAGCATTCCTTGCCTGTGGATGTCGAAACTCCTGTCGTTGCTGTACCGGAGGATAAGCCGGAAGCTGTTCCTGCTGCTGATGAGGCTGACAAGGCATCGGTTTCTGAAACAAAGACAATGCTGCTCATAGAAGACAATCTGGAGTTGCGCTTCTTCTTGCGGAGCATTTTCAGCCAGCGTTTCCGTATTATAGAAGCTGCCAACGGAGTGGAAGGACTGGAGAAAGCCATTAAGTATGTGCCCGATATCATAATCAGCGATATTATGATGCCCGAGAAGGACGGAATAACTCTGGTGAAGGAACTGAGGGAGGAACTGACTACCAGCCACATTCCAATCGTATTGCTTACTGCAAAGACCGATATGGACACCAAGTTGCAGAGTCTGGAACTGGGGGCCGACAGTTATATCACCAAACCGTTCAGTGCTACTTACCTCGAAGCACGTGTTGATAATCTGCTGGCACGCCGTCAGAAGTTGCGTCAGTTCTATTGCGACCACCTGATGGATATCAATCCTCCGAAAGTGGAAAATGAGGAAGAAGAGGTAGATGTCATGTCGCAGCAGGACCGTCGTTTCCTGGAGCAGCTGACAAACTTTATGGAACGGAATATCGACAATGGAGAACTTGTTGTAGACGATCTGGTGCATGAAATGGCTGTGAGCCGTTCAGTCTTCTTCAAGAAGCTGAAATCATTGACCGGACTTGCTCCGATAGAATTTATCAAGGAAATGCGTGTGAAACGTGCTGCCCAGCTTATCGAGACTGGAGAGTTTAATATGACACAGATTTCGTATATGGTGGGAATCAACGATCCGCGTTACTTCAGCAAGTGTTTCAAGCAACGCTTTGGCATGACTCCTACCGAATACCGTGAAAAGCAGAAAAACAAATAATTGAGATTTTTTTATCGGGGAACCTTTCCGGAAATTTGTACAAAAGCAAAAGGATATTGTACAAATTTCCGGATTTTTTGTTGATAAGTTTTGGCTATTTAGCCTGTTTTTACTTATTGATTTTAGCATATTTTCATTAGAGAAAGATTAGTTTAATTAGGAAAAAAACTTTTTTTTGTGTGTTTTTTATATAGAGAATAATTATATTTGTTGTGCTTTTATAAATGGATATGTAAAGTTCTTAACAAGTCAAAGAAGCTTTTTGAGGAGTAAGTATTAACCTAATTAGTGAAAAGGCATGACACTCTTGTATAAAAATGAACATATTTCGTGTACTAATTATGCGGAAGAATTCAATAAAGTTTTTACGTTGATGGAGATTCCCGAAGGGCATACTGTGGAACGTCGGTTTCTTAATACAACTTTTTTGGTTATTTTGTTACAAGGAGATATTGAGATAAGATATGAAATAGATAAATATTTTACTCCTCAATTGGGGTATATGTTTTTACTTCCAAGAAATAAACAAATAACGACCTTTGCTCGGAAAGCTACTATCTTATTATTATGTTCGTTTGCAAACGATTTGAAGTTGTGCTCGCGTTTTTCCATTCAACAGTTGTCGCGTTTTATATCTGAAAGCACTTATCAAAGTCCATATTGCTTGAAATTGGATATGCGCCTGCAAAGTTTCTTTTCTTTACTAGTAGATTGTTTAAAAGAGGGATTGGGGTGCATACACTATCATCAGATAAAGCGTGATGAACTTTTCTTGTATTTGCGTGCCGGATATACAAAAGAAGAACTGGCTTTGTTTTTCTATCCCGTTTTGGGCCAAAATTTAGAATTTAAGGATTTTGTATTAATGAATAGCCGCAAGATATTTGATGTCAAGGATTTTGCTTTACAGGCAAATATGAGTCAGAGTACGTTTAATCGGCGCTTTAAGGAAACTTTCAATGAAACAGCTAAAAACTGGCTCTTATTACGTAAACAGGAGTTTGTGAAGCGCGATGTTGCTTTGAGCAATTTGTCATTTAGTGAGATTGCCGAAAAATATAAGTTCTCTTCAACTTCGTATCTGGTTACATTCTGTAAAAAATATTTTGGAAAGACTCCTAATAAAATACGAAAAGAAGCAATTGGAAAAACTGTATAGGTTGACTAGAATTATAGGGTGATTGTAAATTGTAATTATTTGACGTGAATTTGTAATTTTTGTATTTCCGTTGCTGTTTACCTTTGCAAAAAAATAAAATGATAGTGTAGATGATACGGAAATATAGAAAATTATTCTTTCTATGTGCCTTTCTGTGTTTCGGAGGAAACGGAAATGCTCAAAACGTAGCTTTGAAGACAAATATGCTTTATTGGGGAACTACCACTCCTAATGCCAGTATTGAAGTTGGTCTGAGCCGGAAGTTTACTACCGACTGGCAGCTGGCATACAATCCTTGGACGTTTAAGGATGACAGAAAAATGCGTTTCTGGCTTGTGCAACCAGAATTGAGATACTGGTTCTGCGAGAGTTTTGAAGGTCATTTTGTAGGAATTCACTTGCATGGAGCACAATATTATGGAGGTTTCAGTGATAAGCGATACGACGGTTACTTGGCCGGAGGGGGAGTAACCTATGGGTACAACTGGATATTGTCGTCGCACTGGAACCTGGAAGCGCTGATTGGTGCCGGATACGCTCGCCTGTGGTATAAGGAGAGTCCCCGCATTCCTTGCAGTAAGTGCCATGAAGACAAGACCAAAAATTATTGGGGGCTTACAAAATTGGCTGTATCGGTTTCTTATATCTTTTAAACGTTTGCAATATGAAATTCAGATATACATATTTAATCTGGGCTGGATGCTTGTGGCTTGGAGTAGCCGGCTGTGCATCATCGGGTATGAATAAGAAAGTTGCGGTAACACCGGTGCGTACGCTTACTCCCGACAGCATGTCTACTGTGGGTGTGGATGTGAATATTCACATTCCGGAAAAGGCCTTTACAGGTCGTACCCGCCTCATTGTTGTTCCGCAGTTGCTGCAAAAAGACTCTATGCTGGCAGAATACACTCCTATGGTGTTCGATGCTCCTATCTATAGTAAGAAAATGAACCGCCGTGTACTTCTCGACGGCTATGTTGATACACTGGCAAATGTCGCACGCAAGGTAAACAACCGCAAGGAGTACGATGTAACCTATTCCGAACGGGTAGCCGTGCCTGCCGATATTGACGGCGGACGCATTGTGGCCGTACTTTCTACCGACGGATGTGGTGAGTGTGGTATTGCCGATACCGTAGATATTGCTTACATCAACAATATCCCTACGCTGATAGAACCCAAGAAATCGCTTCAACTGAACTGGATTGAGCCAGAGTTCGTAATCCGTCCCAAGATTATGGAAGGCAGAGGAGAAGCCTTACTGCAGTTCGTGATAAACCGTTACGACATCAACCTCTCGCTGGGTGATAACCGCAACGAGATGAACCGTATGCTTGCTACGCTGCAGAAAATCGTGACCGACTCGCTTGCCACACTGAACAGCGTAAGCATTTACGGTATGGCATCGGCTGACGGTTCGTATGCTTTCAATACTACCTTGTCGCGCAACCGTGCCAATTCTGCCAAAAACTGGCTGGTAGACCAGCTTCATATCAGTGCGTCGCAAGCTTCACGTTTCAGTGTCGGTTCCCGTCCCGAAGGCTGGATGCCGGTGCTGCAGGCAATGATTGCCGACGGACATCCCGACTCGCTGAAGGTAAGAGAAATATTAGATAAGTATAATGCCGAGAACGACGATGTGGCAGAACGCTATATCCGCCGTCTGTCTTGCTGGAACGACATCAAAAACAATTACTTGCAGAAAGACCGCAAGGTAGAATACGTATATACATATACACTGAAGAGTTTCACTACCGATGCCGAACTGCTCGACATGTACGGCAAGCGTCCCGATGCCTTCAACGAAGAAGAGCTGCTGCGCGTATCGACCCTGAAGAAGACTCCCGAAGAGAAGAAGGAGGTATACCGTACCATTTTGCACTACTTCCCGCAATCGCAGGTGGCAGCCAATAATCTGGCGGTACTTCTGCTGCGTGAAGACAAGGCAGACGAGGCAGAAGCTGTGCTCAACGGGCTGAAAGAATATTCACCCGAGGTGCTGAATACCAAGGCAGCCGTATATGTATATAAGGAAAACAACGAAAAAGCTATTGAGCTGCTTCAGACCAATACCGAACTGCCTCAGGCGCGCTACAACCTGGCATTGCTCAAGGCACAGGAAAGAAAGCTGCAAGAGGCGTACACGCTGATGCGGGGGTACGAAGACGTGAATGCGGCGGTTGTATCGCTCAGTGTTGGCGATACACAGCATGCTGCTTCCATTATGGATCGCTGCGAAGACCACACTCCGCTGGCAGAATACGTACGTGCGCTGGTGGCTGCACGTATGCAGAAAGAGGCGAACGAGGTAGCAGCCCGTCTGGAACATGCGCTGCCCGACAGCCGATTGAAGGAACGAATGCAAACAGAGCCGGATTTCCTTCCTTACCTTACTACACCGGCATTTCAAGCATTGACAGGAGGAAAAGACTATGAGTAAAGGAATAAAGATATTGTATGTATTGCCGGTGGCTGTGTGTCTTCTGTGGAGCAGTTGCATACGCGACTCCATTCCTCCCTGTCCGCCGCTACAGGTTACGCTTACGGTAAAAGACAAGAATTACTTCAACATCGACGATGCCGTGAAGCTGGGACTGATGGAGCGCAAGGCAGAAAACCTGCCGTTCCGCGATTATGTGAGCACGCTCTACTACATTGTACACGATGCCGAAGGAAAGGTAGTGGCAGAGCAGAAAAATACGCTGGTAGATAACGATGATCAGACTCAGCTTATCACTCTTCCCGAGTCGTTGCCGTATGGAAAAATATACCCTTACCGTATGGGGGAACATGAAAAGCGACGAGCCGCTGGGCGAAGATGCTACTACGGCAGAAATGGAAGCTGTGGGTGCGGCGGCAAACGACATCTATCTGGCAAGTGCCACGTTCGACTATCGTTACGGCAATGAAAAGCATACGCTGGCCATGGAGCGTACCAAGGGCGACCTGCTTATCAAGGCTGAGGGAATTCCCGATAACATCGACTTCTCCACCAAAGATATACAAGACATCTACAATTTTGTAGACAATGGTTTCCAGTATTCCACCCTGACCGATATACATACCGAGCTCGACTGGCAGGATATACGCAGTGAAATAAAGAGCGAAACCCTGATGTGTCCGTCGCCGTCGTACGAAGGTTCTACGCTGAGTGTGATGTTTATCGACAAATCGGCAGCCGGAAGTCTGGGCAGAGCTGCTTATTATCCTACGCTGGAGCCACAGGACATAAACATCACCATGGGGCGTAACGAGATTACCATCCTGAAGTATGTGTATGTAGACGAAGGCGGAAGCGGTGAGGGCGACTTCGAGATTTACCTTCGGGTAAACGACAACTGGGAGTTACTGCACGATATGGAACTGGATTGATTGACCGATTATTGATAATGTTATTATTTATAGTTTAAATTTTTAAGTATGAAGAAAAACTATTTATTGGGAATGGCTTTGATAGCGTCATTGTCATTCAACTCTTGTACCAAGGAGATCGTATATGTACAAGATGGAACAGGTGTAGAGAGTGTAGCTGACGGTGCTCAGATTATCACACTTCAGGTGGAAAATGGTGGCGACGGACTGGCTACCCGTGCCGGACGTCCGCTGTATAGTGCTGAGGCTAAACAGACTATTGAAAATGTGAAGCTGTGGATTTGTGATAATGATGGTAAGGTGGTATATGTAAAAGAAATCTCTGAGTGGAATGATAACAAAGTTTCAACAGTATATACTACCGGTGGTCATGGTCGCCAGACTACTATCGAACTGACGGATGCAGATAAACTTGCTGCCGGTACTTATAAGATTTATGCGGTAGGTTATAGCAATAACAGTGATTATACTTTAGATGCTGTAACAAGTGTTGCAAAAGAAGGTACTTTCAAGGAAAACATGGTGTTGCCAATTAAAGATGGCGCTACGAATAAGATTGGTGAAGAAATCTTTGCCGGACAGATGGGTTTGACTGTTGAACAAGGAAAAGGTTTTAAGGAACCGGTGGTACTGAACCGTCAGGTAGCAGGTGCTTTTGCTTATGTAAAGGATATTCCTTTTATGGAAGGTGCCAGGTATTTGAAACTGATGGCAAGTGCTCAGAATGAGTCATTGGTTCTTGGTAATTTCAATAGCTTTGATCTTACTGGAAATGGTTCTGGTAATGGCGAGAATGTAAAATATGTAGTAAACGGTACCAGTGGTAAATCTGATGGAGACTACGCTTATGTGATCAGCACTATTGATTTGAATGAATGGTTTACAACTATTAAGGATGAGGACGGTGATAATTTGATTGATGCGGGTGATAATTGGAAGAATCCATATTCTTCAATTGGAGAAGGTCATCCTACTTTCCAGAAAGGTTCTGCTTTTGGTGGTGAATTTGTTATCCCGTTTGCACATGTAGATGGAAAACAGACTTTGACTTTGCAATTGACAAATGCAGGTGGAGACGTACTTAGAAGCTGGAAAGTGAATTTGGGTTCAAGTGATGAACAGTTGAAGCAAACAATTACATGCTGGAATAATAGTGAAGCAAAAGATTGGAGTACTTCTCTTTCTGGTGAATCTTCAAGCACTTACAGCCTCGTACGTAACCACTTGTATGGTATTGGTACCAGAATGAATGATGAAGCAGATCCCGAACAGCCGGGTGTTGATCCAGATCCAGATCCAGAAGATCCAGATGACAAACCAGAGTCATTGAACAACAAGCAGGAACTTGTATTGAAAGTAAACGATAACTGGGAAGTGATTCACGGAATGGAATTGGACTAATTTTTAGACCGATAAATCAAATAGTATTGCCTGACTTTCAGGCAATACTATTTTACCCTGTTTTATTGAATTTCCGAAGTCAAGTAGCAAAAAGCTCTTCTGCAAGATACCGGAAACAGTGAGATTTCTCATGAACGATACGAATCGGAGCCGGAAGACTGCCTGTCTTTCATTATTATTCCGAAGGCAAGAGCCAGGCAGCTTTCCGTCATTATTCAGAGAAAGAATCGCGTAAAACCGCAGGCAGGTAGTACTGTTTTATGCACGACGGGGAAGTGAAGTAATATTGTAAAAACTATAAAATTTAAAGATAATGAGCGTATTTTTCCAGACATCCAGACAAAGGAGTTTTCTTTCCGCCTGTCGAATAGCCGGAAAGAAATGGTCTGCATCGGTGCCGCTGCTTCTGGCTGCACTGCTGACAGTTGTATTTTATTCATGCCGCGATGAGGATTTACTTCCCTCGGTACAGAGTGTAGAACATAACGGAACCCGTAATGAAACTGAAAGTACTTCAGGTCTTGATGTAGTACAGGATGAAATATATGGTGCAACATATAAGCCCAATTGTCGTGTCCCTTTGGTGGGTGAAGGAAGAGTAATCAACCAGATAACCAAGAATTTGGTAGGCGTTTTAAGTAACTCGGATAATAAGTTGGAATATTTGGTAGATAAGAACTTAGATAACTCTGTTAGTCTGAAGGGATTGGCAGAGGTAAATACAGGGCTTCCAATTTTGTCTGTAAAAGATGTCAATCGTGTTTACTACGATTCTTCTAATGGCATTAAGGTCGGATTCTTGTATAAAGACCCAGGAGGTTTACTAAGCTTAAATGTATTGCAAGGCTTTTGGGTAAAGACTTATTTAAAAGGCAAAGAGCAAGACGGTTCCTCTACATCAGGAAGTGGTGATAAATTTCAGTTACTAAACTTAAATCTCTTGAATGTATCTGGAGGTTTAAGTGAAATTTCATTTACTACTACTAAACCTTTCGATGAAGTACGAATCGGTTGTGCTTCCATCAGTGTCGAAGTACTTAGTGGACTGGAATTCTACTATGCGTTTGTGGGGGAGAATCCCGAAAAGATTGCAACTTACAATGGATACTATAAGCAACCTGAAACAGATTCAGGGGGTAGTATAACAGGACTAGGAAACACTAATAATCTTATAGATGAAGAACTGGACAATTCTGAACAATTAAGTTTGGCGGGGCATCATGAACTATATGTAGATTTTAACGAGAAAATAGTAAAAGATAGTGAAATCGGTTTTAAGACAGGTGGATTCAAAACACTTGATATAGATTTAACTGGCTTATCCTTATTTGAACTTACAAATAATGATGTAAATAATAAGTATGTTTGGGGAAATGAGAAAGTCTTATCAGGTGGAATAGGTATATCTTTATTAGGCACTCAAGATGGAAGTATGAGTGCCATAGCTAAAGAGGATTGTTATGGTGTAAAGATAAAATTGAATACTGGACTGGTTGGGGGGATTACTTATGTTATAATTAGGTCTGTTAGGTAACACCCATTATTATTACGCCTACTCCCGCGATCCGGTAGAGATAGACGTATCCTCTTATTTTACCATTGGCAATGATACCATTTCTACTGATTATTACAACCTCCCGACACCATCGGATGGTACTGTAACGTATTCACTTATTAGTTATCCCGAAGGAGCTACATTTCCTTCTATATCGGGCAACCGCATAACTGGGATGACCGTAAATGGTGACTATGTAGTACAGGCTATATATAAACGAGGCGAAGAAACTTCATGGTCGTATGCGGTGATTCATCGTGACAAAAAAGAAGCTGAGGCGGGTTGTAATACGATGATGATTAATACTTCTGGAAATGAGGTACAGTATACAGTGGTTGAATCCAGTGGATCTCAGGGAGGTATTTCTTTGTTCAATAAGATAAACAACCGCCAGAATCTGGTTGATGGTGATTATACTAATTATGCAGAAGCTACCAATGTATTGAGCTTGATTCAGTTTGGCAGTCTGGCTGGTGTACATTCTTCTCAAGACATTGCTCCGCAAGGAGGAAAGACCCGCGTGGGATTTGTGATGCAGACAAATAATCAGCTGCTGGGTGCCGATGTCTTGAAGTTTTTCTTTATCAGACTGTATAAAGATGGTGAAGAAGTGTTTTCCGGACTGACGGCAGAAAATGACGCGGTAGGAGTGGGACTGGTAGGAAACGACGGAAGCAAATTGCGTTTTTATGTGGAAACAGATCAGACATTTGATCAGGTGGAGCTTTGGACTGCAGGCTTGCTGAATGTCAATTTGAATACCTTCCGTCTGTATTATGCTTTCTACGAACCTGTTACTTGCGAAGAGTATGCAGGGACATCGGAGGCTTGTATGGAAATGATCACGGCGCAGAAGCATGGGGCGACTATCAACTATGCAGAAACAAAATCTTCGTCGGTTGCAAGTGTAGGGACTACCATGAACAATCTGTCGTACGTAATCGACAACAGTCAGCAGACAGCGGCTTCTATTGTAGCTGGAGTCAGCCTGATAAGCCGTTCTACCGTGGCTGTAAAATTTAATTCCATCAGAGGCGGACAGCCGCTGGGTGCCATACTCCGTACGCCGGGATATGTGCTGAATGCGTCTGTTCTTCAGAATGTGACAATAGCTGCATACAATGGTGGACAGGCGGTAGCAAGTGAGTCTACTGCCGGCGGATTGGCTTCCATCGAGGTGATAAGCGATGCCGGACTGGCTTATATGGAGGTTACTCCTTTACAGGATTACGATGAAGTACGTATTTCGTTCCCTTCATTGGCAGATGCGCTCGAAACAGTCTGGCTGTCGGGTTTCTATATCCGTCCGGATGCCAACGGGAATGGTATTCCCGACTGTGCGGAAGAACCGGATGATCAAGGAGAAACCGACATTGCATATAAGAGTATAACCGAACATGTTTGTGTGGATGAAACAACCTATTTGGGCAATGTACGTATCTTTGTCGATGCTCAGGATGATAAAGTTGGTACTAAACTTACATTTACCTGCTATCCGTATAACGGCAACGGACAGAAGATAGAACAGGAGGCTGAATTGCAGCAGGATGATAAGGGCTATTTCTTTGAATTGTCATTGCCGGTAGGCGATTATTCTATTTCGGGATTGTCTACTTACAACGGGCTGCGTGCTCAGGTACATCCGCTGAAGACTACCTGGAAGAGAAATACGGCAGATACCGACTGGAACAACTGGAGTAACTGGACGGACGGTTCTCCTTGGGGATGTACCAATGTGGTGATTCCTGCAGGAGCCACACGTTATCCGAACTTAAAAGCTTGGGGTAGTGTAGATAAATTCTATGGCGGTAACTATTGTGCGAATATTCATTTCGAACCGGGAGCAGCTGTACTCAATACACAATATCTGGAGTATGACTGTGCATACGTGGAAATGGAAGTACAAAGCGGTATGTATCATATGATTTCTACTCCACTTCACGGCATGGTTACGGGCGATATGTTTGTTTCGCCTGAGATGCCGGCATACTTTACTCCGCTGAAG
>ENA-OQHF01000892-OQHF01000892.1-human-gut-metagenome-genome-assembly--contig:-NODE-892-length-16966-cov-5.777718_pt1 | contig 16966 bp, 14 predicted proteins | sample MGYA00242559_ERZ504709 | MGnify/ENA primary metagenome ERZ504709 (study PRJEB26092, sample SAMD00036203) | human gut metagenome | host: Homo sapiens | study: EMG produced TPA metagenomics assembly of... | reverse complement strand
CTAATGCTTTACCAAGATCACGATGAAAAAAAGCGTGTCGAATCATAGGCAATGCCGTTCATTTGAAAAAGCAGTATTTTCTTCATGATTTCTCCACGCGGATATACTGAATCATACCCGGTCCCAGCTGTCTGGTCGGCCTTGCCGTAAATCCATGTTTTTCATAAAAAAACTTCTCTGCCTTTTGCACACATCAGGCAAAGCATCATCCGGGAATCTTTTAATGTAATGCTTTTCACATAAGCAATCAGTCGTTCAATCAACATACTGCCGATGTGCCGGCTCTGATATTCCGGAATAATAATCAAATCCTGAATATAGCAGATTACAGCCCCATCGCCGACAATCCGTCCCATGCCAATCGGACACTCATCATCATATACTGTAATAATCTTCAGGCTGTGGTCTAATGCCTGCTGTGCCTGTTCCGTCGTCAAAGAAACCCAGCCAACCTGTTGTCTTAAAGAAAGATATATGGAAACGTCTTTTATATCTTCTGCAAATGTAATCATAACTGTTCCACCTTCGTATATTTCCTCAAAAAAGATAACGACAGTATACACGTTTTCATATAAAAAGTCTATAAAATCAACGAATTTTATATGTGTTTTCCGTCTAAATATGATATAATAAACATAATATCGTTAATAAACGAATCGTCATATCAGGCAGGACGAAAAGCATGATAACAAAGGAGATAAACAATGATTACAGTGGCAAAAGACGGATCCGGTGACTATACTTCTGTTCAGGAGGCCATCGACAGCATTACTTCCGTACCGGAAACGGTTTTTATTAAGAATGGTATTTATAAAGAACGGGTAGAGATTCATAAAGACAATATTACACTCATCGGTGAAAATGCAGACGGCACGGTGATTACCAATAATTATTATGCATTTATGCCAATGGAGGACGGAAGTAAACGCGGAACATTCCGTTCGTATACTTTTTTTGTGCAGGCAAATCATTTTAATGCATACAACATCACATTTGAGAATTCTGCAGGTTTCGGAAAAAAGGTCGGTCAGGCAATTGCGGTATATGCCGAAGGAGATGATCTGGTTTTTAAAAACTGTCATATGCTCGGACATCAGGACACGCTCTTTACCGGTCCGCTTCCGATGAAAGAAAAACAACCGGGTGGATTTGTCGGTCCGACAGAATTTGCACCGCGCATTCCCGGACGTCAGTTATATGAAGATTGTTTTATCAGTGGTGAAGTCGATTTTATCTTCGGCAGTGCAATCTGTTATTTTAAAAACTGTGAATTATATGCTTTAAACAGAAACGAAACGATTAACAGTTATTATACTGCACCATCTACATATGAAGGTCAGAAGTATGGTTACGTATTTGAAAGCTGCTCTTTTAGTGGGAACTGTCCGCCACGCACAACGATGCTTTCCCGTCCATGGCGGATTTATGCAAAGGTTGTCCTGCTCCACTGTGATTTAAGCGAGCAGGTATCCGAAATTGGATTTCACGACTGGAATAAACCGGAATCGCACGAAACCTGTTATTATGCTGAATATGCCTGTACAGGAAAAGGCTATGTACCGGAAAAACGCCCGGATTATGTACATCAGCTGACAGAACGTGAAGCGGGTGAATATACACGGGAAAAGGTTTTCGGAAGATAGGCTTTGACTTCTTTAATCTTTAAAATGAATTTTATAAAAAATGAGATGTCCCCTGCCGGTCTGATACCGGTAACGGAAACATCTCATTTTTTATATTAATTTTATTATACTTGTTGTACCTGCCGCTTATGCTGCTTATTTTTTCAACTCCATCGTCCCCAGTATTGCATTGGTACTGCCAACTGTCAGAGTTGTATTTTCAAGACTCTGTGCAAAAATTTCCGGAATCTGGAAAACTGCAGCAGCTGTATAGCTTTGTCCTGCCGGTACAGTAACATTCTTTAAATTCGTGATATCATTCTTTAAAATCGTCTTTGACTTTGTAAAAGTTGTTCCTTCAATACCAAGCTTTATCACTGCGTTAGAAGATGCAGTATTCAGTGTAATATCAGAGCCGGTTGTATTGGTCAGTTCAAATTCAAGTGCTACAACCACACAGGAATTATTTGCCGGTACACTTACAGAATACTGTTCGTTTGGATAACGCTGACCGGATACCGTCTGTGTATAGGAAAGCGAAATACCTGAATTTAATCCTAATACCTGTTTTAATGAATTCAGCACCTCATCAGAGGAAGTCACTGCTTTTGTTTCTCCTGCTGTTGACTGTGTTGCTGATGCCGTTGAAGAAGGATTCTGTGAAGCGGTTGTTGCAGTCATGGCAGAAGACCGGGTTGCAGGCTGGGTTGCAGGCTGGGTCGTCTGCTGTACAGTATTTGTGCCGGTAGCTGTATGGTTCTTATTGTTGTTCCTGCTTTCACTCTGTTTTTTTGCTGCCGCAAGTTTTTCATATTCCCACTGGTTCTCATAGGAATGTTTTAAAAGAACACCCGCAATATATTCCGATACCATATCATTTTGTTCTGTATTTAATGTAACATTACTGCCACAGCCTGTTACTGTAAGCATACAGCCTACCCCAATGCATAACGCTGCAATTTTTTTCATCTTGTAACCACCTCATTTAGTCTATTCAAATATTTAACAGTTCCTACTGCTCTATTGAAATATTATACCATAGCTTTACCGTCCAGGTCAAACCAGAATTCTACACCATTGGATTTATTGATGACGCCAAATCCTTTTCCATAAGAATCCATGATGGCTTTTACAATAGAAAGTCCAATACCGTTGCCGCCGTACTCTCTGGTACGCGCCTTATCAACCTTATAAAACTTCTGCCAGATATTCGGAATATCTTCCTCCGGAATATTTTTTCCGGTATTAAATACATGTACCCGTACATCATCACCGACACGTTCCACGGAAACTTCAATCCGATTTTCAAAATCGCAGTGGTTAATGGCATTGGTAATATAGTTAGTTACAACTTCTTCTATTTTATATTCATCGGACCACACATCAATCTGTTCATCACGCTGGTTAAACTCTATCTGTATTCCCTTTTGGGATGCACGCAGTTCATTTGCATTTACAATAGAAGTAATCAGTTCAATAATATCAAAACGCTCCATAACAAGTTCTTCGTTGCCGAATTCAATCTGATTTAATGTGAGCAGTTTTTTTACCATATTATTCATCTTACCGGCTTCATCAATGATGACATCGCAGTAAAAGTCCATACTTTCAGGGTCATCGCTGATGCCCTCTTTTAAGCCCTCTGCATAACCCTGGATTAAGGCAATCGGTGTTTTTAATTCATGCGATACATTGGATAAAAATTCCGTCCGCACTTCTTCCATTTTAACTTTGCGGTCAATATCCCTTTGCAGTTCTTTATTCGCTGATTTTAACTGTGAGATATTTTCTTCAAGCTTCTTTGACATATTATTCATGCTGTTTCCAAGCACACCAATTTCACTCTTATCTTTTCCGTGATACTTCACATCAAAATCCAGATTGGACATTCTCTCTGCAATATCGGAAAGCTGCTGAATCGGTTTTGTAATATAACTTGAAAAAATGTATGCCGCAATGACACCAATAATCAAAATCCCGATTCCCACATAAGTAATGAAGGTATTAGAAATGGATACGTTGTCCTTAATCCCCTGTAATGCCATACGAAGCATAATACTGTCTCCATTGGAGAGTGTGCCGAATAACTCGTAATAATCATCACCCAGACGGTTATCATAAACCTTTTGCAGTGTATATAAATCTGTCTGTGTCATAATATCACGGTTTTCTTCTATTCCACTGTCTGACATATTAATGGAAATATCGTCTTTATTCTTAGGATTATTTTTATCCGGGCTGCCATTGTCTGAATTTCCTTTATCCGGATTGTTATTATCCGGATTAGCCATATTCTGCATATCGCCAGGCGCATTTTCATTGTTTGAATTCTGTTGGGGTGCCGAATCGGACGTTCCGAATACATCTTTATTAAAAATACTGCGGAGCAGGCGGTTTATCATATCCTGTTCGCCGTTAATATTGGAATACACGGTAGTCCAGTCACTGTTTACCACGATAACAGATATTGCCGCACTGCCGGTAAGCTGTTCGATGCTATCACTCATCTGGGATTCAGAAACAGTTCCCGCATCGTAATCGCTCATAATCTGATCAATTTTGGAATATGTATTTAACATACATTCCTGCTTATCCGAAAAATAAAATTTTTCAGACAGTGTACTGTTTAAAATCAGCAAAAGTACAATCAGACTGGTAATAATAACAGTCAGTAATAATGTAATTTTAACTTTAATCGAATGTCTGCCCATCACTAATCTCCATTCCTGTGTGAACAAGCTTTAATTTATGGCTTATTCACACTTCAAACTTATAGCCCATGCCCCAGATGGTTTTAATGCAGTCACCTTTTTCACCCATCTTTTTACGCAGCTTTTTGACATGTGTATCAATCGTTCTGGCATCTCCAAAATAATCGTAATTCCATACATTATTTAAAATTTTTTCTCTTGAAAGAGCAATACCTTTATTTTCCACAAAATAAGATAACAGTTCAAATTCTTTGAAACTCAGCTCAATTTCTTCCCCGTCAATTTTAACCATGTGTGCGGCTTTATCAATTTCAATTCCGCCAATGTTAATACACTCGCTGCCATCTACCATATACGCACGGCGTACCAGAGCATCCACTCTGGCAGTCAGAATTTTCGGGCTGAATGGTTTTGAAATGTATTCATCCGCACCGCAGTCAAAGCCCTGTAATTCATCACGTTCTTCACCTTTTGCCGTCAACATAATAATTGGCACTTTGGAATCCTTGCGAATCTGTTTGCAGACTTCCCATCCGTCCATTTTCGGCATCATAACATCGAGTATTACTAGTGCAATATCTTTATCCGCATAAAATTTATCAATTGCTTCTTCACCATCACCGGCTTCAATGACTTCATAATTTTTACGTGACAGGAAGTCATTTACCAGCTTGCGCATTCTGCTTTCATCATCTACCATTAAAACTTTTAATTTATTCATTCGTAATATCCTCCTGACTTTTTACCTTTGTGCCGATTATATCGTAAGAATATGTTAAAAATGTGTTTTTTAAAATTATTTTTGCTGATTTAATGCACGTTCTCTTGCATTTAATGATTCTTCCTGCGACTGCAGTTCTTCCTGCCATGAAGCATACTTATCCTGAAGGTTTACTTCGTAATTGATTACATTTGCATTGGAACTGTGCAGTGTAATATAAATCATTGCCGCAATTACAACAACCAGTACAACATTTATAATCACAGATATAACAAAATTGTCTTTATAATGATTTCGTTCCTTTGTCAACTTACGGATTTCGCTTTTATGTTCCGTAAGTTCTCTGCGGCCCTCCATCATTTCTTTTGTTTCATTATTAATCGGAATCGGTCTGATTTTTTCATTTGGCACATCCGGCGAAAGATATAAAAACTGCTGCAGCTCTTTTAAATAATTCATGCCAATCAGCGTATTAAACAGTTTTTTATCAATAATGTCATGATACAAAATATATACCTGTTTTGCATTGGTACTGTCTGTTTTTGATGACATATATTTAATTGCCGCCAGCTCATCCTTTGCCGCCTGTGCACCTTCTTTTGTCTTAAAGGTATATCCTCCGACAGAATATTCCTTTGACGGATTCTTTGATTCGTTTTTTGCCATATTATTCCTCGTTTCTGAGCGACTTTGTCGCGAAGAGGCGATGAGAAATTCGCGCAGGCGATTTCTCATCTGCCATCATAGGGATTTGCTTTCGCCCAGAAACAAATCCCTGTGTGAAAAATAAGCACATCAGTGTTATTTTTCACACTATCCACATTTCTGAGCGACTTTGTCGCTAATTTACTATTATTTTACTTATTGTGTGCTTTAAAGTCAATAAAAGTCACAAAATAATTCTTGACGAAGCCGTTACCGCGTGCTATAGTAGTAAATAATCAGCGTTATGACTGGTTGACCGAAAATATTCCGGTGTATACACTCGGGGTAGTAAAGGTTTCGACAGGGGTTTTGAAGCTGGTGAAGCTATCCGCAGGTGATGCGTCAACTCACAAATCTAAATATAAACGCTAACGAAAATTTAGCTTACGCTGCCTAGTTGCAGCAGTCTGACCTAGAGTACCCGTACTTTAGGACCCAGGCTTCGACTATACGGGAAACGACGCCGGTAAAGCTTTGAACCGGTGGGCGTATTATGAAGCTACTAAAGGTATCAGGGTGTTGATTTCCTGCTACCGGAGGGAATGAGGGTTTACCCACAATAACCAACTATGATAGTAGAAGAACAGTGAATGGGCTTTTGGACACGGGTTCGACTCCCGTCTACTCCACTATTAAAAAAGGCTTTGAAATACCATATTTTATGGTGTTTCGGGCTTTTTTTATTGCCATTTTACAGTATTTTAAACCGTTTTAAACCGTCTTAAATTAAGAAAAGTGTTGTCAAAAGTGTTGTCAAAATTCAAGCTATTGTAATCATCAAAACGGCTCATCCTATAAACTGAAACGGACGAAGCTAAAAATATCAGCAATGTATCAGAATAAACGTGAAAGTAAAAAGGAACGCATTGACTAAAATTTACACCACCGCTCTGCAGAACCGATAATCTGCCCTGCAAAGCGGTGGTGTTTTTATTTTATAGTTTTCTGCTTTTATTAAATTACAACGGGTTGTATATGCTTAATAGAGATTGCGTACTTTAAATTCTTTCTCTGCCTCCCGCTTCTGATCCTTCTTTGCAATGGAATCACGCTTATCGTAGAGCTTTTTACCACGACCAAGTCCGATTTCCATTTTCACACGGCCTTTGCTTAAATAAACCTGCAATGGCACAATTGTATATCCTTTCTGCGCAATCTGTCCGGCAAGCTTGTTGATTTCGCTCTGGTGCAGTAATAGCTTTTTCGGGCGGAGCGGGTCTTTATTAAAAATGTTGCCTTTTCCGTAAGGTGTAATATTCATATTATTAATAAACACTTCGCCGTTCTGAATCTGAATATACGCCTCCTTAATAGAGCATTTTCCCATGCGGATAGATTTCACTTCCGTTCCGTGCAGCACCAGTCCTGCCTCGTATTTATCCTCTATAAAGTAATCAAAATACGCCTTTTTATTATTGGAAATCAGCCGGTTTGCGCTTTTTTGTTCTGCCATTCTCCCATTCTCCTTCTGATAATTCAAAATCAATCGTTCTTAATATTTTATTGGTTGCAACGACCTTGACTGTAACCTTCTGTCCCAGTTTAAAGGTTCTGCCTGTTGTTTCATTAATCATTTCATAATGATTTTCATCATAAATGTAATAGCCGTCCCGCAGCGATGTCACAGAAATCATACCCTCAATTGTGCTTGGCAGTTCCACATACATACCCCATGCAGTCATACCGGAAATCACACCTTCAAATTCTTCACCCAGATGTTTTTCCATATATTCAACCATTTTGACTTTATCGGTATCACGTTCTGCATCATCGGCACGCCGTTCCGTTGTGCTGGTATGCTTTGCCACCTCCGGCAGAAGATTCTGATAGTGCTTGAAACGTGTCTGTTTCAGTCCACCGTGCAGATTTTCTTTAATAATCCGGTGAATCTGTAAATCCGGGTATCTGCGGATTGGAGACGTAAAATGACAGTAATATTTTGCTGCAAGTCCGAAGTGTCCGACACATTCTGTTGTGTACTGTGCTCTTTTCATTGAACGCAGTGTCAGACGTGCAATTAGATTTTCCTCGTCTGTTCCGTCAATTTTTTCTAAAAGCTTTTGCAGTTCCTTTGGATGAATTTCATCACCGGTATGAATAGAATATCCAAAATTATTAATAAAAGTACTTAATTTCTGAATCTTTTCCATATCCGGATTCTCATGGCTTCTGTATAAGAATGGTATTTCCTGCCAGAAATAATCCTCTGCAACCGTTTCATTAGCTATCAGCATAAATTCCTCGATGATTTTGGTCGCAACATTTCTGTCATACGGCTTGACTTCCAAAGGATGACCGTCCTTATCCAAAATAATCTTCGTTTCAGGAAAGTCAAAATCAATCGAACCGCGCTGAAAACGTTTCTTTCTTAAAATTGCCGCAAGTTCTCCCATGCGTTCAAACATCGGAATAAGTTCTTTGTATTCTTCAATCACAGAAGCCTCTTTATCGACAAGAATTTTCTTTACATTCGTATAAGTCATACGGCGGTTGACATTGATTAATGTTTCACAAATGCGGTGTCCCACCACATTTCCTTTATTATCAATGTCCATTATACAGCTCAACGCCAGACGGTCGCAGCCCTGATTTAAGGAACAGATGCCATTGGATAATTTATGAGGAAGCATTGGAATAACCCGATCCACAAGGTAAACACTGGTTCCACGCTTATACGCTTCTTTATCCAGCACGCTGTTTTCTGTCACATAATGGCTTACATCTGCAATATGCACACCGAGCTGATATCCACGTTCATTTACGGTAAGGGTAATAGCATCATCAAGGTCCTTGGCATCCTCGCCATCAATCGTAACCGTATCAACATCACGGAAATCAACACGCCCCGCCTTGTCCTTTTCGTCTACCTCATCGAGAATATTTTTTAAATACTGCATGACCGCATCCGGAAATTCCACCGGTAAATCATAGGCTTTAACAATAGACAATACATCGGTGCCAGGGTCATTGATATGACCGATAATATCAATGACCTGACCTTCCGGGTTCTTGCCGTGACTGCCGTAATTGGTAATTTTTACGACAACCTTATGACCATTCATTGCACCCATTGATTTTTCCTGCGGCACAAAAATATCAACCGGAATTTTTCCATTATCCGGTACAACAAATCCGTATGTTCTGTTTTTTTGAAATGTACCGACCAGCTCGGTAAGCTGATGCTCAAGCACACCGATAATTTTCCCCTCACAGCGCCTGTTACCCTGCTTCTTATGGGTAATCGTCACCTTTACTTTATCCATATGGAATGCGCCTCCGGTGTCCGATTCCTGAATAAAAATATCTTCATCCCAGCCGTCTACCGTAACAAAGCCGAAACCTCTCCTGGTGCTGGTAAATATACCGACAACTGCCGTATTATCCGGTTTTCCGTATTTTCCTTTCTTTGAAATGCCAATTGTTCCGTCACTGACTAAGCTGTCTAATACCTCCTGAAGTTCTCCTCTTTGTGATTTTGGAATCTGCAAAAGAATCGCAATTTCCTTTGTTTTCATCGGTACATAAAATTCATTTTTCAAAATCAATTCAGCGATTAACTTTTTACGCTTTTCAAGCTGTTCTTTATTCATTCTCCACCGAGCCTTTCCTGATGCGCTTTTATTTGCTTATTGATAATTTCTGACGTTAGAGACATCTACCTTTTCAAACGGAACCCATACATACTTTTCATTTTCAGAAGCTCCGTCCAAATCTTTGATACTGCCGCCCTGTGCGAGAATTTTCCCTGCCTGAATCAGACGTTCTCCCTGTCCTGTTGCAGACTGGTAAACCGTAAAGTTCATTGTACCGTTGGTAATCGCCGTACAACCGTCAGCCGTTGCATCAATTCCTAATATTAAAATGTCATTTCTTCCTGCTTTTTTACATGCGTCCGCAACACCTAATGCCATGGTATCATTGTTACAAATAACGGCGTTGCATTTCTGATTCGTCTTTAAAAATATTGTAAACAGTTCTTCGGCACGGGTCTGGTCCCAGTCCGCATGGTCTTCAAACACATAATGAACCGTTTTGCCGGATGTATTCAGCGTATTTTTAACGGCATCCGTTCTGCCCTTTGTTGCGGAATGACTGTCCGGTCCTTTAATGATTGCCACATTTAATTCTGAAAGTGTTTTTAACTGCTCTAACACATATTCCGCCTGATACTGTCCCGCATCTGCTTCATTTGAGCCTACGTAAATGTATTTTCCGGCTTTTAAGCGGGAAGCGTCCGGTGACGTGTTAAAAAACACAATCGGAATATCGCCTGCCAGTGCTTCCAGTTCCAGCGCCGTATCGGCATCAACCATATTGCATAAAATGACGTCATATTTTTCGGACACGGCTTTTTTAATATGTTCAACCTGCTTTTCAATGGAACTTTCCGCGTCCAGCACGTCTAACTGTACATTATTTTCCGAAGCGGTCTTTTTGGCCTGATTGACAAGCGTGGTGCGAAAGGTATCTGCCTGTCCCAGGGATAAAAGCATTTTCACACTGCCGCCTGCGGACGAACCGGACTTCGCAGACTGCGTACAGCCGCCTAAAACCAGACAGCCTGCAAGCATTGTAATACATAAAAACCAACTGATTATCTTTTTCATTTTATCTTACCTCCATACTCAGACTTTTACCGGTATCAGCTTAAATCCTGAACTGCTCTATCTGTGATGAAAGCTGATTTGCCGATACTGCTAAATTTTCAGATGCGGATTCAACCTGTTCGCTGTTTCTTGTAATATTTTTTGCCTGTGTAAGCATGGATTCCGAAGTTGCAAGGATTTCATCGGAACTTGCCGCCTGTTCTTCACAGATAGCAGCAACATTGGTTGCGACTTCATCGACTTCACCAATCTTGCTTACAACATTTTTCATCAATTCGTTTGTATCCTGTATATTACTGAAAATTGTATGGAAGGTATCCACTGCCGCATGGATCAGACCGGCACTGTCGGCGATTTCACCGGCACTGCTTCCTGCCTGGGATACGGCATTTTCTACCAGCTTATTGATTTCATTAATTAATTCCGTAATATTGGCAACGGAATCGGCACTGTTTTTTGCCAGTGTACCGATTTCAGAAGCAACAACAGCAAAGCCCCTGCCCGCTTCTCCGGCTCTCGCCGCCTCAATCGAAGCATTTAAAGACAAAAGATTTGTTTCTTCCGCAATACTGCCAATCAGATTGATAATGTCAACAATCTCACCAGATGCGGTGCCGACCTTGTCAACGGCCTCCTGTAAGTTATGGATAGAAAGCTCAATGCCCTCCAGCGCTTTGCTGACTTTTTCCATATCCTGACGGCCTTTTTCGGATACTTCAACCGTTTCACGCATTTTAACATCAACAACATCGCTGTCCTTCTTGGTATCGGCGGCAACCCCGGCAAGCTGTGTTGCGTTTTCGGCAATTTCATTGACAGAAACCGCAAGCTGGTCTACCGTTGAATTTAATTCGCCCATAGAACGCGACTGGATTTCCGTTGCGGAATTTAACTCCGTGGATACACTCTTGCTGGACTGTGCCTGTTCGCTTAACGTCTGGGAAACCTGTCCAATCTGTGTAATCATCTGCTTCATGGCTTCGATAAAATGCTGGACACTGTAGCCCATTACGGCGATTTCATCATTGCCGCACGGATTGACGGATACCGTGAAATCACCGGATGCCATTTGTGTAATAGCCTTTGTTATTTCTTTAACAGGCTTTACAACAATATGTGTCATTCTTTCAATCAATATGCAGAGCAGAATAATACAAACCACGCCGATTACAATCATTCGTGTTCTTAATGCAACTAAATCCGCGAGTACCGTACTCTTAGGAATGTAAGATACCAGAATCCAGTCCGTTCCCTGTACCTCCTGTGAAACAGTCATTTCACCGTCAATCGTTGTAAAATCGTAGTTCTGGTCGTTAATGCGCTGTGCCATATCCTGATAAAAAACGCTCTGTCCCGCTGCACCGAGCTTTTGTGAAATCAAAGACGAATCACGGTCGGCTAAAATCGTACCGCTGTTTTTGTCAACCAGAAATGTCTGTGCATCGTCCATTTCAATAAATGAATTGACAATGATAGAAATGCGGTCCAGCGTCATATCTGCGGATATGACACGTATTTTGTCCGAATTATCCTTTAATATTCCCGATGCACTGATGACATTGACACCCTCTGCATTTTTGTAAGCTGAACCGACTGCCATGCTGACACGGGTCAGACCTTCAGTATACCATGTGCTTTTTATCGGGCTGCTCTCACTCTTTGTAGATTTGGAAGCCTTTAACAAATTGCCGTTACTGTCGGATACATATAATCCGTCCGGATAATTGTCGCTGTAGCCATAATAGCTGTCCAAAATCGTCTGAAGCTGTGCATCGTCCGGATTTAACTGTTCAATCGTTGTCTTTGCCATTTGAAAAGACGAAAGATTCTCATCTAACCACGATTCAATCTTTGATGTCTGGTTTTCAACCGAAGATTCCAACAGATTCTGCGAATAATTTTCAATGATATGTGCGGATGCCTGATACGATACCAGTACCAGCACAACAACAATTGCAATGACTACCGGTGTAATAACACCCAAAAGTTTTGCTTTAATTGATATGTTTCCGCGTTTTTTCATAAAACCATCCCCTTATATATATTTTCACTTCTGCAAAAAATAAAACCTGAATTCTCCATTGTTTTACGGAGAATCCAGGTTTCTTTTTAAAAATTAATATTTAATATAGCTGCCAGAACAAAGAAAGCAACACCTAATATCTTTGTAAATAATACCAGTTTCCCTTCCATTGAACGGCCTTTGTTTCTGCCCCAGTAAGTATCAGCGGCTCCACTGATTGTACCAGACAGACCCTGCTGCTTGCTTTCCTGCATTAAAACAACGATTGATAATGCTATACATACTAATATAAAGATTCCCATTAAAACAATTCGTATAATATCAGCAGCCGACATTCCGAACATTTATCACACCTCCTATTGTGTCGAAGCTTACGATTCTATTCATTAAATTATAATCGCATACTATTATCATTATAGCACACCTATACGTGCAACACAATAGAAATTTATGAATTCTTTTTAACAAGCAGGGATTCGCCTGTCATTTCCTTTGGTTTTTCCATACCCATAATTTCAATCAGTGTCGGTACGATATCACAAAGCTTTCCGCCTTCTTTTAATGTATACGCTTCATCGTAGTTTACAAGAATGAACGGAACCGGATTGGTTGTATGTGCCGTAAACGGTTCTCCGGTCTTATAGTCAATTAACTGTTCTGCATTTCCGTGATCAGCGCAGATAAACATAGTTCCGTCAACTTCCTTTAATGCTTCTACAGCCTTGCCTACACAGGTATCTACAGTTTCAATTGCCTTTACAACGGCAGACTCAATACCGGTATGTCCGACCATATCCGGGTTTGCAAAGTTGATGATAATAACATCATACTTATCTGAACGGATAGCAGCTGTTAACTTATCGCAGACTTCCGGTGCACTCATTTCCGGCTGTAAATCATAAGTTGCAACCTTCGGTGACTTTACAAGGATTCTGTCTTCACCCTTGTTTGGTTCTTCTACACCACCGTTGAAGAAGAATGTTACATGTGCGTATTTTTCTGTCTCGGCAATACGGGCCTGTGTCTTGTTGTTTGCTGCTAAAAATTCACCAAATGTATTGGTAATCTTTTCTTTCTTGAATGCTACATACTTATTGCCGATTGTTACATCGTAATCTGTGAAGCATACATAGTGGACTTTCTTTCTTGCGCCTCTGTCAAAGCCTGTAAATTCATCATCGCAGAAACATCTTGTGATTTCTCTTGCTCTGTCCGGTCTGAAGTTAAAGCAGATAACAGAATCTCCGTCTTTAATCGTTGCTAATGGCTTACCATCCTTCTTTACAACAGTCGGCACAACAAATTCGTCTGTTTTTCCGTCTTCATAAGATGCAGCAATAGCACACTTTGCACATTCCGCTTCATTTCCTTCACCCTTTACAAGTGCATTGTAAGCGGCTTCTACTCTGTCCCATCTGTTATCTCTGTCCATTACATAGTAACGACCCATAATAGAAGCAATCTGTCCAACACCTAATTCTTCCATTTTGTCGGATAACTGGCTGATAAATTCTTTTCCTCCGTCCGGTGCTGTATCACGTCCGTCCATAAAGCCGTGAACATAGACATTCTTAATACCGTTTCTCTTTGCCAGTTCCAGCAGGGCATATAAATGTGTAATGTGGCTGTGCACACCGCCGTTTGATAACAGACCGAATAAATGTAAGTCTGAATTGTTCTCCTTGCAGTTTTTAATTGCGCCTAAAAGTTCTTCGTTTTCAAAGAAATCACCATCTTCTATTGCTTTTGTGATTCTTGTCAGTTCCTGATATACAATACGTCCGGCACCCATATTTAAATGTCCTACTTCAGAGTTACCCATCTGTCCGTCCGGAAGTCCGACTGCAAGACCGCTTGCATAGCCTTTTACATAAGGATATTCCTTCATTAATTTATCCATTACCGGTGTATTCGCTGCAGCAATACCATTTCCTTTTGTATTATCATTTAATCCATATCCATCAAGTATCATTAAAACAACTGGTTTTTTACTCATTGTATTTCTCCTTTTAACATTTTCCATAATCGGTACAATATACCTAAAGAATCATATCATATTTTGCGCAAAAATAAAAGTGCTAATTATTATAATTATGGCACTTCACATTAAAAAACTGTTGCAAAAAGAACTCCATCAGAAACCGTTCCTTTTGCAGCAGTTATGTATTTTTATTGATAATTTACAATTTTTGAAAATTCAGGTTTTAAACTGGCACCGCCGACAAGACCACCGTCAATATCCGGTTCGGAAAACAGCTGCAATGCGTTGCCTGCATTCACACTGCCGCCATATAAAATACGGATAGCATCCGCAATCTGTGTACCATAAATATCACGGATAATTCCACGGATAGAACAACATACCTCCTGTGCCTGCTGTGTAGTTGCCACTCGCCCCGTTCCAATTGCCCAGATTGGTTCATAAGCAATAATACAACGCTGGGCATTTTCCGGTGATACATACTTTAATGCACTTACAATCTGTTTTTTAATCAATGTAAGTGTAATACCTGCTTCTCTTTCTTCTAATGTTTCACCACAGCAGATAATCGGAATAATATTATGTTCAATGGCTTTCCTGATTTTACGGTTTACCATTTCATTGTCTTCTTTAAAATACTGTCTTCTTTCCGAATGTCCGATAATCACATAGGATACACCGGCATCAACCAGCATCTGTGGAGAAACCTCACCTGTATAGGCTCCCTTTTCTTCATAATACATATTTTCAGCTCCCACGCTGATTTTTGTACCTTTGCAGGCTTCTACAACCGGAACGATATCAATAGATGGAACGCAAAAGATAACGTCCACATCTGAATTCTCCATATTGGGCTTAAGTTTCTTTACAAGAGCCACTGCCTCACTCGGTGTCATGTTCATTTTCCAGTTACCTGCTACAACTTTCCTGCGCATAAAATAATCCTCCTCAAACTGTATTATTTTTTGTCATACACAATTGGTTATTCCGTCGCTTTCTTTTAAGTAAATTATAACACATCTTTCTAAATAATACTAGAATTTATAAAAATTTATATCCAATTATTGCAATAAATACAATTTATAAAATTTATGCGGATTTTTTTACAAAATAAAAAAACAGTCATACGTAATATTTCAGATAAAACCACTGAATGTATGACTGTTTTCCTATATTTTTATTATGTCAGTAATATTTCATCAAATGTTACTTATTACTTATCATTAGCTGCAACAACACCCGGAAGTTCTTTTCCTTCAAGGAACTCTAAAGATGCACCGCCACCGGTTGAAATGTGAGTCATCTTATCACCAAAACCAAGATTGTTAACAGCTGCAGCTGAGTCACCGCCACCGATGATTGTTGTAGCATCCTTTAATGATGCCAGTTCTTCTGCAACAGCGATTGTACCCTTTGCAAAGTTTTCAAATTCAAATACACCCATTGGTCCGTTCCATACAACAGTCTTTGCATCAGCTAAAGCTTCCTTGTAAAGTTCACAGGTCTTTGGTCCGATATCCATGCCCATGTCATCATCAGCCTGGCAGCCCGCATCTACTACATGAAATGGTGTATCATTTTTGAATTTCTTTGTCACAACAGTGTCAATCGGAATCAACATTTTAACGCCCTTCTTTTCAGCCTTTTCCATCATTTCTTTAGCATAATCAAGATAATCATCTTCTACGAGTGACTGTCCTACATTGCCGCCCTTTGCTTTCTGGAATGTATAAGACATACCACCACCGATGATTAATGTATCTACCTTATCAAGCAGATTGTTGATAACAGAAATCTTTGAAGATACCTTCGAACCACCAAGAATTGCTACGAAAGGTCTTACCGGATTGTTGACTGCATTGCCGAGGAAATCGATTTCCTTCTGCATTAAATAGCCGACAACAGCTGTATCTACAAACTGTGTAATACCAACATTTGAGCAGTGAGCTCTGTGTGCTGTACCGAAAGCATCGTTTACGAATACATCACAGATAGAAGCTAAATCCTTAGAGAATGCTTCACCATTCTTTGTTTCTTCTGCTCTGAATCTGGTGTTTTCAAGTAAAATAACGTCACCGTCATTCATAGCTGCAACAGCAGCCTTTGCATTTTCACCTACAACAGTATCATCTGCTGCAAACTTCACTTCCTGTCCTAACAGTGCAGAAAGTCTTTCAGCAACCGGTTCAAGAGAAAATGCTGCATCCGGTCCCTTCGGCTTTCCTAAATGAGAGCAAAGGATAACCTTACCACCGTCTGAGATTAACTTCTTGATTGTAGGAAGTGCTGCAACCAGTCTTGTTTCATCTGTAATCTTCTTTCCGTCTAACGGCACGTTAAAATCACATCTGCATAATACTCTCTTGCCTTTTACGTTAATATCATCAACTGACTTCTTATTAAGCATAATGAATCCTCCTTGTTTTTGCGAAGCAAAAATCCGAACCTTATGGTGAGGAGAGGATTTTGCCTCCTTGTTTTTGCGGGACAGTGCCACGCGATAGTAAAATACCGGAGAAAGAAGACTATAGCTTCATTCCCCGGCTTTCATTCCGGCATAAAGCCGAATTTATATTAGTTTAATTCAGCAAAATAC
>ENA-OQHF01000891-OQHF01000891.1-human-gut-metagenome-genome-assembly--contig:-NODE-891-length-16982-cov-3.635479_pt1 | contig 16982 bp, 20 predicted proteins | sample MGYA00242559_ERZ504709 | MGnify/ENA primary metagenome ERZ504709 (study PRJEB26092, sample SAMD00036203) | human gut metagenome | host: Homo sapiens | study: EMG produced TPA metagenomics assembly of... | reverse complement strand
CTTGGCACAACCCATCACTGGAGATGCACCTTATAGTAGGCTACCGCTGACGGAACAGCGGGTTAAATCTTGCAATATACATTGCTGTTTAACAATCAATTACGTGACTTTTCAGGTCACACCCAAGAGCGGTTAAGGTTAAGCATAATCGTGTAGCTGGCTTCGTAGGCATCCGCAATGTCCGACATGAAGCTGGCGTTTATCGGGTTGCATCGGTGGCTCTTGCGTGGGTCGTCAAAATTGATAATGTAGAATTTAGGCTTTACCTTATACCCGTCCAAGTGGTTAAGCAAATGATTATAAGCGATTTCCGATAAATCGGGAAACTTATAATCATAGCAGTAAAGCGCAAAACCTTTCTCGATTTGCTGTTTTATGTAACTGTTTACCACTGCATACGATTTGCCACTACCCGGCGTACCCAACACAAGGCTGGCACGGAACGGGTTCACGACATTTATCCAGCCATTATTCCATTTCTTCTTATAGTAGAACCGGGTAGGCAGATTTACCGAATACTCGTTCTCGATAAGCCTTGTTTCCTGCATGAAACTCTCGTTCTCTGTATTAAAGACATCATCCATTAGGTTGTTCTTCAACAGCCGGGACATCCATGTACCCGCCATGAGCATACAGATATAGCCCGCCGACAGCGTGGCGATATAAAACACGGCATCCGCCGTGTGTGGCAACGGAAGTTCCAGCAACCACCAGTTCAGGAAAAACAACACGACACCCGCCGCAAGGCTGCAATGTATCTTCGCCCACGTTATCTTTTCCTCTTTCACGCCCTTAGTGCCGATACACGACAGGGCGAGGAACACCACCGAAAATAGTTTTGTCCAAAGAACGGACGAGAACAGCCCGGTGGTGCGCTGAAAGTTCCACAGTATCTTGTCTATCACTTCAAAGGTCACTCCCCACTCTTTCAGGGTGGAGTAACAGAACCAGTACACGTTTATTCCCACGAATAGAATACTGACAGCCCGCATAAAGTCCATGACCCTTGCAAGCCCTCTCAAATCATCTTCCTGTTGCATGATTGTAATGTTTTTTAGTTAGTCGATGCGCCTTGTGCGCTTCTTTTTCTTCTTTCTCTTTTGGCGGGCGTTGTCCTGCGGCTCGTCACCGCCTGATGCACCGCCGCCCAGCAAACCGCCGAAAGCACCCAGCACGGAAGCCACGCCCGAAACGATGTCGGATTTCGGCGTGAACTCCGGCTGTTCCTGATGCGTGGATTGGTCTTGCTGCGGTGCTGCCACTTCGGACTGGTGTATCTTTCCGGTTTCGCCCGAAAAACGTTCGTTGAACACGTTCGCCGAATACTCCTTACCCAAGCGTGAACCGTTCAGCACCACCCGGCTGTCGTGGTCGATGAACGTAACGCCATAGATGCGCCCGTTGTCGTTCTGACGGAATACCACATCAATGCCCTGCTTCTTTAGCTGTCGTTCCAGTTCCTTGCGGCTGCGGGCGGTCTGCATGGCAGTGGCTACAATCTTCCGGGTGCGCTCTTTCAGTTTCCCGTTCTTAATTGCTTCGCCCGATTTCTCCATTCTGCGCTGCACCGCTTCATAACCCACCGACTTGCCGATGCGGGAAGCCTTTACCGGGTTGCCCGCCTTTTCGCCCTTGTCGTTCATGGCGGAATAGACAATGCCCTGATAGGGCTTGCCGTTTATCTCGCCCTTGACTTCCTCGGCGCACACGTTGTAAGCGGCAAGCAAAGCCTTGTACTCCCCGAACGACTGGAAGCGGTAGCCATAGCAAGCCGCTTTCACGGTATTGCCGATTTGGTGCTTCACGTCCCCGGCGGCATAGTCCACCTTTTTAAGTTCCGGGCGTTCGGCACGCTCCTTTCGTTCTGCCGGGTACAGCCCGTATTTCTTTTCCAGTTCACGGGTGATTTGCTTGCTGCGCCGATGCTCGAACTTGTCATTCAGCGGCTTGCCGTTCTCGTCCACCCGCAACCCCACGATGTGGATGTGGTGGCGGTCGATGTCGGTATGCTTGTACACCAAATAGGGCTGGTCGCCATAGCCCAACTTCCGCATATACTCTTTGGCAATGTCGGAAAGCTGCTGGTCGGTCAGCACGTCTTCCGGGTGCGGGTTTATGGAAATATGAAGTATCGGCTTCTTGGTGGATAGCTGGACGGGCATCTGCATTTCAAAGCTGCGCATACACTCGCCGATAGAGAAATTCCCGTCCTCGCTCAACAGCATCCGGTTGGAGAAAAGCACCTTTGCTTCCCCGCTGTCCACCTTGTTTTGGTTGTACGCCAGTGCGCCGAACATATTGCCGCCCGTGCTTATTTTGGCAACCATAGTTCCTTGCACTCGTTTGTCAGGTCGATAACCTGACGGTTCAACACAGCCAGTTCGGTGGTCGCTTTCTCCAGTTTATAGAGAAAAGCCAGTGCCTTTTTCTCCGAAAAGTTGTTGTGCAACGCCTTTACAACTTGGTTGTAATTGACCGCCACGGCTCTGAATTGTGCATAAAATTCGGTCAGCCGGGCGCAATATTCTACTGCCGATTTGTCCACTTTCACCACCCGGAACGGCTCGCCGAACAACCGTGCGGCGATGAACCGGGACTTGCTCGTGACGCCCGACTGCTCCCACTGCGAGAGGAAGCGGGCGTTCTCCCGGTCGTTCAGGTAAAGGACATGGCGATGCTTCGCCGGGTCTGCGAGGGCGGGGCGACCGCCCTTGTTGGTTCTTCTTGTTTCCATACTTCTTTGGATTAAAAAATTACGACTTCGGAGTGATTTTTACCCCCGCAAGGGGCAAGGCGTTTTCAGGCACGGAAAACGGTTTTGTAGCATACAAAACACACCTTGCTATTTTCTGACGAAAATCGAAATCCGTCACGGACGGATTGGGGTTAGCGTGGAACGGTAAGCCCAGCCATTCACCAGCCCTGTTTTACACCTGCGCCCCCTGCGGTTCGTTACTCCGCTGCAAAGTAACGGTGATTTATAATGCTGTAAAATAGGTGGTTGGTGGACAAAACGGGACAGCGCAGGACAAATCGGGACAAGGTTTTCAGGGGACGTTTTTTCTCCCTTTTTTTGCATCGGATTTCAAGATTGAAAGCAAGATTGAAAGAAATATTCCAATCAGGAAAGAATGATTGAAAGCATGATTTCAATAAAACGTGATTGCAGGATTTCAATATTTCAAGAAAGAATGAAAGCAGGAAAACAAGATTGAAATAAAACAATCTTTCAATATTTCAAGATTGCAATATGGAATGAATGATTGAAAGCAATAAACAAATCTATCAACCAATAATGAACGGAAGCAATATGGAAAACGAGAAAACACCCCTTTATGTCGCCTTTTCCACCCAAAAGGGCGGGGTCGGCAAAACCACCTTTACCGTGCTGGCGGCGAGTTACCTCTATTACCTCAAAGGCTACGATGTGGCGGTGGTCGATTGCGACTACCCCCAGCACTCCATTGCCGGGATGCGCAAGCGGGATGCCGAGCAGGTCGGGGCGGATGAAGATTACAAGCGAATGGCGTATGAACAGTTCACCCGGCTGGGGAAGAAAGCCTACCCGGTGCTGTGCAGTTCGCCCGAAAAGGCGATTGCAACGGCTGACGAACATATAGCCGCCGGACACGTGCCGGATATAGTGTTTTTCGACCTGCCCGGCACGGTGAACAGCGAGGGCGTGATAAACTCCCTTGCGGGCATGGACTACATTTTCACCCCCATTTCAGCCGACAAGGTGGTGCTGGAAAGCAGCCTGTCGTTCGCAATGGCTATCCAAAAGCTATTAGTGAAGAATGAAGCCTGCCGACTTGCCGGGCTGTACCTCTTTTGGAACATGGTGGACGGTAGGGAGAAAACAGACCTTTACACCGCCTACGACAAGACCATTAAGGAACTGGAACTGCCGCTGATGAAAACCTTTATCCCCGATACCAAACGCTACAAAAAGGAACTGGTGGCGGATAAAAAGGCGGTGTTCCGCTCCACGCTCTTTCCCGCCAGCCGCCCGCTGGTAAGGGGAAGCAACTTGGAAGAACTGATAACCGAAATAGTGTACTACATCAAATTAAAATGATATGGCAAAGCAAAGCGGCGGGATGCCGAAGATAGACGAGGATTTCATGAAAGAGCTTATCTCGCAGGGTGTTCCCAGTAAACAAGATAATAATAAGACGAATGATGTACCGCAAGAAACACAAACAGAAACGGTGCAAGTAGAGAAACCGACACCCCGCAAGCGCAAGGGCGGTTCGGGCGACTACCGGGAAACCTACTTTCAGAAAGTGGAACTGGCAGACCGACAGCCCTTATACGTGAGCCGTACCACGCACGAGAAGCTGATGCGTATCGTGACGGTGATAGGCGGGCGCAAGGTGACGGTAAGCAGCTACGTGGAAAACATTCTGCTGCGCCACTTCGAGCAGTACCAAGACGAGATAAACACCCTGTACGAAAGCCACTTCCAAAAGCCTGTCTGACTATGGTAATCTATTGCATACTTAGCGGGCTTTTGGTGTACTATATCGCCCTATGGCTGTGGTATCGCTACACGGACAGCCGGACATCACCGGGCAGAACGGATGATGCGCCACTCCCACGAAACGGGGTTTCGGGCTACACGCTGATAGGTGAAAGCCGATACAAGGGCGGACTAATCGGGACAGCGCAGGACAAATCGGGACACCTCCCGCAAGCGGCTGAAAATGATACTATTTTTGCGCCGCAAGCTGACGAACTGCCGGAAGAAAACATTCCGGAAACAGCAGCCGAAGCGGAAGAAACACCCGGTTACGAGAATGACGAACCCGACTACGAGGACGAGGAAATAGCCGGGTACATGGACGGTGACGATGATACCGGGCGGGCTACGGGCGTGAGCTTTGACGAACTGGGCGAAGCGGTACGCACGGCGAACGCCGACAACCCCACCGAAACGGAACAGCGGCAAGCCGCCGGGACACTGGCAAGGATTGAGGGGACGAACCTCTACGATGCGGTGGTGGAGAACATCAACGGCGGGCTGGCAAAGGTGGCGGAACTGCTGGGACGCAACGAAGCGGAACTGGCTGCGGCTGCTGTCCCTGCCGAAGCTGGCAATAAAAGCAAGGAACACGAAGCGTTCGACATGAACGATTTCCTATAATATAATAATGTATAAGCCTGACAGCATGAAACAGCGTGATTACGGTTGATTGGCAACCTGAAAACCAAACAGACAAACGGGACTATCCCCGACCACTAAAATTTCAAATTATTCACCAGCCGGGAAAGGCGGACTATCCACCCGCCGCCCGGCATTAAAAACAAATCACAATGAGAAAGAAAATCTTCTTGTCGGCGGCTATACTTGCCGCCGTGGTAAGTGCCTACGCACAAGGAAACGGGCAGGCGGGCATCACCGAAGCCACGAACCTAATCACCGGGTATTTCGACCCCGGAACAAAACTGGTGTACGCAATCGGGGCGGTCTGCGGCTTGATTGGCGGGGTAAAAGTATATAACAAGTTTTCAAGCGGCGACCCCGACACCTCAAAGACCGCCGCCAGTTGGTTCGGGGCGTGCATCTTCCTGATTGTAGCCGCCACTATCCTGCGCTCGTTCTTCCTCTAAACCTGCGGCTATGTCTGACGAGTTGTTGAGGGCTAAGCCCGAAAAATATCAGGTAAACAGGGGTATCGGGAAGCCCGTGGAGTTCAAGGGGCTGAAAAGCCAGTACCTCTTTATCTTTTGCGGCGGCTTGCTCGCCGTCTTCGTGGTGTTCATCGTCCTGTTCATGGCGGGCGTGAACCAGTGGCTATGTATCGGTTTCATCGTGTCGGCTTCGCTGCTGCTCGTGTGGCAGACGTTCCGGCTCAACGCCAAGTACGGCACGCACGGGCTGATGAAAGCCGCCGCACGCAAACGGCATCCACGCTTCATTATCAGCCGAAAGGCGATACCCCGATTATTCACCTACAAAAAAAGAAAGGAAGAAAGACCATGAGAAATATGTTAAAGGCTACCACGCTGGAAAGGAAAATTCCCCCTTTTGGCGGTGGAGAACGGCTGCATCATTTCAAAGGATGCGGACATAACGGTGGCTTTCAGGGTGGAACTGCCCGAACTGTTCACCGTCACCAGTGCCGAGTACGAAGCCATACATTCGGCATGGTATAAGGCGGTCAAGGTGCTGCCCGACTACTCCATAGTACACAAGCAGGACTTCTTCATCAAGGAGAACTACCAGCCCGACACGGAAAGGGACGAGCTTAGTTTTTTAAGCCGCTCCTTTGAACGGCACTTCAATGAACGCCCGTTCCTGAACCATTACTGTTACCTGTTCCTGACGAAAACGACAAGGGAGAGAAGCCGCCGACAGAGCGACTTCTCCACCCTCTGCCGGGGCAGGATCGTTCCGCAGGAGATAACCGACAAGGAAGCGGCTACAAAGTTCATCGAAGCGGTTGGGCAGTTTGAGCGCATTATGAACGACAGCGGTTTTGTCACGCTTACCCGGCTGGCGGCATCGGAAATCACCGGGCAGGACGGAAAGGCGGGCATCATCGAGAAATACTTCTCGCTCTCGCAAACAGATACCACCTGCCTGAAAGACATCGGGCTGTACCCGGAAGAAATGCGTGTCGGGGACGATATTCTGTGCCTGCACACGCTTTCGGACGTGGAAGATTTGCCCGGAAAGGTCGGGACGGACTGCCGATTTGAGAAACTTTCCACCGACAGAAGCGATTGCAGGTTAAGTTTTGCCGCCCCGGTGGGCGTGCTGTTGTCGTGTAACCACGTCTATAACCAGTTCATCTTCATAGACGACCACGCTGAAAACCTGAAGAACTTCGAGCAGACCGCCCGGAACATGCAATCGCTCTCCCGTTACTCCCGTGCCAACCAAGTGAACAAGGAGTGGATAGACGAGTACCTGAACGAAGCGCACAGCAAGGGGCTTATTTCGGTACGCTGCCACTGTAACGTCATGGCATGGAGTGACGATAGGGACGAACTCAAACGCATACGCAACGATGTGGGAAGCCAGCTTGCGCTAATGGAGTGCAAGCCACGCCACAACACCACCGACACGCCCACGCTCTTTTGGGCGGGCATACCCGGCAACGAAGCCGACTTCCCCGCAGAGGAAAGTTTCTACACGTTCTTGGGGCAGGCTCTCTGCCTGTTCGTGGAAGAAACGAACTACAAGAGTTCGCTTTCGCCGTTCGGCATCAAAATGGTGGACAGGGTAAGCGGTCGCCCGCTGCACATCGACATATCGGATTTGCCCATGAAGAAAGGCATCACGACCAACAGAAACAAGTTCATACTTGGGCCGAGCGGGTCGGGTAAGTCCTTCTTCACCAACCACATGGTGCGCCAGTATTACGAGCAGGGTGCGCACGTGCTGCTGGTAGATACGGGTAACAGTTACTTGGGGCTGTCCCAGCTTATCCACAACCGCACGCACGGCGAGGACGGGATTTATTTCACCTACACCAACGAGAACCCGATAGCGTTCAACCCGTTCTATGTCGAGGACGGGGTATTCGACATCGAGAAGAAAGAGAGTATCAAGACCCTTATACTCACCCTGTGGAAGCGGGACGATGAAGCCCCGAAGCGGTCAGAAGAAGTGGCGTTGTCCAATGCGGTAAGTGCCTATATCGAACGTATCACGGGCGACAGGTCGGTAACACCCTGCTTCAACACGTTCTACGAGTTTGTCCGGGATGATTACCGCCGACAGCTTGAACAGAAGAACGTCAGGGAAAAGGATTTTGACATTGACAATTTCCTGAACGTGCTTGAACCGTACTATCGTGGCGGTGAGTACGACTACCTGCTGAACTCCGACAAGGAACTGGATTTGTTGCATAAACGCTTCATTGTCTTTGAATTGGACAATATCAAAGACCACAAGATTTTATTCCCGGTAACGACTATCATCATCATGGAAGCCTTTATAAACAAGATGCGCAAGTTAAAGGGAATAAGGAAGTTAATACTAATCGAGGAAGCGTGGAAAGCGATTGCATCGGCGAACATGGCGGACTATATCCGCTACCTCTACAAAACAGTCCGAAAGTATTTCGGGGAAGCGATTGTAGTCACGCAAGAGGTAGAGGATATTATTTCTTCCCCTATCGTGAAAGAAAGTATCATCAATAACTCGGACTGCAAAATATTGTTAGACCAGCGAAAATATCTCAACAAGTTCGACAGCATACAGAACCTCTTGGGACTGACCGACAAGGAGCGTTCGCAGATATTGTCTATCAACATGGCGAACCACCCCGGACGGAAGTACAAGGAAGTTTTCTTCTCGCTGGGCGGCACACAATCGGCGGTATATGCCACGGAAGTTTCATTGGAAGAATATTACACGTACACGACCGAGGAAAGCGAGAAAATGGAACTGTTCGCCCTCGCCGACAAGCTGGGCGGCAACCTTGAACTGGCTATCAAGCGGCTTGCAGAAAGCAAAAGAAATCCCCAATCATCAACAACTTAAAAATTAGGAACATGAAATGGATTGACAATCTGATATACACGCTATTGTCCGCCTGCCTGCTGGCGGGCTGCGAGGACAGCGGAAGCAAGGAGCTGGAAAGGATGCAGGGCTATTGGGTACACGTCAGGGGACACCCGGCTTTCACACTCTCGGAAACGGGCGGCAGATACACCGTCACCCGGAAAGCGAATGTCAGGGGCAGAATACTGGAAACGGCTTACCCGGTAACAGAACGGAACGGCTGCCTGTTCATCGAAACGGGCTTCCGCATACAGTTCACCTATGACAAAAAGACCGACCGGATAACGCTCATGCCCGGCGGCGAATACAAACGAGTTACAAACCCTGAAAACAAAAGATAATGAAAAGAACAATTCTCCTTATGGCGGTATGCCTTTGCTTCATCAGCAAGGCATCCGCACAGTGGGTGGTGTCAGACCCCGGCAACTTGGCGCAGGGCATCATCAACACCACCAAGCAGATAGTGCAGACTTCCACCACAGCCAAAAACACGCTGGACGGCTTCATGGAAGCGCAGAAGATTTTCCAGCAGGGTAAAAAATATTACGATGCGCTCAAAGCGGTACACGATGTTGTCAAGGGCGGCATCAAGGTGAAGAAGTCCATTGAGCTGGTGGCGGAAATATCCGAAATCTACGTGCGAAACTATCAGAACATGCTGGCAGACCCGAACTACACGCCGGATGAACTCACCGCCATTTCAGCCGGGTACGCCAAGCTGCTCTCCGAAAGTGCGGACGTGTTGCAGGACTTGAAGAATGTAGTGAACGTGACGGGCATGTCGCTGACGGATGCCGAAAGGCTGGCGGTAATCAACAACGCCTATAAAAGCCTGCTCAACTACCGCAACCTCGTGAACTACTACACCCGAAAGAACATATCCGTGTCCTACCTGCGGGCGAAGAAGAAGAACGACACCGACCGGGTGCTGGCTCTCTACGGCTCGGCGGATGAACGCTACTGGTAACATATAAATCGGTATGCCTATGTTATTAGCAGCGGTGGATTTTGACAACCTGCACCAAGTGTTGCGGGTGCTGTACGATGAAATGATGCCCTTGTGCAGCAACATGACGGGGGTAGCCAAAGGGATAGCCGGGCTGGGAGCTTTGTTCTATGTAGCCGCCAAAGTGTGGCAGTCGCTCGCACGTGCCGAACCCATAGACGTGTACCCGCTCCTGCGTCCTTTTGCGCTGGGGCTGTGCATCATGTTCTTTCCCACGTTCGTGCTGGGGACTATCAACACGGTATTGTCGCCAGTGGTGAAAGGGTGCAACCAGCTTATGGAAACGCAGACTTTCGACATGAACGAGTACCGGGCGCAGAAAGACCGACTGGAATATGAAGCCCTGATGCGAAGCCCCGAAACGGCTTACCTCGCATCGGACGAGGAATTTGACCGACAACTGGAAGAACTGGGCTGGTCGCCCTCCGACATGGTGACCATGACGGGCATGTACATGGACAGGACGGCTTATAATATAAAGAAGTCCGTCCGGGACTGGTTCAGGGAGTTATTGGAAATGCTCTTTCAGGCGGCGGGGCTGATTATAGACACGCTGCGCACGTTCTTCCTAATCGTGTTAAGCATACTGGGTCCGCTGGCGTTTGCGATTTCCGTCTATGACGGTTTCCAAAGCACGCTGACCCGGTGGATTTCACGCTATATCTCCATTTACCTGTGGCTACCCGTGTCGGACTTGTTCAGCAGCGTGCTGGCACGCATACAAACCCTGATGCTCCAAAAAGACATCGAGCAGCTTTCAGACCCGGATTTCATCCCGGACGGGAGCAGCACCGTGTATATAATCTTTATGATTATCGGCATCGTGGGCTACTTCACCATTCCAACGGTGGCAAGCTGGATAGTGTCGGCTGGCGGTACGTCTGCCTATAACCGCAACGTGGCACGGGCTGGTTCAATCGCCGGGGCTGCGGTCGGTGCGGCAAGCGGGAAAGTAACCGGGAAACTACTCAAATAACCAACATCAAAATTTAGTATATGGAATTTAAGTCATTAACGAACATCGAAACGAGTTTCCGGCAAATCCGGCTCTTTGCGCTGGTATTCATCTGCCTGTGCGCACTGGTGACGGGCTTTGCCGTGTGGAACTCGTACAGCTTCGCCGAAAAGCAGCGGCAGAAGATATACGTCCTCGACAACGGCAAAAGCCTGATGCTGGCACTCTCGCAGGACATGGCGCAGAACAGACCCGTGGAAGCCAAGTCGCACGTGCGGCGTTTCCACGAACTTTTCTTCACCTTATCACCCGAAAAAGGGGGGCTATCGAAAGCAACATCAAAACGCTCGTTGTTTCTCGCCGACAAGACCGCTTTCAACTATTACAAGGACTTGGCGGAAAAGGGCTACTACAACCGGGTGATTTCCGGAAACGTCACGCAGACGGTGGAGATTGACAGCGTGAAGTGCGACTTCGACCAGTACCCCTACAAGGTGAACACGTATGCCCGCCAGTTGATTGTCCGGGAAAGCAGCCTGACGGTGCGAAGCCTTGTGACCTCGTGCCGGTTGCTTAACGCCACACGGAGCGACAACAACCCGCACGGCTTTATCATCGAAGCGTTCACCATTACCGAGAACAAGGATTTGCAGACCATTAAAAGATAGCCTTATGGAAAGAAAACGAAACCACATCGAAAAGGTGCGGGACTGGGCGGACGACCGCCTGCGCCGAATGTGCGGACGGATTACGCCGGGCAAAAGGCTGGCGGTTATCCTCCTGATGTTCTTCTTTTTCGGCGGCTTGTCTATCTACATCACCGTTTCATCAATCTACAATATCGGGAAACGGGACGGCAGGAGGCTGCAAATAGAACACATCAGACAACTGCCGTTGCACGGCAATGACACAACCAAAAGTATCAACCCGTTAAACAGACCGCAATATGGAAGACGTACAGAAGAATGAGAACGGCACGACCGCACAGCAGGCGGACGGGAAGCCGAAAAAGGAAAATAAGCCCAAACGGGAACTTACCCCGCAGCAGGTGCAGCAGCGCAGGAAAATGATAGTCTTCCCGCTGATGTTCCTTGCCTTTGCAGGGTGCATGTACCTGATATTCGCACCCTCCGGCAAAGAGGACGTGAATGTGGAAAGCGTGGGCGGCTTCAATGCCGACATACCCCTGCCCGCAGAGGACGGGATTATAGCCGACAAGCAAAAGGCTTACGAGCAGGCGGTGACAAGCCGCAAACAGCAGGACAAGATACAATCCTTGCAGGACTTCGGTTTCACGCTGGACGATGATACGGAAGAACCACAAGAGGAAATCAATCTGATGCCGGAAGAAGATCCGAAGCCACAAAGGGGCGGCGGTGCTTCTTCACGGGCGGCTTACCGGGACATCAACCGCCAGTTAAGCACGTTCTACGAAACGCCCCCTGTGGACGAGGAAAAAAGAGGAATTGAAACGGCAGGTGGCGGAACTGACCGACCGACTGAAACAGCAGCAGAACGCCACGCCTACGGCTGACGACCAAATGGCACTCTTGGAAAAGTCCTACGAGCTGGCGGCAAAGTACATGAACGGGCAGGACGGACAAAGGGGACAGATTGCCCAAATACCGACAGCCGGGCAGAACGGTGGCGGTATCGGCACTCCGGCTATTCCGGTGCAGGCTATCCGGGAAACGACCGTTTCGGGATTGCAGCAGCCCATGAGCGATGCCGACTTCATCCGGGCTTACAGCCAGCCACGAAACTACGGCTTCAACACGGCGGTAGGCACGGGGTACGCTATGGGAAAGAACACGGTAGCCGCCTGCATACACCAAGACCAAACGCTGGTGGACGGGCAGGCGGTGAAACTACGGCTGCTCGAACCCATGCAGGCGGGAAACATCGTTGTGCCGAAGAATACCCTCGTGGCGGGGACGGCAAAGGTGCAGGGCGAACGGCTCGACATACTGGTGTCCTCGATTGAGTACGCCGGCAACATCATCCCGGTGGAACTCGCCGTGTTCGACACGGACGGGCAAAAGGGGCTGTCCGTCCCGTCCTCTATGGAGCAGGAAGCGTTCAACGAAGCTATGGCGAATATCGGAAGCGGGCTGGGTACAAGCATTTCCTTTGCCCAAAGTGCCGGGCAGCAGGTGGCTATGGACGTGACAAGGGGATTGCTGCAAGGAACGTCCGGCTACCTCGCCAAGAAGTTCCGAACCGTGAAAGTGAAGCTGAAAGCCGGGTACAGGGTGATGCTTTACGCCAAACAACAATAACCATTTTATCAACCGTTAAAATTTCAATTAGCAATGAAACAGATTTTTGTAATGTTCGCCCTCTTGCTGGGCGTGTGTGCGGCAAACGCACAAACCACTGACACCGTGAAGTATGCGGCTGGCAACGACTTGTACCGGGGGATTACCCGGAAACTCCCGTACCGCCAAATGGTTACGCCCTACGGCGTGGAAGTGACCTTTGCCAAGACGGTGCATATCATCTTCCCCGCCGCTGTCCGCTATGTCGATTTGGGAAGCAACCACATCATAGCGGGCAAGGCGGACGGTGCGGAGAACGTAATCAGGGTGAAAGCCACGACAGAGGGCTTTCCGGGAGAAACGAACTTCTCCGTTATCTGCGAGGACGGCAGTTTCTTTTCGTTCAACGCCAAGTACGCCCGTGAACCGGAAATGCTCAACATCGAAATGAAGGACTTCTTGGAGAATGAAGATACGTCCGACTTCTCGCATACCCGGATGAACATCCATTTCCGGGAACTGGCGGGTGAAAGCCCGCTATTAGTGAAGCTGATAATGCAGAGCATCTACAAGAACAATGACCGGAAAGTGCGCCACTTGGGTAGCAAGCGTTTCGGCATACAGTTCTTAATCAAGGGGATTTACACCTATAACGGGATGCTCTACGTGCACACGCAGACAAAGAACAGTTCCAACGTGCCTTTCGACACGGACTTCATCAGGTTTAAGATAACCGATAAAAAAGTGCCCAAACGCACGGCTATTCAGGAAACGGTACTGGATGCGGTACGCAGCTACAACGAGGTGATAGAGATTGCCGGGAAATCGACCGTGCGCACGGTGTACGCCCTGCCGAAGTTTACCATTCCTGACGACAAGCTGCTGGTCGTGGAACTCTACGAGAAGAACGGCGGGCGGCATCAGACCATACGGGTGGAAAACGCCGACATCGTGAACGCAGAAGTGATTGACGAACTAAAAATCAAATAGGGAATGAAAAGACACATCTTTATAATGATGCTCTTTGCGCTGTGCCTGACCTCGTTTTCAGGCACACGCACAAAGATACCTGCCGGGCATGAAAGGCTTGCAGGTCACGGCGGGCATGACGGACGGGGTGCATTGAACGCCAATACGGATTTTGCCTACCACATCGGGGCGGCGTACAGCGTTTACACCAAGAACGCCAACCGCTGGGTGATTGGCGGCGAATACCTGCACAAGAAGTATGACTACAAGGATATGCAGATACCCGTAGAACAGTTCACCGCAGAGGGCGGCTATTACCTGAAATTCCTATCGGACAGACGAAAGACCTTTTTCCTTTCATTGGGCTTGTCGGCTCTCGCCGGGTACGAAACAAGCAACCGAAGCGAAAAGCTGCTGCCGGACGGCTCTACCTTGCTGGATAAGGATTGCTTCATCTACGGCGGTGCGCTGACGCTGGAACTGGAAGCCTACCTGACCGACCGGATAGCCTTGCTTGTCAGTGCAAGGGAACGGGCGTTGTTCGGCTCGGACATAGGCAAGTTCCACACGCAGGTATCTTTGGGACTGAAATTCATTATCAACTGACCGCTATATAATAATGTATATGAAGAATGTAATGTATAAAATCATCATGGGCTGCTACATCGTGGCCGCCCTCGTGCTTGTCACCGCCTGTAATGACAACTTGGATATTCAGCAGGCGTACCCGTTCAGCATCGAAACACTGCCAGTACCCAAAAGGCTGAAAGTCGGGGAAACCGCCGAAATACGCTGCCGACTGGTGCGTGGCGGCTATTACCAGCCGACTGCCTATCAGATACGGTATTTCCAGCCGGACGGCAAAGGAAAGCTGGAAATGGATAACGGCACGGTGTTCCTGCCCAACGACCTTTACCCGCTGGAGAAAGAAACGTTCAGGCTCTACTACACCTCGGCATCGACCGACCAGCAGACGATTGACATTTATATCATCGACAGCTTCGGGCAGATGCAGCAACTTTCGTTTTCGTTTAATAATATCAACGAGGAAAAATAAGTTTATAGAACAATATAATGTTAAGAAGCATTGGATTTTTTCCTTTCCAATGCTTCTTTATAGTATCTTTGCACTCAAAAAGAATATGCCTCAAATAGAACCATTATATAATAAATATGTTACGCATATTGAATTATTGCGCAATGAGAATATTTTAACAGAGACGAATAACGATTATATTTGTCCCATTTGTTTGCGAAAATTCTCTAAAGAACAGATTTCTTCTTTGTCATTAGAAGATGCTCCACAAGATTCTTTAGGTGGACACAAGATAGCTATAACTTGCAAAGATTGCAATAATTCATGTGGGCATATTATTGATATTCATCTTGTAAATTTTCTAAAACGATTAGATGAAATTGATTTTGTAGAAGGTTCTACTCGACGTATAGAAATACCTGATAATGGTAGAAAGATAAATGCAATGTTAGAGGTCGGTAACAATAAAGAATTAAAAGTTATTCTACCTCAAAAAATCAATAATCCACAATGGCTACAAGAACATATAAACAATATCAAAGAGGGGAATATTATAGATATAAAAAACCAAAGGGTAGATATTGATATGAAAAAAGTATCAACGGCTATTCTAAAAAATGCTTATATCATTCTATTTTCTCACTTTGGATATTCTTTTTTGCTTGATAAATATTATGATAGAATCAGAGAACAAGAATAAAGAAGGAGAATTGATGGAATGACCGAAAAAGAGCAATTTTTTTTGGAATAAGCTCTTAGAGCTGGCCAAAGAGGAACTAACACAAGCCACTTTTGATTATTATGTCCTGGATACCAAGCTCATCAAAGTTCAAAATAACGTTGCTACAATTCTGCTTGAAGAAGTCAAAAAGCTATTCTGGGAAAAGAATATGCAATCTTTCATTTTGATGGCTGGTTTTGAAGCCTATAATAGTGAAATAAAAGTTGAGTACGTCTTTGACGAAGCACTCTTAAACGAGGCAAATTCAACTGTAACAAACAATGACTTTGGCAATAAAAAGGAACAGCAAACACCTGCTCTTCCTACATTGGACTCTGACTTAAATAGTAAGTACACCTTTGATAATTTTATTCAGGGGGATGAAAACCGTTGGTCAGTTGCTGCATCTTTAGCTGTAGCTGATTCACCAGGAGCTACGTATAACCCTCTATTTATTTATGGAGGACCTGGTCTCGGAAAAACTCACTTACTCAATGCCATTGGTAACAAGGTCTTACATGATAATCCTCAAGCACGTATCAAATACATTACTGCAGAGAATTTCATTAATGAATTTGTTGTCCATATCCGTTTAGATAAAATGGATGAACTAAAACTTAAATACCGTCATCTGGACGTTCTCTTAATTGATGATATTCAATCATTGGCTAAAAAATCAACGCAAGCCACTCAAGAGGAATTCTTCAATACTTTCAATGTCCTTCACAATAATAATAAACAAATTGTCCTGACCAGCGACCGTAATCCAGATCAATTGAACGAGATGGAAGAGCGTCTTGTCACGCGCTTCAAATGGGGCTTGACTGTAAATATTACACCGCCTGACTTTGAAACCCGAGTTGCTATTCTTACCAATAAGATTATGGACTATGATTACCATTTTCCACCTGAAACAATTGAGTATTTAGCTGGTCAATTTGACTCAAATGTCCGCGACTTAGAGGGAGCTTTGAAAGATATTAGCTTAGTTGCAAATATCCGCCAGTTAGATACGATCACAGTTGAAGTAGCTGCCGAAGCTATTCGTGCACGTAAAATAGATGGCCCTAAGTTAACTCTCATTCCGATTGAAGACATCCAAAGTGAGGTTGGGAAAATTTTATAATGTCACGGTTTAAAGAGATTAAGGCGACTAAACGAAACCAAAAATATTGTCTTAGCGCGTCAGGTTGCCAATGTATCTTGCGCGTGAAATGACTGATAATTCCCTTCCAAAAATTGGAAAAGAATTTGGAGGAAGAGATCAACATCAACTGTTCTACATGCTTACAATAAAATCAAAAAATATGCTTAGCTCAAAGAATGACAGTTTACGCATTGAAATTGATACCATTAAAAAACAAGATAAAATAACACTTGTGGATAACTACTAAAAATTATACACAGTTTTCCACAAGATGTGCACAAGTTTAAGATCTTGATAAAACTGTGATTTAGATATTTATGCACAATATCCACAAGACCTACTACTACTAACTAACATAATATCTAATAAAAT
>ENA-OQHF01000890-OQHF01000890.1-human-gut-metagenome-genome-assembly--contig:-NODE-890-length-16991-cov-2.598197_pt1 | contig 16991 bp, 17 predicted proteins | sample MGYA00242559_ERZ504709 | MGnify/ENA primary metagenome ERZ504709 (study PRJEB26092, sample SAMD00036203) | human gut metagenome | host: Homo sapiens | study: EMG produced TPA metagenomics assembly of... | reverse complement strand
CGCCTATCGCGGGAAGGACGCTTCCGCCATGACGTGCGAAACCTCAACACGATAACGTGTTGGAATCCCGGTGTTTTTAACACCGGGAGGACGTCAAGCCGCTGATAGAGTATCCGACGTTCTTCGGACTGTAATGGTTGGTGAACGTGATGTTCTTGCCGTTAGAGCCGGTGGTCGGGGTGACGGTCTTGGACACGACGGTCAGCTCGCCCGTATGGTCAACATCCTTGACCACGTAGGCGATGGCCGCGACCGTCCCGTCCTTCGTGACGCCCGGAACGGTCGTATCCTGCTCCGACATGGTGAACACGTAGGTGCCGACGAGCGGGAACGACAGTTGGTCGAATCGGATGTTGCCCTGCTGGTCGTTCCGTTTCGTCTGGTCGGCGTTCGCCACGTTTGGCGGGCGCGGACTGTTGTTGGAGCGTGAATGCGAAGTCTTCGCCCTTGAGCGTGTACTTGTTGCCCTTGGAGGAGGTCATCTTCTTCACTGCGGTCGGATTGTCCGTGGCGGGTTGGGCATGGTACGTGTTGGTGAATTCCGGAATGTTGGTTCCGTTATCATACTTCACGTCGGCCAACAGTTGGCCTTCGCCATTGTCGGTGACGGTGACTTTCACATGATGTTTCGTAGCATCATAGGTGACGCCGCCCTTGTCGCCGTGGACTTCGCTGAGCGTGTAGTCGTACACTCCCGTCTTCTTGTAGGAGATGGTGTCGAACAGGATGTTGCCTTGCTGGTCGTTGGTTTTCACCGTTCCGGCCTGGCCGCCTGTCTTGTCCTCGACGCATTTGAACTCGTATTGTCCGGCTTGCAGTTGGATGCCTGTATGGTCGGGGTCGTTGAGGGTCTTGTGCGCACGGAATTGCACGCTGACCGGCTTCGCCTGATACGTGTTCGTGAACGTGGTCGGATAGGCCGCGTTCGTTCTGGTTTGGGCTTTCAACTGTCCGGTCAAATCGTCGGTGACGGTGATTTGCCACATTCCCATGTGGGAATCGTAGTTGACGCCGCCCGCCGACTGGCGGATTTCACGCACCGTATAGGTGAACGTCTTGGACTTGTTGCCTTTCAGCTGGCTGGCGGTGAACGTCAACGGCTGGAAGCGGATGGTACCGTCCTCGGCGGCGTTGACGGTCTGCACGGGCACGCCGACCGCCCGCTCGTTGTCGAACAGTTGGAATTGGAAGTCGGTGAGCTTCGCGTGGCTGGCGTCCGCGTTGTCGAACGTCTTGCGCGCCGTCAGGCTTACGGTCACGTCCTTCGGCGCGTACGTGTTCGTGAACTGGATGGCGTCGGATTGCACTCCGTCGCACGTCGTGTTGGCGGTGATGCGACGGGTGAACGTGGTCAAATCGTCCGTGACGGTGACGGTCAGAATCCAAGTGCGGTCGTCGTAGGCGACTCCCGCATTGTCTCCCTTGCGTTCCTTGACCTGATACCGGTAGACGCCGTCCTTGGCGAACGCGTTGGAGTTGATTTGGAGCGTCTGCGTCCTGTTGTCGGCGAACGTGATAGACGCGGGCACCGCGCGTTCGCGGGCGCGCCGTCCAACGCGGTGATGTCCGCGACGTACCTGTCCCTGTCGGTCCAAGCGCCGTTCGGACGCCCGTCCAATACTTTGACCGCTTTGAACGTGGCCGGAACGGCGGGCATAAGCGTGCCGCTCATGCCGTGGTCCTCGTTCGGATCCTCGTACACGGCGGACGTCATCTCGTCCAACGCGGGGAACGGTTTCAGCGTGATGACGCCGGCGACCATGTTGCCGTGCGAATCGTCCTCCCGGTCGCTGTCGGAGTCGGTCGCCTCGCTGGCGTCCCTCGAGTTCTTGACGGTGACGTTCTGCCCGTGCCAAGCGGTGCCGGTTTTCGGCGTGAACCTGAGCTTGAACCCGGAACCTGCCGGAATGGAACCGATTTCGTAGTGGCCGTTCCTGTCGGTTGTGGCGGTGCAGGGTTTGCCGTCCACACTGGTGACTGTCCTGCCGTTGCCATCCACGAGGGTGACGGTCACGTCCGCGAGAAGCCTGTCCGAATCCTGTCGGATGCCGTCATGATTGGTGTCGAACCATGCGACGCCGTTGACCTTGCGTTCCACGACCTGCGTGACCGCGTCCACCGTGTTGTCGCCGTCCGCCCAACGGTTCACGTACGAGTCCGCCGCCTTGTTGCCTGTAGGTTTGATGCTCAGGCTGAAATCGTAGCGGGCGTTGGCGGGCAGGCTTGGCGAGGTGAACGCCCATGCCACCGGCTTGCTGTAGCCGTCGGGGATGGTCACCTTGCCTGTGGTCGCATTCACCGTGGCTTCGGTCCATTGTGTGACCTGTTCGCGGGTTATCTTCGTCGCGTCCACGTTGCGCCACTTCTGGTCGGTCGTGAAGTAGACTGTGACGCCGTTCATGCTTGCGCCCGCACCCGCCTTGACGGTGAGTCCGGCCATCACGTAGTCGCCGTGATAGTTGGACTGGTTCAAGCCCTTGCAGGGCATGACGTCCACCGCATACGGGTCGGTTTTCTCATCCTTGGAGAAGTTGCCCAGCATGTTCCTGAATCCAACGGCGGTTGATGTCGTTCAGCAGCGGTCGGCGCGGGTCGCCAGCGCGGTCGCGCGCGTGCGGGACACGCGAACCGTCATGTCGGCTATCTGCGCCTTTGGAGCCAATGGGGGAGCCATGTTGCGTTTCGACTGGATGGTCGCATGGTTCGTGAACGAATCGTTGTTCCTCACGTCATGGTCGGGGTCGGACGCGTCCCCGATGGTGGTGGAATAGTGGATGACGGTCTGCGTGCCGGAGTCGGCGCGCGCCCCGTTCACCCTGATGGTCATGGTGGTGGTGCCGTCCTTGTTCACGACGATCGTCGGCGTGACGGGGGTGCCGCCGGTGACCGTGCCCTTGTCGGGCGTATGCTGCGTGTACTGGCCGCCGACCGTCATGGAACCGTCCACGTAGGTCAGGCCCTTGGGCAGCGTGTCGGTGATGATGTAGTCGGTCGTGTATTGTCCGCCGTCCGTGGTCGTGGACGTGTCGGCGGTGGCGGTGAGCTTCCAGTCCACCGTACGCTGTTCCTTGTCCAAATCGTAGACGGTTTTAGTGTTGCCGGCCTCGTTGGTCTGCTCGACCTGTTTGGCGATGTGCGGTGTTTCGCCGGCTATGTACAGGCTGTCGCCTTTCAGGAAGTCGGCGGTGTCGCCGCCCTGGTAGACGCCGTTTTCGTCGAACGTGGCGGGACGGTACGTGTCGCCACTGTAGGTCAGGTCGGGTTTCACGATGTTCGCGTATTCGGGCAGTCGGGTGGTGAGACTGTCGGAACATTGCTGCCATTGCGTGTCCGGCGCGTCCGCGTTCAGGTTCGCGGTCCGGGCGAGGCTGTTGCGCGTCCAGTAGGCGGTTTCGGCGACGATGGGTGTGACCGTGCCGATTCTCGCGGTGTCGAGGATGCGGGCGGGCAGGGAGACGATGGGTGTGAATGTTCGGTTGAAGCTCGTGCCGGTCGGGTCCACCGTGTTGTGGTCTTCGAACAGCATGCCGACTATCGTGCCATGCCGTTTCGCCTCGTTGAGGGTCGGATAGTAGTCGAGTCCGCTGATTTTCGTGTCGCGCTGCTCCTTGTAGTCCTTCCATTTGGTGCCGTCTTTTTTGACGGCGTACCAGTAGGGGATTGCGTTCGACCGTTTGGCTGCCCTCGCGCCCCATGTGAAAACGTTCATGGGGATGGTCGGCTGCGTGTCGGGATGGTCGTCCACCGGTTCGATGCTGTTCGGGTCGAGTTTGACCAAACCCATGCCCATCACTTCGGCGTCGCCTTCGGAGTTGATGATGATGTTGTGGCCTATTTGGAGGCGTAGTTTCGACCCCTGTATGAGACTGTCGGACCCGTTACTGCGGTCGGGCATCGTCCAGTCGCCGCTCGTGCCCGCATCGTTCCATGACGTGCCGTTGCCCCAGTACGTGTATCGGATGCGCGTACTGTACGTGCCCGGCGTGCGGACGGTCGTGGCCGAACCCGCATGGTCGTCACCGGTGGCGGCCTGGTTCGAATTGTCTTCCGCCGTGGCGAGACGGTCTCCGCTGACGCCGGTGGCTGTCAATCCCATGTCGTCCATGGTGATGTTGGCCGTCTGGTCCACGTTCCCGTAATATTGCGCGACGGTCTTGCCGTCACGGCTGGTGGGTGTGATGAACTGCAATACGTCCGTGTGGATGGCTCCGACCTGCATGGTGGAGCAGTCCGACGTCATGTAATCCGTGCTGCATTTATTGTGTGTGCCGTTCAGTTTATTGTGGATGGGGAAGACGGACGTGTCGTAGCCGTCGAACGAGACGGTCACGTCCGTGCCCTGCCCGCCGGTCGTGGTCGTGATTGTCGTGTTGCCACGCGCCACACGGTCGTTCCCGTCGGCACGGTCGGCGACGCCCGGAGCCTGATACCGTAGGTCGCCCATCCATGCGAACGTCCGCCCATACTTCGAATCTTCGTTGTCGATATGCCCGTAATCGTAGAGCAACGGCTGCCAACGGCGTTCCATCGGATGCTTCGTCCCGGTCTTCGTATCATCCGAATACTGGTTGGACAAGCGAAGCCTATAGGTGATCCTGCCGGACGGAGCCTCCAAACCCTTCAACCCCTTCGTCCGGTCGGGCCAACGCATCTCCGTGACCAATGCGATGCCCAAACCCAAGCCGGTCACCTTGCCCTCGTCCTTGTTGGGCGCGTTCGCCGCACCCGAGGAGAAGTCGAACACGCCCCTGTCCACGTTGCCGTAGTTGACCATGCGCACGTTCAGGTTGAGTTTCGCGCTGACGGTCACATCCTTCGGCGTGTCCTCGGCCCGTTTGTGCGTGCCCGTGTTCGTCGGGTTCGAGGCGTCCCATGCGGGCCACGCCTTGACGGTCGGATGGAACCGGTAGCCGTGGGGCGCGCCCTTGACGGCGACCGACAGGCCGATGGAACCGGTGCCGGGGTTCACGGTCGGCGACTGGCTGGTCGGCTCCAACAGACGGTAGCAGGTGTACACCTGCGTGACGGTCCCGTCGATGGTTTCCGTGGTGAGTTTCGGCTCGTAGCCGGGCGTGTGGTCCACCCAGCCCATCTTCTCCGCGTCGAACGTGACCTTGTCCTTCGGGTAGGGCAGTTCGAACCGGAAGCCGACGCGCGTGCGCCGATAGTAGTCCATGGTCGAGTCGGGGGTGAGCGTGTACTCGTAGTCGTAGGTCACCGTATCGTAGGAGCGGACGATGTCGTTGTTCTCGTCCTTGTCGTCGCCGCGCTCGTTGTCCTTGTCGAACGGCGCGGTGCCGGTGATGCGGTCGGTGAGCCTGAGCCTGCTCACGGCGGCGCTGTCCGTGTCGAGCATGTCGTGGACGGTCACGTCCGGCGCGGCCTGACCCGCGTCCGCCTGCGGAGCGGATTGCGCGGGCGCACCGGTGTCGGTTGTTTGTCCGCCCCGGTTCCGGCCCGTCGCCGGAACCGGCGTCGGGTTTCGTCGCGGCCTCGTCGCCGCCTGTGTCGTCTTGTCGGGTTCGGCTTGGATTCGCGTGGACGTGCCCATGGTCGTATCGTCCGCTACGCGGCGGACACGGCCGACGCGCCTGAGCCGAACAGCGTCACGGACGCGAGTATGAGCGCGGCGACCTTTCTCAGACCGGGTTTCATCGCTTTTCGGTTCCTTTCGGGGATGTGCCGTGAATGAATACGGCTGTTCCAATAGTGTGGAGGATGGGCCCCAAGTACGGTTTGCAGGAGAGTTCCCGGTTCACGTCGTCCGACCGTCTCCGGTCGGGTGACGGTCGGACGACGCGGATGGGGCCAGCGCCAGGCCGGCCAGCATACTCGCGGTCGCGCAGGCCATTGCCGTCACGATCATTGGCATGCGCCGTGTCGTTTGGTTGTCTCTCATTCCAGTGTTTTCCTTTCCTTGTTGCACGTCCTGTCGAGGACGGGAAGCGACCCCCACCGGTAGATGCGGCATGGTTGGCGTCCAACGGGTCGAATCCGGCGACTTTCACCGCGGACGGCCTGTATTTGCCCGGCTTCAGACCGAACTCGCTTATCGGCTTCGGCGTACGGCTGATGGGAATGGTCGTCTTCGTTTCCTTCAACGTACATTGCAAAATCAGGTTTGATTCCAACATTTTTTCGGTATTTACCAAAGTTTTTGAATAAAAAAATAGGGATGCCTTTCGGCATCCCTTGTTGATGTCATGCTATAGGAGCCGGTTTGCAGGAGGGTCCCGCATGGCATCAAGATTCAACGTGGGGTTTGGCGGGATATTTGCATCTCCCTCCAAACCTTCGATGGGGTCAGGCGTTTCGCGGCTGATCGGATGACGCTTCGCTGTCATCGGCTTCCGGGGTCTCGTCCGTGGCCTTGCCCTTCGGCTTGCGGACAGCGACCGTGATTCCCAATGCTCCGCCGATGATGGCGAGAATGCCGATAAGCCAACCAACCCAGCCGATTCCCACGCCGGTGGAGGCGAGCGGGTTCGCGCCGTTCACCGGCGGCTTGGAAGCCGTGCCGTCATTGTTGTTCTGGCTTTTGTTTCCGGCATTGTCACCAGGGTTGGTGGTGGCTCCGCCATCATCCTTGCCTTGGTATTCGAACGTCCAAGTGACGGTCGTGCCGTCCTTGGAAGCGGCGAACACCAGCTTCGAATCGGATGCGGTCTTGTCAAGCTTCCAATCGGACGGGACGTTCAAGATCTTCACCTCGGCGCCCGTGGCGACCCTGTAGGTGCCGGATTTCGTCGGGTCGAAGCTCGGGAGCGGTTTCCCGTCAACGGTGGCTGCCACGCCCTTCAATGCGTCCACGCCCGTGGCGGGCTTGTCCGGATCGGTCGTGGAATCGTATGTGAACGTCCACGTGACGACGGTGACGTCGCCCTTCTTGATGTCGTAGGACAGGGTGCCGGGTTTCGCGTCAAGATTCTTATAGCTCGCCCAACCGTCGGGCAGGCCGGAGAGTTTCACCTCCGCGCCGTCGGGAATGGTCCATGTGCCGGTCTTCGTCGGGTTGAACCCGTCGACCGGTTTCCCGTCGGCGGTGGCGGTCACCCCCGCCAGTTCGCTTGGATCGGCCTTGTCCCCGGTGCTCGGCGTGGTGGTTCCGTCATCGTACTTGAACGTCCAGGTGACGGTCACATCATCCTTCGTGCAGGTGAAGGTGAGCGTGCCGGTCTTCGAATCCGCCTTATGGTCGAGCTTCCATCCGTCGGGCACGTCGCCGATCTTCACCTCCGCGCCGTCGGGCACGGTGTATGTGCCGTCCTTCACCGGATTGAAGTCCTTGACGGCGGTGCCATTGGCGGTGGCGGTCACGCCCTTCAGCTCGCCCGGATCGGCTTTGCTGCTCGCATCCTGTGAGGCGGTGTGCAGCGTGTAGGCGACGGTGCCGCCGCTCTTCTTGCCCTTGATCGTGACCCGGTACGCCAGGTCGCCGGAGGACGGCTTGTCCTTCGCGATCTTTCCGTCGACGAGCCAGCCGGTGGCGTTCGTGTCGATCTCGAGCGGCGCGCCCATCGGCTTCAGCAGTCCCGTGTTCGAGGTGGGGATCTTGCCTGCGACCGTGTCGAGTGCCGATTCCTTGACGCCGTAATAGTCGGTGGTGGATGGGTCGAACCCGTCGATGCCCAGGGCGGATGCGATCTTGTCCTTGTGATTGTTGAGGAACGCCTTCTCTTCGGTGCTGAACTTGTCGAGCGGATTCGGAGCCGTCGAACGGGCCGAAATCGACGAGGACGGGTTCCCCGATACCTGATCCGCGAAAGCGGTGGGCAACACGATCATGGGGCTTACGGACAGGGCCAGGCCAAGCGCTACGGCGACAATCCGTTTTTGTTTCATCATGTTCTTTCCTTTTCTTGTTTTTGCCCGACATTTCACGCCGAGTCAGAAAAAAATAATGGAAGGCTTGCGACCGCATCAGGTCGCAAGCCGTTGCTATTAGAAGCTGCGTCCGCGCTGGCGCCGACGTGCAACGAGTCCGAGAACCGCTCCCATAGCCATCAACGCCATCGACAGGAACGCTACGGTTCCGCCGCCGACGCCTGTGGAGGCGAGTCCGAGCGCGTTGTTCCCGTTGCCGCCGAATGGTTTGCGGGTGACGTGCACCTTGTAGGTGGTCTTGACCAATCCGTCACCGGATGTGACGGTGATGGTGGCGTCCGCACCCTTCTTCTCGGTGCTGACGGTCATGCCGCTTGCCTTGTCGTACTGCGGGGAGACCATCCATTCGTCCGGATCGTTCACGGATGCGTTGTACTCGTGTCTGGCCGGGTCGAAGCCCTTGACGGCCGTACCGTCCACGAGGATGCCGGTGAGCTGCGCCTTGTGCGTGGCCGCCGTGATGTAGGTGACGGTGTACGTGTGTTGCGCGAAGGTCGAACCGTCCGGCGCGAGCACGTTGACCGTGTACGTGTAGGTCATGCCCTCATGTGCGACGGTGACGGTCGCGGATTGCCCGTTCTTCGGCTCATAGGCGAATGTTCCACCCTCGGGAATCTCGTAGGAACCCTTGTCCGATACGACGTATTTGCCGTCCTTGCCGGTGTAGCCGTGCGATGCAAGATTGGTGTCCTGCTGGCTTTCCGGGTCCACCGTGGAATCCTGCTTCGCTGGGTCTGCCGGCTTGAATTCGGTGACGGCGGTTTTCACCGGCCTGGTCACTGTCAGGCTGTAGGTGCGGCTTACGCCGGTTGCGGTGTCGGTGACGATCCATTCCTGGCGGGTGGATTGCGCGTTCTGCGTGATGTTGCCGCCCTTGATGGTGACTCCGTCAGGCGCTTCGGGCAGCACATACGGGCTTGGATCCTTCTCCCCCAGTGCGAGCACGTAGTCGAGTCGGTTCGGATCCCAGTTGTCGATGAGCTGGCCCTTCGTGTTCTCGCCGGTCTTGTTCACGTACAGTCCGGTGAGTTTCGCAGGGGAATCTGCTTTCAGGTCGGCCGGCTGGAATTTCACGTTAACCGTGTAGTCGGCTCCGTTCACGTTCACCTTGAGCATGCGGGAGGCACCCTCTCCGAGCGCGAGCGTCGGCTTGGATGCCTGGGCGTCGACACCGTGGGTGAGGCCCAGCGTGTAGCTGTCGCCGACCGCATCGGCCGGTAGGGTCAACGTGTATTCATGGGTGCTGGGGTTGAATTTCGCATTGAAGTCTTTGGGCCCCGTCGTATACGGTGGTTTCGCCTTTGGCGTTGGTGCGGGTCACGGTCAGGCCGGTGAAGCTTGTATCCTGGGCTCGATCCGCGGTGACATCCACTTCCACCGGCACGGTGACGCTTTTCCCGCTGGCGCCATCCTGGATGGTGACTTCGCCGGAAGCTGTTCCGGTGAGGCGTACGAACTTGCTGGCGGTGTCGCCGGTTCCCTTATCGACAACCTGCACGTCTTTGCCCCATTGGATGGGCAGTGTGGTCTTGATGCCGGTGAGGGGCACCGTGTCCGTGCTGGGCTTGTTGGATTCGTCCAGTGTCGGACCGGCGTAATCCGCATGGTATTTTCCGTCATCAGACTTGGTGAGTTCCGTTTCGGTGCCGTCCACGGTCACCGGGGTGCCCGAGGTGTAGGCGAACGGCAGTGTCACGTTGAATGCCGGAGTGGGCTTCGTCGCGTCGGCGGGCTGCTTGTAGACTGCGGTGCCGGATACGTTCAGCTGGCCCAGCTTGTCGCCGGATTCCACGGTGACGTTCTGGTACTCGGGTGTCAGCGCGATGGTGGTTGCTCCGTTGGTGACGGTGATGTCGCCCGGGTAGGAGGCGACTTTGGGCAGGTCCTTGGATGCGGTGTCACCGTTCACGTCGAGAGGGTATGTCTCGCCTTCAACGGTGGCGTTCCATTGGGCCGCTTGGTCTTCGACGATTTCATAATCCGTGACGGTCAACGTGAACTTGGGCGCGGAATCGGCGGCGCTGGTGTAGACGACGGGGCCGCTGATTTTCCCGTCCGTAGGTTTCTGGCTGGTGGTCAGAGTGTTCTGGGACTTGTCTGTGCCGGACACGATCACCTGGTTTTGGAACTTGCCTTTGACCTTGGGGACGGTTGCCGTGTAATCGCCTTTGCCGTCCTTCGTGAAGTCGACTGGCGTGCCTGCCACGGTGGTCGTGTATTTGACTTCCTGCGTGGCTTGGGCGGCGCTGGTGCCGGTGTTGCCGTTCGCGGTGTTTTCGTCGGCGGTGGCCGTCATGACGCCGGGCCCCGCCATGCCGAGGGTCAATGCCGCGACGGTGGCGATGGTGCCCGCATTGCGCAGACCGCTGCTGTTACGTTTGGTCATTTCGAGGGTTCTCCTTGCCTGAGTTTTCTCAAACAGTTCCCACTGTAACCTCAGGGTTTGTAATTAACCGGTTTTTTATTGAAAATAACCGATTTTCTTCCGTTGCCGCATGACCCGACATCGACGGCAACGGAAGAAACTTCAGCCAACCGTCACATCGTCCGCGGTCCAACCCATCAGCTTCAAAGCATCAGACACGTGGCTTCCGGCGCATTCGAGATCCTTGAACGTCTGACGTACGAGCTCCCGGACCTGCGGGTCGTCGAAATGCTGGCAGTCCAGCATGGTGCGTGCCAGTTCCGACGTGTTCATCGCATAATCATGCACCAGTCCCAGCATGTCTCGCTTCTGGTCCTCAGTCAGCTGCTCGTCTTCCAAGTCCGGTTCGCCGTAGTCGAATTCGTCCACTTCGCCCGGTGCGTACTGGAATCCGACCGGAGGTGTCGGCATGTCCGGTTCATGCCCTTCGCGCTGCCTGTCCAGCCATGCGTTCCAGAACGCCTCCCCTCCTCGCGCGTCACGTTTTCGGGAAGGTTGTCCAAGAAGGTGTCTCGGATTGTTTGTGTGGTGATGTCTGCCATTTGTTTTTTCTCCAATCGGTTTTTCTGATGGCGTTTTTTGATTCGATGTTCTTGCGATGGCCGGGGGCTATTCCGCCCGATGCGGCCGAGCCGAGAGTCCGCCGATGATGCTTTGGACGACGGTCGCGACCGGGGCCGGATCGCGTGGATTGGGGTTTCCCCCCGGCCGTGTCTGCGGCAGGCTTTTCGTCGCCCCGTCCCTCGGGCCGCCCAGCATCGGGTGACGGGACAATTCCAATGCACGCTGCACCGCCTGCGTGGCGGGGCGGCCACGGCCCAATGATTTGAGCAGAGAGCGTCGGAACTGCCACATCTCGTCGGGGTCGGAAATCTGGTTCTCCTCCATCAGCCGGGTGATGGTCGCTTCCGAAGGCATCGACTGTCGTCGTTTCCTTCTCACGGCGAGGTTGATATCCCCCACCGTCATCCATTCGCCGTGAGGATGCAATGCGTAGAATTCCCGTACCGCGGCGTTGGCCTCGTCGAACGACACCGATCTGGACAGCTCCTCGTAGAAGCATTGGGCCTGCGCGTCGCTGATTGGCGCGTTCCCGTGATGTACGTTGATGCGGCGCAGCACCTGCAGAGCTTCGTTAAAGTTCATCGAATTCCTCCTCTCGCGGATGGGCTTCATCCCAGGCGGCGGCCCGCGCCTGTAGTTCCTCGTTATGCATGTCGTTCAGCACGCTCTTCGGCAGCCTGCCGTTCACCGGTAGGTTCTCCGGGTGTAGCGCGATGTTGTTGGGGTCGCGCCCCATTTTCAGGTTTTGAATGTCCCGTTCGAGCCAACGCCTGTAGGTGATATCCCAGTTGGCGCTGCGGTATTCGGGTTTCTCCTGCGTGTAGTAGGCGACGAACAGGGTGACTTCGCGGATCAGGTTGACCCCCGCCCTGGCCGTGGCGATGCGCAGCTCGGGCGAGGGCTTCCAGTCGGGAGCCAATGCGGTCTGACGGCTTGCGGGCTTCTTCTCTTTTTTCGGAACTTTTCTCTTCTTCGAAGAAACCGCGGAAGGTTTCTTCTGAACCGGAGAGGTTTCCTCGACCCTGCTGGAACTCTGAGAAGATTCGAAAGAAGCGTTCTCGTTTTCAGGCTCTGAGGCGGACTTGTCCGCCGATTTTTCATTTTTTTGCACGGAAAGAGGAATTAGGTATTGGGGTATAAGGTATTAGGTATAAGGGGAGAATATGAATCGGATTGGGTATCCGATACCCCTTGAGATACCCCATCCGATGGAGTATCCAACACCCCTTGAGATACCCCATCCGATGGAGTATCCAACACCCCTTGAGATACCCCTTGAGATACCCCATCCGATGGGGTATCGAATGAGGTATCCCGTGGAGGAGAGAAAGAGCTTTTCCTGATACCGGTTGAGAGCATCGGATACCGCTTCTTCACCTCCTGACACAATTCTCCGGGGGTCGATTGATGGCAGGTCAAGCAGGTCCCTAACCTGATCCCATCCCTGCCAGTCACGCTGCTCCTTGTACAGCCGCTGCAATTCGAAAACGATGACTCCACGCAGTTTCGACGAAGCTGTATCCGTGTAGCTAGAGCGAACAGCGATGGCTGTCTTACTGCTTTTGAGAGGCGCGTCGTTTCGTAAGAAGGAACGTATCAGCACTTCATCGGTGTCCTCATCTCGTACGATATAGAGTTTCTTCTCCAAGACGACGGCATCGGCTTCTATCGTCTCGACAGTCATATCCGAAGCGTTAACGGCAAGCTTTTTAGGACGCCAGTCAACGATGCCGCAGAGATTGGTCGAAAGTTTCAGTAGCAGCAGGAGATACAGGTTCTGCTGCGAACGTGTCAGGCATCGCCAGCTCGGATCGTCTAGGATGGCCCGATGTATTAGAGCATATTGCCTCATATAAGCTCCTTAGCGATGGACCAGCGCTACCGCTTGTTCATGGCCGGCTTTATTGCGAACGTGTCCGCCATGATTTCGCCTGGCGTGTAGCCGGTGGCCGCCCCGTATCGTTCAACATCCCCCAGGCTCCATTCGAGATCGCCCTTGCGGTGGACACGCACGTAGCGTTCGGATTTGTCGATGATGCGGGCGACTTCGTAGTTCGAATGTCGGTTGATTCCGATAATCGCGTTTATCCGGTCGCGGATCGCTTTTCCGGTTCTTGATGGTGTTTCCTTGCGGTTTGTCATTTTGAAAAGGTCTCCTATGTATCCGTTGCGTCTATGTGGGCGCATTTAAGGTTATACAGGTGCGTCCATGTAGGCGCAAATAGTATCGGCGTGTCGGCGTGACGCATTAAATAGACGCAAAAAGCTGTAGAATAGAGACATGGTAACGAAGATCGAGGTCAGCGAATTCGCTCGACGAATCAACATCGGCGTCAAATCCCAGATGGGCATACGTCGTTTATCCAACCGTGCGTTGGCGCGTGGAATCAAGCGCAGCGAAAATACGTCCGAGAACGGGTAAACGACGAGCAGGAATGGCGTATAGCCGACCTCGAACGCATGTGCGAGCTTTGGAGGATGACATTCGGCCAGCTGACTTCATATGTCGATTTCAAAGCCGACCATTCGCACCCCGAAGCCACGGGAGCCGACTCGTTCTCCTCGTATCAGTTCGTCGCGGTCATGGACGGTGATGATATCGTTCAAATCCTCGACGGATCGTCATCCCCGCTGCTCGTCAGCGACGAAGAAAGACGGCCAATACGGAAACATTCCCCGTCAACCGAAATTGAATCCGGGAACGCAGGTGAGGGTGCCACTAGGCCGGACTCCCTCACCGATGAGGAGCGTAAGCGTATCGTATTGGAGAAACTACGTAGGGGCGACGTGTCCCTAGCGGCGAACAAGGATCCGCATAAGCTCGCGGAAATGGAAGGCGGTGACGGCCGCTAGTGACGACTGCTTGCCCCCGTTCTGTCAGAGTATCCTCTTCTCGAACCGATTCGATAGGAGGATATTCAACCGTGCTGACGGCCGCACCATTCGACCGCCACATGCCCATCAACCGTGGCATGACCTACGAGCAGATGCTCGATGCCGTGGAAACCCAGCCAGTCCACGTCATCGAAGCCACGCTTGATGATGACACTTCAGGCCTCTACTGTGAGGCTGTCCAGACCATAATCATCGACGAGCACATGACCGACGTGCAGAAACGATGCTCTCTCACCCATGAATTGTTCCACTGGCTGCACGCCGATGATTCGCATGCGGAATACGGGAAAAGCCATGCCGAATGGCGTGTGCGCCGTGAAACCGCCATGTTTCTGATCGACCCTGCGGACTATGTGCAGGCCGAACGGGAATATGATGGCGAGATCTATCAGATGTCCTGTGAGATGGATGTCACGGTATTCCTTTTGGAGGACTACCGTCGGATTTTGGAATATAGCCAGCCATTGCATAGCTGAGGAGAGATAAATCATGGGACATCTGGACCCGTTCCTGCAAGACCTCAATGGTATCGGAATCATCGCCATGATGGTAGGCATCAGTGCAGTGATAGTCCGCGTGGTTTTCTGCAAGACCATGCGGGACAGAATCTATACGGGCGTGGGGGGATTAATATCCGCGATCGTCATGTCGCTGGGTATTGATTATGCGATACGGCCATTCGCCGGTACTGGTGAATCGACTGCGACGAATGGACTGGGGTTCGTCCAGCTCATGATAGGTGTGGTTATCGCGCTTATCGGAGGTGCCGTTTTGCGCGGCATCCTGAGTCTTGACGATGGCGAACCACAGCCGACAAGCAATTCCCTCATTATGGACACGCAGACGGAGCTGAACCGTCTTGCACCCCGATACGGGCTGGTGGCCGCCATGAGCAACGAGGACTCCTATTATGGCTGGTTCGTGATAGACCACGACAACGGCGGCTCCCCCGACCCGTTGTATGAGGCCAGTCTCAACGCGAACCTGCAACAGGAACGCCAGCTCGGGAAACTGTACGGCGATCCGGGTTCCGGCTTGGACTATTCCGCTTTCGGGAACACGGCCGTACAGGCCGGCCAGCTAGGGCGAATCCGCATTGGCCAGAATCATCGCCTACATGCGGCTCAACGTCATCTCCTTCTGGTCCCTGTACGGGCTCAACGAGAACCGCCAGCCCATCAACGCGGACATCGACTGCGTGCTGGTCGGCATAGACCCGCAACAGCAGGTGCATGCCTGGTTCGTGGACGCGAAGAACTACAAGGGCGGCAGCGACACCAAATACGTGAACTTGGATCCACGAAACCTGGTGCGCATGAGCATCAGCCGTCGAGCCCTCGTCAAAGGCTCGGATGGAACACCCGTGGTCAAGATGAGCGAGAACATGGCAACCCAACGCGATAATTGGGCGTCCACGCTCGAAACCTATCACGTGGCGGCCCAATGGATGGTCTGCATGGTACCGGGCGGACATAACGGCAACCCGGATGTCAGCGAAGCCGTCTGGCCGGGCAATGTTCGTGTCGTGACGCCTGGACAGTTGGTTGCGGAAATCCAATCCCTGAGCCTGCTGCCGGTGGACAATATTCCGCCACGTGTCGTCAGACTGTTCACCTCGGCAGTCAAACAACAGGCTCCTGCGCCAGCAGCGCCGGTGACGAACACTGTGCCGATGCCTGTGACCTCACCCGTCCCAGCCCCTATCCCCCAGCCGGCAATAACGAACAACTGCCCCAAATGCGGTCAGCCATTGAACGGACAAACCAACTTCTGCCCCAACTGCGGCACACCGCTCAACGCCTAATCAGGAGGTCAAGCATGGCTGCATGCCATTGAGTTGACGCTCCCCACGGCGGGGCGTCTTCCTTCTTTTTTTCTTGTTGATTTGACGAACTGTAGCCTGTAGGCTACAGTATTGGTATGTTGAGATTCAAGAGGACGAGCGAATTCCTTGAATGGCTACGCAAACTAAAAGACAGAGACGCAAAAGCCAAAATCGAAGCACACCTTGACTACTGCGAGCTAAAAGGCTCCCTCCTGGGAGATACCAAACCCGTAGGAGACTCCATATACGAGATGCGCTTTCACTTCGGACCCGGATACCGAATCTACTACGCAAGAAGCGGATCAGAAATCTATCTGCTGCTCATCGGCGGAGATAAAAGAAAACAACGGGCAGATATCAAAAAAGCCAAGAAACTATTCAGGGAATACTCCGAATAGGAGGAGAAAAAATGACAAAGAAATACCAAGACTACGACACCAGCGAATTCCTTGAAACCGAAGACGACATCGCCCGCTACCTCAATGCCGTAGCAGAATACAATGATCCTGAAATGTTCCAAACCGCACTCGGAAAAGTAGCAAAAGCACGAGGAATGTCCAGCATTGCCAAAGAGGCGAACGTGTCCAGAGAAAGCCTGTACCGAAGCCTCAGCGCCGAGGGTAATCCCTCGTTCCAAACCATCTCTAAAGTACTGGCTTCAATGGGACTTCGACTGACTATACAGCCAGCTGAAGCCTGATATGTTCACCAGGTCGGCGGTGGAGCGCATCGACTAACGTTCTCCTGTTCTCATGACCACGATCATGCTGGGGATTGACATCCTCCCCCGCCTGAAGGCGGGGGATTCCTACGCCGGTCAGCTTAATGAAGCCTTGCGGTTCGGCGGGTTCCCGCTTCACGGGCGTCCGCGTTGCGACCGGTTTGCGCCAGTCTCCGTCTTACGTCGCCTCCACGGGCGTTTAGCGACTCCGCGAGTCCCGCGGCGTCGAGGATGTTCAGTGCGGCGTTCCAATCACGGTCGAGCCGTATGCCGCATTGCGGGCATTCCCATTCGCGTATGTCCAACGGTTTCCGTCCGTCGCGGCGTCCGCATTGGGAGCAGATTTGGCTGCTGGGATACCACCGGTCGACGCGTTTGACGGTTCTGCCGTAGTGGACGCCCAGTTGTCGGATGCGGTCGATGATACGCGTCCAGTTCGCATCCAACAGGCTCTTCGCCATGCGGGTGCGGGCAAGTCCTTTGACGTTCAGGGTCTCCAAGGCGACGGCTTGGTTCTCGCCCGCCACCTTGGATGCCAGCTTGTACGCCATGTCCCTGCGCTGGTTCCGTATCCGACCGTAGGTCTTGGCCTTCAGAAGTCGTGTCTTCGCATGGTTGTTCGAGCCTTTCGTTTCCCTTGCCAGTTGTTTGTCGAGTTTGCGCAGTCTGCGCATCTT
>ENA-OQHF01000888-OQHF01000888.1-human-gut-metagenome-genome-assembly--contig:-NODE-888-length-17008-cov-6.190747_pt1 | contig 17008 bp, 17 predicted proteins | sample MGYA00242559_ERZ504709 | MGnify/ENA primary metagenome ERZ504709 (study PRJEB26092, sample SAMD00036203) | human gut metagenome | host: Homo sapiens | study: EMG produced TPA metagenomics assembly of... | reverse complement strand
CAGAACCCGCATAACTGCGGGTTTGGAACCGCATAAATCGAATTTTCACACTTGATATAGATCTGCAATACCTCACAAATATCTCTTTCGCCCGTATTTTCCACCTTCACGAAAACATTTGCTCCTGTTTCTGTTTCCACCACTTCTACTGAGCGGACTTCCGCCTTTCCATAAGTTAGTCCGTACCCGAAAGGATACTGAGCCTTTCCTTTCATATACCGGTATGTTCTTCCACTCATGGAATAATCTTCAAACGAAGGCAGTTCGCTCAAAGTTTCATAAAAAGTAACAGGCAGTTTTCCTGAAGGAGATTCTTTTCCGAACAGGATTTCCGCAACAGCATTTCCTCCACGGGCACCTGGATACCAGAGTTGAAGAATTCCCTCAAAATGTTTCTGTGCAAAACTCAAGTCTATGTCACTCCCTGCCATCATACATAAAATCACCGGTTTTCCAGTCTGCGCCACCACTTCCATCAATCTACGCTGGCACAACGGGAGTTGAAGATCTTCCTTATCACCAGACGCATAGCTATTTCCTGTATCTCCTTCTTCACCTTCCAGAGTCTCATCCAGACCAAGACACAGGATAATCACGTCACTATTTTGTGCTACAGTTACAGCTTCTGATAAGCGATCCATATCCTGGGCAAGAGGTTCTGTTTTATTTTTGAAAAGATCGCATCCCTGTGAGTAAATAATCCTTATCTCATCACCCACATATCTTCTGACTCCTTCCAATACAGTTACATATTCTGATGATGTTCCGTGATAATTTCCGATCAGAGCTGCCCTGCTGTCTGCATTAGGTCCAATAATGCCTAATGTTTTTATCTCCTTCTCTTTCAACGGAAGAATTCCATTCTCGTTTTTCAAAAGCACAATGCTTTCTAACGCTGCCTTGTGTGCTATCAAAAGATGTTCGCTACATTCCACTTTAGAATATGGTATTTTGTCATACTCACTTCCATCAAAAAGTCCCAGCATAAAACGGGTTGTAAAAAGACGAACTGCAGCCTCCGTAATAGCTTCCTCTGTAACCATGCCATGATGATAAGCATTAAGGATATGAAGATATGTATTTCCACAGTTCAAATCACACCCTGCATTCAATGCCATTGCTGCAGACTGCATTGGCGTACCCGTAACCATATGGTTTTCATGAAAATCCCTTATTGCCCAGCAATCAGAAACAAAATGCCCTTCAAAATTCCACTCACCCCGAAGTTTATTTTTTATAAGTGTCTTACTGCCACAACAAGGTTCACCATTGACACAATTATAGGCTCCCATAACAGCTTCCACATGCGCATCCTCTACAAGAGCTTTGAAAGCTGGAAGATATGTCTCTTCCATATCCTTTTGAGATACTTCGGCATTAAACTCATGACGTAATGCCTCTGGACCGGAATGAACTGCAAAATGTTTCGCGCAGGCAGCCGCTTTCATCGTCTCACCATTTCCCTGAAGCCCTTCCACATAGGCTTTGCCTAAAGTAAGGATCCTCTCCATATGTCTCGTGTCCTCTGCCCCAGCGGGGGTCGCGAAAGATATTTACATTTGGAGCCCAAAAAGTAAGTCCTTTATAGATATCTCTATCATCTTGTTTAGAAGCCGCATTATATTTTGCCCTGCCTTCTTCTGCAATAATATCTCCTATTTTTCGAACCATATCTTCATCAAATGAGGCAGCCATTCCAATTGCCTGCGGAAAAACTGTTGCAATTCCCGCTCTCGCAACTCCATGTAACCCTTCATTCCACCAATTGTATTCTGGAATCCCAAGCCTTGAAATACCTGGTGAATCATATCTGAGCTGAGAAGCCTTCTCCTCTATAGTCATTTTCATAACCAGTTCCTGTGCTTTTCTCCTGGCTTCTTTTCTGTCCATCCTTTAACCTCCGCCTATATATTATTCTTTTACGCCACCTAAAGTAAGTCCGGTAACAAAATATCGCTGTAAGAACGGGTAAATACAAATGATTGGAAGCATAGTCAGTATTGACGCCGCTGCTCGAACTGTCTCAGGAGTAACCGAACCCGTTGCATTTTTCATTGCCTCTGCCGAAGCCCCTTGATTCGTCACAGACGACAGTAATTTCATCAGCTCATACTGCAATGTTGTTAATTTTGCATTCATTCTGTTGTACAACATTGCATCAAACCATGAATTCCACTGTCCCACTGCTACAAAAAGAGCAACTGTCGCATAAACAGGTTTGCACAGAGGAGAAATGATTTTCGTAAAAATAGTGAAGTATCCTGCTCCATCAAGCTGCGCTGACTCCTCCAGACTGTCTGGAAGTCCATTCATATATGTACGTATAACAAGCATATTAAATGCACTAATCATTCCCGGAATCACATATACCCAGAAACTGTTTGTTAACCCAAGTCCTTTGTACAGCAAAAAATGTTGGAATCATACCACCATTTACATACATCGTAATAACCCAGAAAAGAGACAGCTGTTTTTTAAATAAAAATCTTTTTCTGCTTACAATAAATGCCAGTATCGCATTAGTAATAAGGGCTGTAAACGTTCCGATCAGTGTTCGTGCCACAGTAATATAGGCACCTGTGATCAGATTGTCTTTCTGTAAAACAGTAATAAAGTTTTTCAATGTCCATTTTCTCGGTATCAGATATATACCGCCTCGCAATGCATCCGTTCCTTCATTAAATGCAAGAGCAAGCGTATTCAGAATCGGATACAATGTGATAATAATAAACAGAATCATAAAAATTGTATTGCATACTGTAAACACTTTATCTGCGGGCGATGATTTTATTTTTTTTCTTGTTTCCATCTTGAGCCCTCCTTAGAATAATCTTTCGTCTCCATTGCGTTTTGCAAGCTGATTTGCAATAACAATTAGAATAATACTTACCACACTCTTAAATATACCTGCTGCTGTACCAATGGAAAAATCTCCCTGACTGATACCCCAATTCAGCACGTAAATGTCAATTGTCTGGGATACACTCTGAACAAGCCCGTTTCCTAACAGATACTGAATTTCGAACCCTGCATTCAACACATTTCCAACATTCATAAGAAGCAGAATCATAATAGTAGGTCTTATTCCCGGAAGTGTTACATGTTTAATCTTCGCCCACCTTCCTGCTCCGTCAATTGATGCCGCTTCGTAAAGTGACGGATCAATAGATGTTATTGCCGCCAGATATATAATTGCATTCCATCCGGTTTCTTTCCATACGTTGGCAAAAGCGACAATAGGCCAGAAATACTCTTTATGAGCAAAAAAATTAATCGGCTGATTAATAACATTCAAATTAACAAGCAATTCATTAATAATGCCAGTTCCTGACAAAGCATCATGAATGATGCCGGTTACAATAATCCATGACAGGAAATGCGGCAGGTACGATATTGTCTGTACTGTTTTTTTCCCAATTGTATTTCGTACCTCATTGAGAAGGATTGCAAATGCAATTGCAGCAACGAAAGTAACCACCAAATTGATCACACCCATTGCAAGTGTATTTCGTATTACCCGTAAAAAAGTTGCATCTGAAAACAACTGCTGAAACTTTTGCAATCCGACAAACTCAGAGTGCAAAAGTCCGTCAATCGGTCTGTAGTTCTGAAAAGCCATCACCCAGCCGCCCAATGGGAGATAGTAGAAAATGATACCATAAATTACAATAATTCCAGACCAGATTAGAAGGGATTTCTGTCGTTTTGCCTCCTTCCAACTAAAATGAATTTTGGGTTCATCCACTACTGTTTTTTTTCTCTTTATTCCTAAAGACATAAATTCACCTCATTTTTCAAACAGGCAGATAAGCATGACACATATCTGCCCGTTTTGTATGTTATATCCTATTCGAATTTAGCTGCTTCTTTCATTCTACGATCCAATTCCGCCTGCATCTCATCAAGGAAATCCTGTGGATTGCATCCCTCATAGGCTTTCATATATGTATTCCATTCACTCTCAAAATCATTTGCCATGACAGTTCTCGGAAGATATTCATGTTTTATCTCTCCCATTTTTGTCCATGCCACACCACCCGGTGTACTTGTAGTCATCGTACCGGAAAATGAATACATCGGATACCATGGACCAGGAGTCTCATTCGTTCCCAGCATATCCACATATGTCTCAGCGCCATATGCCTTAAAACATCTCTGTACGGCCGAGTTCAGACTGTCAAAAAATTCATCCGGTTGATCATCAGGCCAATTTGCATTGATACCATCATCACTCGTTCCTTTATAGTTTGGGAAATAAGAATATGAACAAAGGTGTGATGCTTTGTATGCCGTATCTGCTGCCTGCTTTCTCTGTTCTTCTGTCCGATAAAACAATCCATCATCATTAACTTCATAATCGACACCCTCTACTCCCCAGAATCTCAGATTATGAATATCCTGACTAAGCAAATCGTCTATAAACTGCAGTGCTCCTTCCACATCTTTGCAGCTTGTTGTAATTGCAAGTCCTGATCCTGAATTCATAACTCCTCCTGAACAGTGCCACTGATTTTTAATTCCTTCATCGATAGTGATCGGAAGCGGCACATAACTGCATCCTTTCTCATCAAGTCCCTGTTGTTTCAAGGAATCATTTACATTATATGCAAAGTCCCACCACTGATCGACCATTCCCAGCACACGTCCTGTAGAAAGTTTAGCAATATATTCATCATAAGTCTGTGTAAATGATTCAGGATCCACATAACCTTTCTTGTATTCTTCATTCAATTTCTGAAAGTACCGTTTTGCAGTATCTGTAGTATTATAATCAATAACCTTCAGTTCATCTGGATCAACAATCACAGATCCGTCATTTGGATAACCATCCAGAAACTGCGGTGCATTTTCCAGGCAATAATATCTCCAGTCTTCACATAGAATTGTGTAAGCAATATTATCTGTTCCGTCTTCCATTGTAGGATTGGCTTCCATATAGCTTTCCAAAAGATCAAAATATTCATCCAAAGTATTTACTTCAGGATATCCTGCCCACTCCAGTACTCTTGTCTGAATCCAAAAGGCTTCATCATTATGCGTCGTAGCCTTCTCTTCTCCCTTAACATTCTGAAACTGCTGAATCCAGTAAATATGACCATCATCCCGTCTCAGCTTATTCCACTCTTCATCCGTATAATACGCCTTGATATTCGGATAATCATCCAGATAATCATCCAAAGGAACAAGTGCTCCTGCCTCATAGAGCTGTCCCATTGCATCTCCGCCATCAATAAAATCTGGATAATCACCTCCGGCAATCAGCGTTCCTACTGCCTCAGAAGCTGTCTGACCGGTAAGCCATGTCTCGTCCACCTTTACACCAGTTTTTTCTGCGATAATCTGCTGAATCTCATTGTCGTCATTGATTTCAGCTCCTGGAACCGCATAGAAAGCTGTAAATTCTTTTGTTCCTCCCTCATTCTCGCTGCTTCCGCTACCACATCCGGTAAACAATGATACCGCAAGTGCAGATGCCAGCAGCATTCCCGTCACTCTTTTTGCTTTCATAATTGTCCTCCTTAAATTTGATAACTTTATTTTAACGGATCAGTACCTGAAAAAAATCAGATAAAGTATATCAAAAAGCAGGATAAACTATAGAACTTCACTCTGATAAATCTTCTGCCCCTTTCTTTTCATCCTTTGTCTTCGCCTGTTTTCGGAATTTTGCCGGTGTACAACCTTTCACTGAGATAAATCGATTCACAAAATAGTCCAAATCCCGGTATCCCACCGTCTCCGCTATCTGGTATATTTTCTTATCTGTCCTCAGCAACAGATGGCAAGCCTGTTCTATCCGGCAATTATTTAGATAGTCTTTAAACGACTGTCCGAATTTTTTCCTAAATAGCTGTCCCAAATACGCTCCATTCAGGTAATATTTCTCACCGAATTCTTTAAGTGTCAGATTCTCCGCATATCTCTCCCGAATCTCTTTTTCTACTTTCCCCAATATACCTCGTGAGGAATCCTTACGCATTTGAGCCAAATAATCCCCGTATTCACATGCGACCCTACACAGATGAGCTTTACTTCCCCGCAGAATCCCAGCCTCAAAAGTCCCTTCACTGATCATCCTCAATATCTCTTCCTGATTTACACTGTCATCCAGCTCCGATGCAAGATGCAGCAGCTGAAAAAGAAGATAATTAATATTAAGACGCATTACCTCGCCGGCTATCCCTCGCTCTCTCATTTCCTCATAAAATCCGTCAACTGCTTTCATAATTTCTGCATGATTGTTCTGTTCAATGGCATTCAGGAGAATATCAAGATTTTTCTTACAAAGCATGATCCCGTTTGTATGAATTTGCATTTCCTCCTCATAATAATAAATTTCCTTTTTTTCCCTGAATCCCTGAAAGGATCTTACCCTCCTCGCTGTACTGTATGATTTTGCAATTTTTTCCAGATTTTTTTCCTCTTTTCCCACAATCATAATCACTGGCAGTCCGAGTATTTCTCTCAGATACTTTATAAAATCTCCCAAATATTCTTTAATATCTGAAGATTCATACATATATCTGCATAAAATGAAACCAACATCATAGACCTTTTCCTGTATGGAGACATCCATCACACAATGCTGACTGTCATCCTGAAGATAATCCTTACAGATATTATACATCTGTTTTTGATTTGCTAACTTTACGGAATCCTCATAGTCGTCCTCGTAATTTTTTCATCGATCAGGATTTCAACATACCTCACCTGTTCTGATAAACGAATATGCTGTTGAACATACTCAATCGTCAGAGGATCCGATCTTCCCTGAATAATAGAGATAAGTTTCCCGGAAAGATACGCATTTTCCAGTTTTTTTGTTTCTCTTTCTTTCTCCAATTCTATATTTTTTAATCCTCTGACTTTGCGAAGTGCCTGTACAAGTTTTTCTTCCTCCACGGGTTTCAATATATAGTCATTGCATGCATATTTGATTGCCTCCTGAGCATACTGAAAATCAGCATATCCGCTCAGAATAATAAAATAAATATCTCTATATTTTTCAGAGATTCGCAGCTTACGAAGCAACTCAAGACCATCCATAATTGGCATTTTAATATCAGAAAGAATAAGATCTGCATCGTGATTCTGCAGAAAAAGAAGTGCCTCTTCTCCGTCAGCTGCTGAGCCTACAATCTCAAATCCTTCATCTTCCCAATCTATAAGCTCTTTCATTCCCCGAAGTATAAATGGTTCATCATCTACTAATAGTACTCTCAGCATCTTTATCACCCTTTTTCACTTTCTATAAATGGCAGGCGTATCAGAACCGACACCCCCGTTCCCTCTTCCCCGTTTAATTCAAATTGCACTTTATCATGTGACATCATTTTCAGTCTCAGGCAGGCATTAATAATACCTACGCCTTTTTCATTTTCCAGTAGTTCTATGCTCGCATTTTTCATCTTTCGCCGCATACTGTCAAACTCTTTTTCCGTCATTCCTTCCCCGGTATCTTCTACTTCAATACACATTTCCTCATTTTCTCTGTACACAGTAATAAATATCCAGCCTGGTGCAGTCTTTTTCTCTATTCCATGCACACATGCATTTTCAGCAAATGTAACAATTGTCAGTTTCGGTATCTTCTGATGCTGGCATTCTGTTTCCACATCCAGCCTATATGACAGTCTTTTACCAAATCGGTACTGCTGAAGATCCATGTAATTCTTGACAATCTCCATCTCCTTACCTACCTCAATAAGATCCTCTCCCCAATCCACATACTGTCTCTGCATAACAGCAAGTTTTTCAACCATTTCCGCCGTGATTTTTTCTTTTCTTATTACACTGTGCATCCGTATACTTTCAAGTGCATTAAAAAGGAAATGAGGATTGATCTGACTTCTCAGTGCAAGAAGCTCAGCCTTTTGTCTTGCCACTGTCATTTCCTGTTCCAGTATCCGATTTTTATAAACAATATTTACTAACGTTGTTATACGTGATGCCATCCGATTGTAATTCCTCATCAGATCACCTATTTCATCTTTTGCACTCACATTTTCAATCTCAACCAGATTTTCATCTTCTGTGTTTCTGAAAATACTGCTCAATCTGCTGATTCTGGCAGTTAATGAATGGTTTAAAAGCAGTACCATAATCAGCGGGAAAAAGATGTTGATTAAAAAAAGGAGCACCAGCATATGCAGCCTTTCCACCAGCTTTCCTATAAGATCTGTCTCTGGACGTAGCACGTATATTTCCAGTTGAGCACCGTAAATATTACTTGTTTTCTTATATTCAACTTCTTTGTAATCTGAAAATTTTTCATACTCATCTCCGATATTTTCGCCATCACGATTTGAAAATATAATTTTTCCCTCATGGCATATATATACGGGCGTATCATAATTCAGATTTTGCAGATTTTTATTTATCGTACTGTAATCCATTTCAATTTTAAGCAACTTTTCCGACTGTCCGCCTCCATAGTAGTTCATCTTACGAACAAAGTAGACATGCCTTTCCGGATGCATTACTGCTCCTGGTACCTTTGGTTCATATGCAAAATAAAGCATCTGTTCTGTTCCTTTTTCATTCAGATCCCGATACCAACCGCTTTCTTTGATCAGATCCAGATTTCTGACCGTACCTCCGCTTACAATTGTACTGTTATCTGTATACAAGGTTGTCAGTGAACTTCCTGTCATATCTGAACTTTGGAAAAGTGTATCTTTAAAAAATTCCTGATAACTTACTACATAATCAAAAGGATCTCTATATTCCATTTCTAGGAAATCATTGATATACTTATTCGCATATATACTTTTTGCTACTTTTGAAACAGTGTCCACATCATAAAAAATCTGATAGTTAACAGCATCTGCAATATCTTCCATTTCAGATCTGCGCAGCTGTGCTTCTGTATGCAGAACCGTATATATGATCACCCCGTCTGTCAGCGTGATTGGTAAAAGCATACAGAATATGTAGATAAAAATCATTTTTTTGCGGATTGAAAAATTATCTATCTGTCTCACAAATTTTTTCCAGTATAAATTGCATCCCTGCCCCACTCCTTTATAAATGGTATGACCGGAAGTCCCCTTTTTCCATACAGACATATATTCATAGGACAATCCTTCCATGCATAACGAATTCCCGTTGGTTCCTCGCCATCAGACAACCATGCACAAATTTCATTTCCATCAACTGTGACATATGCTCTTTTATAATCTCCGTTCGCTTTTCTGAGTTCAACTTCACTTACTAATTCACATCCGTCTTTTTTACTTCCAGTTTGCAACGGCTGATCAAAAACAGCATATACTCTTTTATCTCTGTCCAGTCTGATTTTCCTCACCTGCGGTCCTGTACATTCTTCCTTTTCTCCATAAACCAATTTATGTACAGCAAGCGCAGCTCGCATTCCCAAAGCCTTCTTATCCATGGGATGGAGATCATTATACTCGCCCACATCATATGCCTGTACCATCGCCGTATTTTCAATCTCCATTGCCTGCCGCTGTACTTCCCTGAATTCCGCCCATTGCGTCCCCTGTTTCTTAATATTTCCATCGGAAAAACCAGCAAGCTGTACGTATATAATCGGCAATTGCTTTTCCTTCCAAGATTTTCTCCAGTCATTGACCAGCGCACGAAATTCTAACGCATATCTATTCGGATGTCCAACATCAGATTCTCCTTGATAATAAATAACAGCACATATCTTATAAGGACTTACCGGTGATATCATACCATTAAACATAGCTGATGCCATATAATTGAAAAATGTCTTTTCCGGCAAATATTCCATTTGTTTTCTAATCTGTGCATCCCATGTTCCAGACAAATCAAGCCATCTTTCTTTCCCCTTTTTGAATCGTATTCCATATTGTTTTCCTGGCATTGCTCCTCCTCTGCCACGGAATACATACAGATGTATGCAGACCACATTTTCTCCTGCCCTTAGAATTCCTGGGGCTACAGGATAAATCCTTGATGCATATCTGTCATAAGAACTACCGCAGCAGATTCCATTTATATATATTTTATCAGCGTCTGTAAACGCTCCCATAAGAATTTCTGCAGGCGTAACCACCTGTTCTTCTGTAATAAAGAACTTCTTTTCCAGTAAAACTGTTCCACAGAAATCTCTCATGTTTCCTTTCCATATACCTGGAATACTTATTTTATAAAAACTATCAGTCCTTTGATCAAAAGACTGATCCGCTTTTTTCATCCAGTATTTTTCTCTTTCAATTTCTATTTTCTGCGTACATAAAACATAGTCTTCATTTTTACATTTTTCCAACTCATCTGTATAAAAACCCATATGCCTTATTGTCTCTTCACTACACCATGCTTTCACCGGTGTTCCCTCCACAGCAGTCTGGATCAGCCCGACCGGGACATCATTTTTTTCTCGAAGAGACAATGCCATAAACAGTCCTAAAGCGCTGAATTCAAGGACCGATTCCCCCTGTGCGCTTTCCCAGCGTCCTTGTGAAAGCCATTGTCTTTTCTCTCCGAAATCATATTCTTTCGGAACATCAAACTTTCTGATAAACGAATCATTTATTTTCTCTATTTCATCTGCAAACCGCTCTGTTACAAATTTTATTCGCAATTCCATATTGGACTGACCGCCCAGAAGAAATACATCCCCACTCATAATGTTTCTAATTACACGCTTCTCGTCACCGTTTATTTCCATACAATACGGACCACCAACCGGAAGATCCGGAAGTTCTGCCACAAACATTCCATGTGTATCTGCCTTAGTATTAAACTTCTTGCCGTCGAGTATTCCCGCTACTATAATTTCAGGGCTTGTCTCTCCCCAAATATAATTCTTTTTTCCCCGTTGCAATACCATTCCATCACTGAACAAATATGATAACTTCAATCCTTTTCTCCTCTAGCGATATTTTATCATGCGTCTATAATTCCCCAAAAAGCTGGTTTTTCGTTACAGGCATCATCAAATGGCAACGGCATCTGAGGTCTGTTGCCATCAGATCCACCTCCTACCAAAGCAGCTACCTGTAGCCACGAAACTGCGTCATGGGTGCCCCAGAATGTAACACCTGTAATATTAATTTTATCTTCCTTATCAAGACTATAAATTGTTCGAAACAACTCTTTATACCTTGCTCCCTCTCTCTCTAACTCCAACTCGCGGTCTGATCCGTCATAACTTTTGCTTGACTGCATATCAAATTCCGTAAACTGAATTTCATTTACAATAGATGAATACATATACACAGCTTCTCTAATCTGTTCAATAGACGGAAACTCCATATGATAGTGTGCCTGCATTCCCATCCCATCAATACGTGCTCCCTTTGTATCCTTAATCTGCCTGAGCAAAACACAAATAGCATCCCGTTTCACCGGATCTGCATCATTGTAATCATTATAAAATAACTTGATATCATTAGGCGCATAGCGGTTTGCAAAAACAAAATGACTGAGTAATGTAGCTAATATCCCCCTGAAAAATATTATACCAACCCGTATTCTTGTTATTACATGTATAGCGCACTGATCCTGGGTTTTTCTCTGGATGAAAATCGTCCGGCTCAATCTGTTCATTTACTACATCCCAGGCATATATAATACCACGATACGGGCTATTTACTCCGTCATAATGCTCTAGCACTTTCTGAATATAATTTTCAAGGCGCTTCAGCATCTTTTCTTTACCCACATATGCCCCTGAGAGTCATATTTTTCACGAAAAAACCAATCCGGAGTCTGTGAATGCCATACGAGTACATGACCCCTTACCCGTATTGTATCATCTGGATTTTTCTCATTATGTTTTTTTATAAAATCCATAATTTTATCTGCCTTGCTGAAATCAAGTGTTAAAACCGGATCGCCATTTTCATCTAAACATATATTTCCTTCAGTATCAATACGGAATACAGGAACGTCTCCCAAAATTATTTCTGGTTTCATCTCGTTTCATCATGTAATACTATTATATGTGCTTTATTACAAGATTCCTAATCTTCTCCTCATTTAGCATGCCTGACATAATTGCAACGCCAGCCTTCCCATTAATTGCTGATTTCTGTTCCAGACGTTTTTTTATCGACATTATATCCTTCATATTATCCCTCCTGCTTTTTACATATAAGTCTAAATAATTTAAATTATATAATAAAAGTAAAAAAGTAAAATATGAATAATTGCAGAAAATCCCCCGGCAAATTAAATAACCTCGCAGTATTATTTCTCAAGCCTGCAAAATCTTAGGAGAAAAACAATGCTTAAATCAAAAAATACAACACCATACTTACTGTCGATAATTTTTTGTCTTTGTGTCTATTTAATTGTCAACTTATTTTTATTTTAAGTTAACATTTGTTTATTATTACACTTCCTTATAATACAAACAAATATTCTGATATGACCCATCTTTCATACGAAATCCATTCGGTACAGTTCCAATCTGCACAAATCCTAATCTCTCGTACAAATGACGTGCGTGAACATTATTTTCTACCACTGCATTGAACTGTAAAACCTTAAAGTCATGCAGCTTTGCCTGTACAAGGCAGTCACTCACGAGTTTCTCACCGATATGCTTTCCACGGCAAGTTGAATCCACTGCATAACTTGCATTTGCAAGGTGGCCGCAGCGGCCGATATTATTGGGATGCAGGATGTAAAGCCCTACAATTTGCCCATCTTTATCTGCAACACCGCAATAGGTCTGTGATGCAAAGAATTCTGCCCCTGTCTTATCATCCAGGAACTCTTCCTGTGGAAATGCTTCACCATCTTCTACTACTTCATTCCAGATGTGAACCATCTCGGAAATATCTTTTTCTGTATATTTTCTAATTATCATAATGTCATTCTCCTCTTCTAGTCTAACTTTATTGTACTGTTGAATTTTTACTTTTCCTATATTCTGTTGGAGTCATTTTATAACTCTTTTTAAATGCTCTACAAAAATAATCTACATTATGAAACCCTGTTTCGTAAGAAATCGTATTGATTTTTTTCTCTGTATTTTTAATCAACAATGCTGCCTTCTTCAGCCGATAACCAATCAAATAATTAATCGGAGTGATATGTAAAAATCTATTAAAAAGATTCAACACCGTACTTTTACTAATATTAGCATAACAGGCAATTTCCTCCAAAGAAATATCTTCTGCATAATTCTGGTGCAAAAACTGCATCATAAGCTGCAAGCGTGCCTGAGCTGTTCCGGAATCGTCCGTTTGCTCTTCCATACATGTTTTGTCAATATTTTCATAAATAATCAGCCATAATTTCTGCATAAGAACTGATGTAAGCAACTCACCATCACCTTCTCTATCCTGTGCAGAAAATATTTGCTTCATAATTTCTAATGCCTCTCCTTGCCATAAATTCTCCCCGTTTAAGATCAAGTATGACAACGATGATGAAACAATCGGTTGAATATATTTTTGATAGATCAAACTATTTTCCGGCGCAAGAAAGGACGACATACAAAGGAAATTGGGGATGACAGTTTCATCACTGGAATAAAATTTGTGCAAAATCTTTGAATTTATAAAAATACCATTTCCCTTTGATAGTGAAAACATCGATTCACCAACACATACCGTCATGTTTCCGGATTCAACATATACAAATTCCCATTCTGTATGCCAATGCCAGTCAATGCAATGAAAATCAAATTGTGATAACTTTTCAAAATAGCATTTAAACGGATAACCGTCCGTCCCATGTTTTGCTGATTCCATTAAATTCTCATCTGTTACAATTTTATTTTGTGCCATATCTTTCCTCACAACAACCTTTTTATTGGATTTACGATATAATACAATATTTATGCGATATAAGTCAATGTTTTTTCTTGTTATCTAATATATAATACGGTATAAAAAGAACAAAGGAGTTTTCTGTTATGCCAGATTATCAAAAAACAAAAGTGGCATGTTATCTGGGACTCGTCACTCAGGCGATATCCGCAAATTTCGCACCACTATTATTTTTAAAATTTCACAATGATTATGATATTTCATTGGGTAACATTGCTTTAATATCTACATTCTTTTTCTTCACACAGCTTTTAGTCGACTTATTTTGTGCGAAGTTTGTAGATCGAATCGGTTATCGTGTATGTATCGTAACTTCTGAAATATGTGCTGCTGCCGGATTAGTTGGACTTGCATTTCTTCCTGATCTGTTACCGAATCCTTTTACCGGAATTATTATAAGTGTAATCATCTATGCTGTGGGGAGTGGATTGATCGAAGTTCTCTGCAGTCCTATCATCGAAGCATGCCCGTTTAAAAATAAAGAAGCAACTATGAGCCTGCTTCACTCCTTTTACTGTTGGGGTGCGGCAGCCACCATACTGATTTCGAGCTTATTTTTCTTCCTGTTCGGGATGAATAGTTGGAAATGGCTGGCAGTCATGTGGGCACTTATTCCGGCGATTAATATATATAATTTCGCAACTTGTCCGATAGAACATTTAGTAAATGACAGAAATGGAATGGGCGTCAGACAGTTATTCCGAACTCCTGTTGTCTGGCTGGCAATCTGCCTGATGATTTGTTCAGGAGCATCTGAATTGGCTATGGCACAATGGGCATCAGCCTATGCCGAAGCTGCACTGGGACTTTCTAAAACTTTTGGGGATTTGATTGGGCCTTGCATGTTTGCAATTACAATGGGAATAAGTCGCTTGATTTTTGGAAAATATGGTGAAAAAATGGATTTGATGAAGTTTATGACAGGTTCCGGAATCCTCTGTGTGATCTGTTATCTTTTAACCACCTTATCATCAAATCCGGTAATCGGGTTAACCGGTTGTATTGTATGTGGTTTTTCGGTTGGAATCATGTGGCCTGGAACGATCAGTATTACATCTAAAAAAATGCCGGCCGGTGGAACCGCAATGTTTGCATTGCTCGCCATGGCCGGCGATTTGGGAGGCAGCATTGGACCTGGTATTGTAGGTTATGTTACCCAGAATTCTGATAATAATATCCGTGTTGGAATGGGGATAGGTCTTATCTTTCCACTTGTTCTCTTAATCATGTTATTTATTCTTTGCAAGGGGAAGAAGACGCAGGAATCGCTTCATACAGTTTAATTTCAGTTGAAGTTGAATTTCTTATCCTAACTCAATCGATTCTTTCTCTACATAATTTATACTCTCTAGATGGAACGCATCACCTTGCACTCGTATGGTCTCAACGTTCCATCTACTTTTCCATCAGAGTAAATGGTTCCATTTGCAATAACCGGCAGTTCTTTTCTTAACTGAATCAATTTTTTATAGAAATTCAGGATAGTATCTAGCCTCTTTCTGTATTTTCTTTCACGCTTCGCGCTCTTCATCAGACTTGAAGTTATCTTACTTTGCTTTGAACTCTATCCACTCATTATCTATAAGGACAACTACACTGTCATCCTCAATAACTGCATAAGGTATTCCTAAATCTCTGTTGAAATTGGCTTCGCCATCTTTTTGAGGTATGCCGTTTTCTGCATAAGAAGTAGTATATTGAATAACACTCTCGTCCACTTCAACAGGAACAGCATGATCAGTGGAATAGTAGTTAGTACCATTTACCATTATAGTTGCAGGGTAGTCACCACTATCTGATTTTCCACACCTTGCCAAAGTAAGAATACAAACTAATGTCAAAACTGATGCAATTAACTTTTTCATACAATCACCTCGCTATTCACTTTTACTATTTCCGCAATAATATTGCCAATAAAACAATTAGAACTAATATAATTATCAAAAAAATAAACCTTATTTGACCGTAAAATCCTAATCCAATCCACTGCAATACTATTATTAACGCAAAAACTAATAACGCCCAGTAATTTCTTTTCATGCAAATCCCTCCCTTAATATCGTAACGGCTTGCCTTGGAAATCAAAAACGCATCTTGGGATCTCTTAATTCCTCGTTCTCTATACCGTCCAATGCAATTTCAACAATATGATCAAAGCTAACTCCATTCTCCAGTAAATATCTCTTAAAGATTGTAAACAGCAAAAAGGATTTTCCGCATCTGCACTTTTTTTAGTAATGATATTCTGTCATAAAACAAAATACGTTTCAATATTCATTCCTTGTTTATGCGTATGTGCGTATTTTTATGTAATGCACTAATAAAAATATGAAGCAGGCTACACTTTCTCCTCTATATCAAGTGCATCTGCAAGCATCCTTGACTGAATATCAACTGTTTTCTTAAGCGCCTGAAGACGCTTTTCATTGATTGCATAGCCTTGCAAAATAAACTGTTTAAGGACATTATTTGCCCATTTTCTGAAAGCTATACCTCTTTTAGAATTAACTCGATATCCGACAGACAAAATCATATCCAAATTATAAATTTTGGGTTTTCGTCCCCCTGTACTTCTGTCGGAAAAACCGACAGAAGTCTCATCCAGTTCTCCTGAAGCAAGAATATTTGAAATATGTTCACTTACTGTAGCGTGCTTAACATCAAACAACACTTCCATTTGTTTTTGCGTCAGCCAAACTGTCTCCTGCTCAGGATTGATTTGAACTTCTATATTAACATCACCATCTGTAAATAATACAATTTCATTCTTCATCCTTTAGTTCCCCTCCACGAATATTTCCCAATAACACATCTCATGTGAAACTTCCAGTTTACACATCCAATCATTTTCTTCATTCTATCACAGCATCATATTATTCCGCCATCAATTTTTCAACCCAGGTACCCTTGACAATAATAAACTGGTCTGCGCCTTTCCACCCATGCTTCACCGGTAAATCTATTCTCATAGTTGCTGTGATTTTTGCTACATACTTGCTACATATCCACCAATTTTCATCACGTTTCTAGACGTCTCACTGAATCAAAAGGTAAAGAAAAACCCCAGAACCGAAGTTCTGGGGTTTTGGATCTCTTTGAATTGTATTTCTCTTGCGAGATAATTATCTCTTTGAGAACTGTGGTGCTCTACGAGCTGCTTTGAGACCTGGTTTCTTACGCTCTTTCATACGTGGGTCACGAGTCAGGTAACCTGCTGACTTGAGAACCGGTCT
>ENA-OQHF01000887-OQHF01000887.1-human-gut-metagenome-genome-assembly--contig:-NODE-887-length-17014-cov-3.112216_pt1 | contig 17014 bp, 15 predicted proteins | sample MGYA00242559_ERZ504709 | MGnify/ENA primary metagenome ERZ504709 (study PRJEB26092, sample SAMD00036203) | human gut metagenome | host: Homo sapiens | study: EMG produced TPA metagenomics assembly of... | reverse complement strand
GGGCATATCCGGCACAGCTTTCCGGAGGACAGAGACAGAGAGTTGCGATCGCAAGAGCACTTGCTTCCGATCCGAAGATTTTACTTTGCGATGAGGCGACCAGCGCATTAGATCCACAGACAACCGCTTCGATCCTATCGCTGCTAAAAGAGATCAATGAAAAACTTGGCATCACGATCGTGATCATTACACATCAGATGTCAGTGATCCGTGAGATCTGCAGCCATGTGGCGATCATTGAACATGGTGTGTTAGTGGAAGACGGACTTGTGGAGGATATCTTTTCCCATCCGAAATCCAAAGCTGCAAAGGAACTGATCTTAAGGGATCAGCCGGGGAATAACAATGCACCATTGGCAAATGCAGTTCAGGAGCGCATGCAGGGAGATAAAAAGATCCGAATCGTCTTTTCTGAAAATTCCGCATTTGAGCCGGTCATTGCAAACATGATCTTACAGTTTAAAACACCGGTCAATATTTTAAGGGCAGACACCAAGAATGTCGGCGGTGTAGCCAAGGGAGAAATGATTTTAGGACTTCCGGAGGATAGACATTTACAGGTGGATATTGAGGAATATTTAAAAGAAAAAGGACTCGCAGTTGAGGAGGTGACCGAAGATGTGGAATGAGCAGATTATCATGATGCTGTTAGAGGGCATCAAGGACACACTTTATATGACATTGACATCGACACTGATCGGTTATGTGATCGGACTTCCGATGGGAATTCTTTTAACGGTCACTGACAAAGATGGAATTCATCCGAATGCAGCAGTTTACAAGGTATTAGACGTGATCGCAAACCTGATCCGAAGCGTACCGTTTTTGATTTTACTGATCGTGCTGATTCCGTTTACGAGATTTCTGATCGGAAGAAGCTATGGTCCGACAGCGACGATCGTACCGCTTGTCATAGCAGCGGCACCATATATTGCACGAATGGTGGAATCTTCCTTAAAGGAAGTGGACGCAGGTGTCATTGAGGCAGCGCGTTCCATGGGAGCATCCAATTTTACCATTGTAACAAAAGTCATGTTAGTGGAAGCGCGTACATCCCTGATCGTAGGGGCAACCATTTCACTTGGAACAATTTTAGGATATTCCGCAATGGCGGGAACCGTCGGCGGCGGTGGACTTGGAGATATCGCAATCCGCTATGGTTATACCAGATGGCAGACCGATATCATGATCGTAACGGTTATTTTACTGGTAATTTTATTCCAGATATTCCAGACGATCGGCATGAAGCTTGCGAGCAATTTAGATCGCAGAAAATAAACGTAAACAATGTTTTTTAACATTTGTATAAATAAGGAGTAAAATCCTGCCCAATGTGTTGGGCATTGCTCCATGCAAGAGGCACATGCTATGCAAGCTATTGAGCATAGCATGCATAGCAGACATTTTGCTCCGCAAAACAAGGAGGATTACTATTATGAAAAAAACCAAAGCAGTTTTGGCTATTTTGATGGCCGGAACAATGATGCTTGGTCTTGCAGGCTGTGGCGGGAACAGTTCTTCTGCAACACAGGGAACGACCACAGGCACAGAGACAGGCAACGCAGCAGGTGATGCTGCAGGAACAGATGCCGCAGCAAGCGCATCAGACATGAATGTTATGCTTGAAACTCCGGTCGAGTCACTCGATCCGCAGCAGGCTACCGACGGAACATCCTTTGAGGTAATCGCTGATTATACCGACGGTCTGATGCAGATGGATGCAGACGGACAGGCAGTTCCGGCAATCGCAGAAAGCTATGATTTATCAGACGATGGTTTAACTTATACATTCCATCTTCGTACCGATGCAAAATGGAGCAACGGCACACCGGTTACCGCAGCAGATTTCGTATTCGGATGGCAGAGAGCTGTTGATCCGGATGTCGCATCTGAGTATGCATATATGTTAAGCGATATCGGTCAGATTAAAAATGCAGCAGAGATCATCGCAGGTGAGAAAGACAAGAGTGAACTTGGTGTGACAGCAGTAGACGACAATACACTTCAGGTCGAACTGAATGCACCAGTCAGCTATTTCACTTCTCTGATGTATTTCCCGACTTTCTATCCGGTAAATGAGGAGTTCTTTACTTCCTGTGGAGATACATTTGCAACAAGTCCTGAGACAGTATTATCAAACGGTGCATTTGTGCTGGATTCTTATCAGCCGGCAGCAACTGCATTCCATTTAACAAAAAATGCAGACTACTATGATACCGACAGAGTAAAACTTTCCGGATTAAGTTATCAGGTAATCCAGGATTCACAGCAGGCATTAATGAGCTACCAGACAGGTGCACTTGATACAACATTAGTAAACGGTGAGCAGGTTGACCAGGTAAAAGACGATCCTGAATTCACAACTGTTGGTGCAGGCTACTTATGGTATGTCAGCCCGAATATGAATTCTGTTCCTGAACTCGCAAACTTAAATATACGTCTTGCAATGACAATGGCAATCGACCGTGATTCCATCACAGCAGATGTATTAAAAGATGGTTCCGCTTCTACATACACAGCAGTTCCGATGCAGTTTGCAGCAGGTCCTGACGGATCTGACTTCTCCGAAGATCAGACGAAATTCTCTGATGTGTGTGTATATGATACAGAAAAAGCAGCAGATTACTGGGCAAAAGGTTTAGAGGAACTTGGAGAATCTGAGATCACTTTAGACATGGTAGTAGATGCAGATGACGCACCTCAGAAAGTAGCGCAGGTATTAAAAGAGCAATGGGAGACAACTCTTCCTGGACTGACCGTAAATCTGGTTGTTGAGCCGAAGAAACAGCGTGTGGAAGACATGCAGAACGGTAACTTCCAGTTAGGTTTAACACGTTGGGGACCGGACTACGCAGATCCAATGACATATCTTGGAATGTGGGTAACAGATAACTCTAACAACTACGGTCTGTGGAGCAACGCAGATTACGATGCAATCATTGATGAGTGTACAACCGGTGATCTTTGCACAGATGCAGAGGGACGCTGGGCAAGACTTTACGATGCTGAGAAGATCGTTATGGATGAGGCAGTTATTTATCCGCTTTACACACAGTGCAACGCAGAGATGCTTTCTTCTAAAGTAACAGGCGTTGAGTATCATCCGGTAGCTATCAACCGTGTATACAAAGATGCTGTAAAGACTGAATAAAGAAATTTAGACAGTAGAAATCCTGTTTTACAGGAAAATGAATATAGCCGCACTAAAGTGCAAAACTTTGGTGCGGCAATTTCATCATATTGTTGACGCTATAGGAAATGAGGCAGGAATTTCCTATGTCGTGAACGGAAAAACAAGGAGGAAAATCCTCTGCTCCTGCAAAGGCAGTCGCATTTTCCTTCGGAAAACAAGGAGGATTAGAACGTGAAAAAAATATGCACTTAAGAGAATCGTAACGTCTCTGTTTACGCTGCTTGCAATTTTACTCGTTCTGTTTATTTTGATGCAGCTGATGCCGGGTTCTCCATTCAACGATGAGAAGTTAAATGCAGACCAGAGGGCAGCACTGTATACGAAATATGGACTGGATCAGCCATTGCCGGTACAGTTTGTGAAATATGTAGGCAATATGTTAAAGGGAACCTTGGCGTAAGCTACAATATCTCAAAGAATACACCAATCTCCCAGTTGATAAAGACGAGACTTCCGATCTCCATCAGTATCGGAGGATATGCGGTGTTGATCGGTGCCGTGGTCGGGCTTCTGCTCGGGCTTCTTGCGGCGTTAAAGCATGATACGATATGGGATTCGTTAGCGACGATCATTTCGGTTATCGGTGTGTCGGTGCCATCGTATGTGTTTGCGCTGGCACTCAGCTATAACTTCGGATTTAAATTAGGGTGGTTTCCGATGTTGTTTTCGGAGAGCGATATTTTCGGATCAAGCGTGCTGCCCAGTATCTCACTTTCGATGTTTACGATGGCGTCAATCGCCCGTTTTACGCGAAGTGAAATGCTTGAAGTACTCGGCAGCGATTATATGCTGCTTGCGGAGAGTAAAGGAATTTCGGGTTCAGCGCTGATTTTTAAACATGCGCTGCGAAATGCACTGATCCCGATCATCACTGTGCTTGCACCGCTGATCGTCGATCTGATGACCGGTTCTCTGGTTGTTGAAAAAATATTTGCAATACCGGGTGTCGGAAGTCTTCTGGTAAATGCCATTCAGTCGAACGACTACAACGTGGTTATCGCATTAAGCTTTATTTATTCTGCAATGTACATTGCCATCATGCTTGTGGTAGATATCCTTTACGGAATCATTGACCCGAGAATTCGTCTGGCAAAGAAAGGAGACTGATATGGTGTCACAGGAAAATACCATGAATGTGGGAAATGATGCTGCCGGCTACATACCGGTCGAGGCAGATTTTAAATTTAAACATACGGATGGCGAACTTGCGTTAGATGACAACTTTGCTGCACAGAGTTTCTGGAAAGACGTATTGATCCGCTATTTCAAAAAAATCAGTGCAGTGATCGGTCTGATCCTGATCATTATCATTACGGTATTTGCAATTATTGGCCCGGGGATGAATGATTTCAGTTACTCCGAACAGTCACTGACACAGAAGAACTTTGCACCGAGGGTAAAAGGTCTTGAAAAACTTGGTATCTTCGATGGTAGTGAAGGCATGAAAACAACGACCGGAACCAAAAAGATCAATTACTATGAAGAAAAAGGTCTGGATGATCTTTACTACTGGTTCGGAAGTGATAACTTCGGACGTGATATCTGGACACGTACCTGGTCCGGTGCACGCGTTTCCCTGATTATCGCCGTAGCAGCCGCTATCATCGATATGGTGATCGGTATGAGCTATGGACTGATCTCCGGATATTTTGGCGGGAAAGTCGATATGTTCATGCAGCGGTTTCTGGAGGTCGCGAACGGTATTCCGCGTCTTGTAATCGTAACACCTTTTGTTACTGGTACTGCAGCCGGGTATGCTTACCATTACTTTTTGCATTGATGTTGACGGAGTGGGTCGGCATGAGCCGTATCGCAAGAGCTGAGATGCTGAAATTAAAAGAGCAGGAATTTGTACTTGCATCACGGACACTTGGAGCAGGAAATTTCTTTATTATCTTTAAAGAAGTTCTGCCAAATATCATTGGACCGATCATTACACAGGTAATGTTCTCCATCCCGACGGCGATCTTTACCGAGGCGTTCTTAAGTTTCGTAGGTCTTGGTATTCCGGTGCCGCAGTGTTCACTTGGTTCACTGATCTCCGAAGGATTTAACAGTTTTACCACACATCCGTACCAGATCATTCCGCCGATCGTTGTAATGGCTCTTTTGATGTTAAGCTTTAACCTTGTAGCAGATGGTTTACGTGAAGCATTAGATCCGAAGCTGAAAGAAATGTAAGAAAGGGGATTCGTATATGTCAGAGACAAAAGAACAGATTTTAAAAATACGGGACCTGGATATTACGTTTCAGACGACTGCAGGAAGCGTGCACGCCATCCGTGGAGTCAATATTGACCTGATGAAGGGCGAGACAGTTGCGATCGTTGGTGAGTCCGGCTCCGGTAAATCCGTAACAATGAAAGCTGCCATGGGTATTTTGGCATCCAATGCGAAAGTAACGGGCGGTACTATAGAATTTTCCTATCATCATGCGGATGGAACACCGCAGACGGTAGACATTTTAACAAAAGATAAAAAGTGGATCAGACGACATATCAATGGAAAAAGAATTGCTATGGTATTCCAGGATCCGATGACGAGTCTTGATCCGACCATGACGATCGGAAAACAGATCATGGAAGGTATGATCTGGCATTTTAAGACACCGAAGAAAGAAGCCTGGGATAAGGCAGTAGAACTGTTAAAAGAGGTTGGCATCGAGGATGCGGAAAAACGTATGAAAAACTATCCGCACCAGCTCTCCGGTGGTATGAGACAGCGTGTGGTCATTGCCATCGCGCTTGCCTGCAACCCGGATCTTCTGATCTGTGATGAGCCGACGACTGCACTGGATGTTACGATTCAGGCAAAGATCATCGAGCTGATCCGCAGGGTACAGAAAGAGAGAGGCATTTCCGTTATTTACATCACACATGACCTCGGCGTGGTTGCCAAAGTGGCAGATTACGTCAATGTCATGTATGCCGGAAAAATCGTTGAGAAAGGTATGATCAATGAGATCTTCTATGATCCGAAACATCCGTATACCTGGGGACTGCTTTCCGCAATGCCTGATCTTGACACTGCGGATGAGAGACTCTACACGATCCCTGGCTCTCCGCCAAACCTGTTAAACGAAAAACCGGGCGATGCGTTTGCACCGCGTAACCAGTTTGCGCTTGAGATCGACGACAAGGCAGATCCGCCAATGTTTCAGGTGACAGATACACATTATGCGGCAACCTGGCTGTTAGATCCGCGGGCACCGAAGGCAGAAATGCCGCCTGAATTAAAAGAGCGTATTGCGCGAATGAAGAAGGAGGCAAAGATCGATGACGGTGAATGAAAACAGTAAGCCTCTTCTTACCGTGAAAGGCTTGAAACAATATTTTAAGGTAAGTAATAATTATACCGTGCATGCGGTGGAAAACGTAAGTTTTCAGATCTATCCGGGTGAGACATATGGTCTGGTCGGGGAATCCGGTTCCGGAAAATCAACGATCGGAAGAAGTATCATAAGACTTTATGATCCGACCGCCGGGGAGATCAATTTTAATGGAATGGACATCAGCGGCAGGATCAATAAGGCAAACAGCCAGGCACTGCGCACGCAGATGCAGATGATCTTCCAGGACCCGATGGCATCCTTAAATCCAAGAAAAAAGGTGCGCGATATCATCGGCGAGGGGTTAGATATCCATCATATGTACAAGACACGCGCAGAGCGTGAGGAAAAGATCAAAAACATCCTGGCAAAAGTTGGACTTGCGCCGGAACATGCGGGCCGTTATCCGCATCAGTTTTCCGGTGGACAGAGACAGCGTGTCGGAATTGCGAGAGCGCTGATCATGAACCCGAAACTGATCATTGCAGATGAGTGTATCTCTGCGCTGGACGTTTCCATTCAGGCACAGGTCGTTAACCTGATGAAGGATATCCAGCAGGAGACAGGAACCGCGTATCTGTTTATCGCACATGATCTTTCCATGGTCAAATATATTTCGGATCGCATCGGGGTACTTCATCTGGGACATCTCTTAGAGACCGGAACAACGGAGGAAATCTTTGAGAATCCAATCCACCCATATACGAAGAGCCTTCTTTCTGCGATACCTGCACCGAATCCGGTCGTGGAAAAAAATCGTGTGGCACTGAGCTACGATTACAAGACTTCCGGCATTGATTATAATAAGGGAACGGATCATCTGGTGTCCGGGACACATTATGTGAAATGTACGGATGAAGAATTTAAGAAGTGGACAGAATAATATAGCAGGAAACCATCACAAACCGGGAGCCGGGGAGTGGTGGTTTTCTTTTTTAGTAAAAGTGCTGAATTTTTTTGCGTGGGATGTGCTGAATATTATGCGAAAAGTAGAATATGAAAAATTGAACCGAAACCGTATTGATTTTGAAAATGGAATTTGGTATATAAGAGTAAAAATTCAAAAATTCAATAGAGAAAGGAAATAACAATCTATGTTGTCACAAAAGAGTACAATGAAAGACAAATTGGAAAATATGCATCTGCAGGAGAGGATAAACTATGGCTACGGAAAAGTCATTAGTATGATGTTGATTTCGGGTCTGTTTTCTATTGTGGTCATAGGTGTGTTATTTGCTAATATGTTACATTATATAGATGATGTCAATGCTGCGGATCAGGCGGTAAAAATCTGCAGGATCAATGTGAATACGTCAGCGAGAAATATCAGGGAAATGGCATTAAATAATGATACATCTGCTTATGACAGTTATGAGCAGAATGTAAAAAAGCTGCTTACAGAAGTGGATTCGCAGCTGGAAATATTAAAGAAAACCAAAGTCTTACCGGATGAGGAATATAATGAGTATGCATCTGCTCTTTCTGATTGGGGAAACATTGGTTATTCGATTATAGAAGAAATTAAAAATGGCGAAAAAGAGAAAGCGATTGATGAAATTTTTAATAGTTGTACACCTGCATTAAATAAACTTGTGGAAATTGCCATAAGATTAGATGAGATCACAGATGAAGTAAGTGAGCAGTCTGCAAGAACTACAATTATTTTTGCTGTTGCAGGAATGGTGTGTATTATTATCTGTCTGGTTTGTGCATGCACACTGGCTAAGGTAATAAGTAAAAAGGTACTTGAAACAATTCTGGATCCGTTACGTGCAGTGGAAGACGTTGCAAGGGAACTGACAGAAGGAAATTTACACAGTGCGCTGGAATATCATTCGGAAGATGAGATTGGAAGACTGGCGCACAGTATGCGCAAATCAATTCGTATTTTGGGAACTTATGTAGATGATATTGATCGTGCAATGAAACTGTTCTCAGAAGGAAATTTTGATGTTCAGCCGGAAGTAGAGTGGAAGGGAGATTTTGTCGGTATTTTAAATTCTTTCATGTCATTTGAGAAGAGTATGGCAGAAACGATCAAAGGAATTAAAAATGTTTCGAGTGAGGTTTCAAGTGCAGCAGACCAGGTGGCATCAAGTTCCAATGATCTTGCAGATGGAGCTACGAATCAGGCAGCGGTTGTAGAAGAACTGACGGCTACAGTTGCCGGGGTTTCTGAACAGGTAGAAAAAATTCACAATCTGCAAAAGCAATCAGTGGAAGAGTGGATGAACTTGGAAATGCCATTTCAGACAGCAATGGTAAGATGCATGAAATGGTTGCTTCTATGCATGAGATTAATGAGGCATCAAAAGAGATTGATAAGATTATTGCAACAATTAATGAAATTGCTTCCCAGACAAATCTGTTGGCGTTGAATGCTTCTATTGAAGCGGCAAGGGCCGGAGAGGCAGGAAAAGGATTTGCAGTTGTAGCGAATCAGGTAAATTTATTAGCTGAACAGAGTGCCCAGGCGGCAAAAGAATCAGCATCACTGATTGAAACATCTGTGAATGCGGTAGAAAAAGGTATGATAATCGCGGAAGAGACTGCGGCACAGCTGGAGGAGGTAGCAGAGAACTCCAAGCTGATTACGGAAGACGTTACACATATTGCGGATACATTAGAGACACAGACAACAGAAATCCAGCAGATCAATGAGGGAATTGAGCAGATCAATGACGTTGTGCAGACAAATTCTGCAACATCTGAGGAGTGTGCGGCTGCCAGTCAGGAGATGAGCAGTGAGGCAGAGAGTCTGCAGGGAATGATCCAGAAATTTAAAATTCCGGAAATTGAAAATTTAACAGAATAAAAATATCAGACATAAAATGGAGTGCACTTTATTTAGTAAAAAATGAGTGGTATAAACGGTAGACAAGATCCGTGGCTTATGCTGCGGATCTTTTTTTTGTTTATTGCATGAAAGAGACAATCTATAGTATGATAGAGAAAGTACAAACTAAGGATGGAAAAGGTATATACTATGATAGTCTCGGTTATTGAAAAGGTCTACGCATTTTTATGGGGAGATCTGATTACGATCCCTTTGCCGCAGGAAAGCAGCATAGGTATTTCTTTACTTGTAATTCTTCTGATTCCGACAGGAATCTATTTTACGATCCGCACAAGATTTTTGCCGGTCAGGCTTTTCCCGGATATGATAAAAGCACTTATGGCAAAAAAGGAAAATAAGGACAGTCTTTCCACATTCCAGACGCTGATCGTATCGACGGCTACCAGAGTCGGCATGGGAAATCTGGTAGGCGTTGTAGCGGCAATCTCAGCAGGCGGTGCCGGTGCTGTGTTCTGGATGTGGGTGACAGCGCTGATCGGTTCCTCGACCGCATTTGTGGAGGGGACGCTCGCACAGTTACACAAGGAGAAAGATCCTTTGTATGGCGGATATCGCGGAGGTCCCGCATATTATATCCATCATTTCTGTGAAGAAAAATTAAAAAAGAAGAAAAAGCATGTGCTGATCGCGGTACTTTTTGCAATTTCAGGACTAATCTGCTGGTGTGGCATCAGCCAGGTCATCAGCAATTCCGTGGTATCTTCCTTTGAAAATGCATTTGGCATCCCGCCACTTTACACAACGATCGTACTGGTTGCGATCGCAGCGGTGATCGTCCTTCGGAAAAATGCGACGGTAAAAGTGCTTGACGTGGTCGTACCGGTTATGGCGGTCTGCTATTTTGCAATCACGATATTTATTATCCTGAAAAATATTGGAAGCATCCCGGCGGTTTTTGGTCGGATTTTTGAGGAGGCGTTTGGGCTAAGACAGGCAGTTTCCGGCGGCTTCGGCGCTGTCCTTATGAACGGCATCAAGCGTGGACTGTTTTCAAACGAAGCCGGTTCCGGCTCTGCTCCTTGTGCAGCCGCAGCAGCCGAATGTGAGACACCGGTCAGCGCCGGACTGACACAGGCACTTGGCGTATTTGTCGACACCATTGTGATCTGCAGCTGCACTGCTATGATCATGCTCACTGCACCGGAAAATATCGTAGCAGGAAAAGAAGGCATGGATCTTCTCCAGTCCGCAATGCGCTATCACCTGGGCGAATTTGGCGTCATATTCATCGCAGTGACACTGTTTTTATTCAGTTTCTCCACATTCTTAGGCATCCTCTTCTATGCCAGAAGTAACGTCGCCTATTTATTTGGAGATAAATGGATCTTTCAGACCTTGTACAAAATCCTTGCACTGGTTATGCTGTTCATCGGCGGAATCGCTGCCTACACTTTCGTATGGGATCTCGGCGACGTCGGAATCGGTCTGATGACTATCTTCAACACCGGAATATTGTATTTGCTTGGTGGTCAGGCACTTAGCGCCCTAAAAGAATTTGAATCCACCAAGTAAAAAATAAAATAGAAACGGAGCAAAATAAAAATGAAACGAGAATCCTTCAAATCCCGCCTGGGCTTTCTGCTCGTAAGCGCCGGCTGCGCCATCGGAATCGGAAACGTCTGGCGATTCCCCTATGTGGCTGGACAAAACGGCGGCGGCATCTTCGTCCTGTTCTACCTGATATTTTTAATAGCAATGGGACTTCCGGTGCTCACCATGGAATTTGCCGTGGGGCGCGCCAGCAGAAAAAGCGCCGTGTTAGGTTATAAAGCACTCGAAAAAGAAGGCAGCAAGTGGCATATTCACGGCTGGATCGCAATGTTTGGCTGCTATATGCTGATGATGTATTACACGACCGTATCAGGCTGGATGGTATCGTATTTCTTTAAATTTTTAAAAGGCGAATTCCAGACCGGCATGACTGCGGACAATACTGCGGCAGTATTTTCTAATCTGCTCGCAGATCCGGGACAGATGGCATTTTGGATGATCCTTACCGTGATACTGGGATTTTTTGTGTGCAGCAGGGGACTGCAGAACGGACTGGAAAAAATAAGCAAGATCATGATGAGTGCGCTGCTGATTCTGATTGTTGTTCTTGCGGTGCACAGTATTACACTGCAGGGTGCAGCAGAAGGCGTGAAGTTTTATCTTGTCCCGAATCTGGACACGGTTGCAGAGACAGGGCTTAAAAATGTGATCACGGCAGCCATGAATCAGGCATTTTTCACACTGAGTCTTGGCGTTGCCGCAATGGAGATCTTCGGAAGTTATATGGGTAAAGATCACTCGCTTGCCGGTGAGGGCGCAAGAATTTGCGGTCTTGACACCTTTGTGGCGATCATGTCTGGACTGATCATTTTCCCGGCATGTTTCAGCTATGGAGTGGAAGTGGATGCCGGACCGAGCCTGATCTTTATCACGCTGCCAAATGTGTTTGTCAATATGTCTGGCGGGCGGATCTGGGGATGTCTGTTTTTCCTTTTCATGACCTTTGCAAGTTTTTCGACGGTCATGGCAGTGTTTGAAAACATTATGTCATTTTGTATGGATATGTTTCACTGGAACAGAAATAAAGCTGCATTTATCAATGGAGTGATCATCCTGTTCGCAAGTCTTCCATGTGTACTGGGTTACAATGTGTGGAGCAGCCTGCATCTGATAGGCGGCCGTGATGTGCTCGACAGTGAGGATTTTATCGTCAGCAACCTGCTTCTTCCGGTCGGTTCACTGATCTATCTGCTGTTTAGCGTAACAAAGTGGGGTTGGGGATTTGATAAATATATTGACGAGGCAAATACGGGAGAGGGCCTTAAGATTTCGAAAAAGTTAAAGCCATATTTCCAGTTTATACTGCCGCTGCTGATCCTGTTTATCTGATTCAGGGCTGTGTAAAAAGGAAGTAATTAAGAAAAATAGTGAAAGAATAGTGAAAAATAGTGTAAAATAGTGTAAATTTAATGGAATAAATTACGGGAATGAAAGGACCAAAATGATAAATCGCGACGACATGTTAGAACTGACCAGGCGCATGACTCCCGCACGGGCATCCATAGACCGGATCGCAGGCGCATATTTTGACGAAGAGGGATATGTGGATGGAACATTCAATACGCATTTCTTAAAACTGTCTGCATCCGAAAGAGCCAAAAACTTAGAAACTTGCCAAGACGGTGCTGATCTCAAAAACAATGAACAGTTAAGAGAATACCGGATCCCGGAAGCAAAAAAGAAAGCCGGGCAGTATCTGGCAGCTCTTTGACGGGATCAGGGAGACAGGTCTGAAAGACGATGCATTCCCGGATCTTTTCTATGAGCTGCTTGGAGAGAAATATAAACCGGGGTACCCATATGCGTGTTTTTTGTTCCACGGGAGATACGATGTCCCGGTCAAAGGGACCGATAAGGCATGGCAGGAGGGCTCAGAGGAAGTGTACGAATATCTGATCTGTGCGGTCAGTCCGTTAGAGGGCGAGTATGAGCCGGGCGTGCCGGAGAGAGGTTTTTTGTACCCGGCATTTAAGGATCGCAGCACGGCGGGAGAGTATATCAATTTGTATGAGAAAGATGCCGGTCACAGTGAGAGTGTGTGGCAGAAGCTGCTAAAGTGATATGTCAAAAATGGATGAATACATGGTCGTGCTGCCTGAGGCACATCCACTTTGCGCAAAAGAAAAGATTGAAATTGAAAATCTGGAAAATGAGCCGTTCATGCTGTCAGAGCACGGTGGAAAAAATGAAGTGACCGAACTGTTGGAAAAAAACGGTGTTCACCCGCAGAAATAATTTTGTGAAATGAAAAGCAATTTTGTGGTATCAAAAATGATTTTGGTGTGCTAAGATAGAAAAAAATAAAAAAGAGAGTGAATGGGAAATGGAATTAGACATTATTGGTCTGCTTGGTGCATGCTCTTATGCACTCGACTGTGTCGAAGCGGAACTGACCCATGTTGCGACAAAACATGGAAAAAGAGTTGCATATATGAGCGTATGCACAGCACAAAAAATGGGAATTACAGGAGATGCCCTGCAGGATCTCGCGGCGTGTTCGCTGCTGCACGACAATGCGCTGACGCAGTATATTCATGAGGAATTTCACAATGACCTTACAAAAAATAATACGGAAAATATAACGTCAAAGCAGCTTGGCATCCACTGCATTTACGGGGAGGAAAACTTAAAAATGTACCCGTTTCTGACGGATGTGAAAAATGTGATTTTATATCACCATGAAAATGCCGATGGAAGCGGACCATTTGGAAAAACGTGGGAAGAGATCCCTCTTTTTGCAAGGATCATTCATCTGTGTGATATTTTAGATGCGTTCTGCCGGACGCCGGTATTTGATGATGCCGTGTGGCAGCGCGCGAAAGATTATCTTTTGAAAAATAAAGGGACAAAATTTGATACTGCATGCGTAGATGCTTTTTTGGAAGTGTTTGGGCAAGAACATTTTTTGAGTCTTGGAGATGCAGATTTAGAAGAACGGCTGTGGAATATTGTTCCGAGAAAAAAGCGGGATTTAAGCGATGAAATGTGCAAAAATTTTGCCAATCTGTTTGCAAAGATCATCGACTATAAATCCGAATTTACAAGCCGCCATTCACTCGGTGTTGCGGAAAATGCAGCCAGATTATCCAGATATCTCGGTGATGACGAGGAGACGGTGCTGAAAATGTACCTGGCAGGCGCGCTGCACGATATCGGGAAAGCAGCAATCGGAAATGATATCTTAGAAAAACCGGGACGCCTGACGGACGAGGAGTTTTCTAAAATGAAAAATCATGCGGGATACACATATCTGATCTTATCACAGGCAGAAGGAATGGAAGATATCCGTGACTGGGCGGCGCTCCACCATGAAAAACTCGATGGCACCGGGTATCCGTTCGGTAAAACTGCCGACGAGCTAAACAGGCAGGAACGTATCATGGCGTGCATTGATATCTATCAGGCGCTGACGGAAAGCAGACCGTATAAATCCGGAATGACGCACGAGGCAGCATGTGAGATATTGGAAAATATGGTGCAAAAGGGATGGATAGACGGTGAGATCACAGAACAGATTAAAAAATGTTTTGCTTAAGAGGAAGCGGCATTGAGCCTGCTCCACTCGTTTTACTGCTGGGGCTGCACGGGTGCAGTTCTGCTTTTTAGTTATAAAAACCGTGCGGATTAAAATTACCGCACGGTTTTTTTTTGGAGCAAATATTAATTTGTATATAGTTCATATGATTTACAGCTTAAATTGTTTCATATCTGCAGAAAGTTTTTCAATATCATCTGCTAAAGCAGATACCAGATCCGAAGATTTCCGGACAACGGCATCGAGCTCGGTTGCCATTGCGGAAGTTTCTTCTGTGGAGGATGCATTGTCGGTTGCAAGCTGTGTCAGGGTATCGATACTCTCTGTGACAAGCTCACGCTGAGAATTGACATTCTTGATCTTTCCTGTAATGGTCTGGATGGACGCCATACAGGAATCGAGAGCACCTTTTAAGTCTTCAAACATCTGCTGTGTGCTTTCAAGTGCTGCAACCTGCTCGTCAGATGCCTCGCTCATTTTCTTCATAAGCTCCATAGATTTTTCAGAGTTCTGGCTTAATTCACTGATGATATTGTTGATCTCACTGACCGTCTGCGCAGACTGGGTGGCAAGTCCGCCGATTTCTTCTGCAACAACTGCGAATCCACGTCCGGCTTCACCGGCTCTCGCTGCCTCAATGGAAGCGTTTAAAGAAAGCAGGTTGGTCTGGGATGCAATTTCGCTGATCAGGGTAGCTGCCTGACTGATCTTGTTGACGGAATCATTTGTCTGGGCAGTCTGGTTATACATAGAATCAATATCAGTCTTGGTTGTAGAATTGACATCAATCAGTCTGTGTAAAGTTTCCATGGACTTATTGGAACGATCCTGCATCAGCTGTGCATTCTGATCAAGAGATTCCATTTCTGAGGAAGTATCTGCGATGCCATCGGCAATTTCAGCAATATTTTCAGAGGCACTTGAAGTTGATGCTGCCTGAGAGTTACTGTTTTGGGCAATTTCATTGATTGCAGCCGAAACGTTCTGGATAGATTCGTTCATGCTGTCAAAATTCTTTTTGAAATCCGAAACGGCGGACTGTAAATGAGAGGAAACTCCATCAATGTTGGAGATAAGTCCGACAACCTCCTGCTGTGCAAGATCAAGTGCACCGGCTGTTTTTCCAAGTTCATTGTTACTTGAAACATTGACTCCGGTAGTCAGGTCTCCGGTCGACATCCTGTTTGCAAAATTCTGAATCTCGATCAAAGGTTTGCAGATCGTATTACCGAAAATACGGGAAGCAATGAATACGATAACTGTAAAAATCAGATCAATTATGATTATGACTGTGATCATAGTATGGTATTTCGCCTGAACTTCGTTTTTGGAACTATTCATTTCCGCTTCCATATCATCTACATAGTTACCGGTGGAAACAACCCAGTTCCATGGGGTAAAGATTTGAGAGTACGCAATCTTTGGTGCTACGGTAACACCGTCGGCTTTCGTAAAATAAAATTCATTGAAGCCGCCGCCGTCAGAACCGGTCGAGACTTTCATGATCTCCTGAATGATCTTGACGCCATTCTGATCTGTCAGATCGTAACGGTTATTACCTTCCTGATCGGTTAAGATCGGATGCATAATGAGGTTGTAGTCGGTATCATCGATCCAGAAATAACCGCTTCCATCATCCCTGTAACGCATGTTGCGGACGATCTCTGCTGCTTCTTTTTTTGCTTCGTCTTCAGTCAGATCACCGTTTTGGGATTTGTCGTATTCTGCCTGTAAAAATAGCGATGACAGACTGTACCTGACTTTTGATCTCAGTATTGTACCCATCTAACCTGGCATTTTCATAATTCTTGTTTGCCGTGGAAGTCATAGTGCTGATATTTGAAATTGAAATACCGCCAATGACTATGACAGATACAAGAACAATCATAAGACACATTAGTGTCAGTGAATTTTTACGCTTTTGCTTTTCATGGATATCAAGCTCCCTTTCCTATAGGTTAATTACACTTATTTTACTATTTTTTGACAAAAAATGGTAGACATAAATTAAAAAAAATTATGGTACTTTGGCTATGAAATTGTGGGTAATCACGAAAAATGTGTGAAAAGAAAAAAAGGAAAACACGAATATAAAGCAAATTGTGTTTCCTTTTGGAAGAGCGGAGACGGAGGGATTCGAACCCTCGTGCCCCGGAGGGCTAACGCATTTCGAGTGCGCCCCGTTATGACCACTTCGATACGTCTCCAGATATGTTTTTGCAAATACTTGTATTAGTATACCATATTTTGAATGATTTGCAAGAGAAAAGTGGTTGTTGTAAATAGGTAGTGGATATGCTAGTATATTAAAAGTTTCATAGAGAAGATAATTGGTGCCGGCTGTTTTTATCCGGGAAATGGAGCAGTACATAAAGTACAGTATAGTTTTCATATTAAAAATAGGTTGGTTAAAAGGGAAACAGGTGCGATTCCTGTACGATCTCGTCACTGTGATTAGGGAGTGCAGATTCCAAAGATAAGTCACTGATGTACTTTGCAGTATGTTGGGAAGGCGGAATCTGTGTGATGATCTTTCAGCCAGGAAACCTG
>ENA-OQHF01000886-OQHF01000886.1-human-gut-metagenome-genome-assembly--contig:-NODE-886-length-17020-cov-2.500918_pt1 | contig 17020 bp, 13 predicted proteins | sample MGYA00242559_ERZ504709 | MGnify/ENA primary metagenome ERZ504709 (study PRJEB26092, sample SAMD00036203) | human gut metagenome | host: Homo sapiens | study: EMG produced TPA metagenomics assembly of... | reverse complement strand
CGGTAGCTGCGGCAACGATGGTGATTCCCGGGGTCAGTGGTTCAATGCTGTTGATGTCTCTGGGATATTATACACCGATCATAAACAGAATCAGCGGTTTTTTGGCAGCATTACCGGCTCTTAAGTGGGAGGAGCTGTTCGCCTGTGCAGCAGTGCTCATCCCATTTGGTATCGGTGTGGTGCTTGGAATATTTCTTGTATCAAAACTTGTGGAATATTTATTGAAGAAACAGGAGAGGAAAACGTATTTTGCAATTATGGGGCTGGTCACTTCATCGCCGATTGCAGTGTTATCCGGGATGAATATCGTTTCTATCGGTTTTGGACAGCTGCTGCTTGGAATATTACTCTTTATTGGCGGATTTTTTTATTGCAAACATACTTGGAAAATAAAATAGTACAATAGAAATAAAAATAATCAGACAATAATAAAAAAAGTGCAAAAAAATTAATCAATTTTTTTGCGCTTTTTTATTTGAAAAATAGAAAAATGTGTTACAATAGATAGGTACTAACGATTACCTTGGGGGTATTGTATGCAGGATAAAGATTCAGAAGTACTGAATTACCAGAGAAAGCGGAGAAAGCGGATCACGAAAATCCGATACAGTATCATACTGATTGTGGCAGGATGGATCGTTCTGTCCATGATATTGGTTGTGGTGCTATTTGTGAAGATGACGTCGCTGGAACATAAGCTGGATCAGCTGGTGACAAGCAGCAGTGAGCAGAACACGGATCAGATTAATGCCGGAGCGGCCGCAGATCTGAATGGTGGTGTGATAGCAGAGGAGACAGAGACAACAGAAGAGATGCAGACGGAGATGACATGGGATAAAGTAACACCTCCTGCATCCGGGATTTCCGATGAGGACAATCTGGCATCGGAAGGAGATATACATAAAGTATACTTAACGTTTGATAATGTGCCGTCGGAACACACATCTGAGATTCTGGATGTGCTGCAGGCATATGGCGTAAAAGCTACTTTTTTTGTGAATGGAAACCAGGATGAAGAAATGCTTTCTGTCTATCAACGTATTGTGGATGAGGGACATACACTTGGCATGAATTCGTATTCCAACCAGTATAGTGTGATCTACCAGTCGGAAGATGCGTTCGAACAGGATTATATGACATTGAAGAATTTTTTGAAACAGACCACAGGAGTGGATAGTCTTTACTATCGTTTTCCGGGAGGAAGCAGCAATCTCATCAGTAACGTACCGATGGATTACTTTATTCATTATCTTAATACACAGGGAATTATTTATTATGACTGGAATGTATCGGCAGGAGATGGCGCCTCGACCGCATATACTTCTGAGGAAATAGTTGAAAATGTGACAGATGATGTAGTAAAAATATAAAAACGTCGGTGGTTTTACTGCATGACGGAACGGATAAGTCAGCAACGGTAGAAGCTTTAGGAACCTTTGATTGAAGCTTTAGAGGGAATGGGCGCACAAATATTACCGATTGATGAAGATACACAGGTTATTCAGTATGTGAAAGCAGACACAGTGGAATAACTGAGAATAAATGGAGGAATGAACATGGATTTTCAGGATTTAAAGATGACTTCTCACAGGCAGTCAATGAACTGATGCCTGCAGATGACAACCTGGAAACCAGCACAAACGAAGATGACGTTGAGGTTAATACGTTAGAAGGCGAAGTGGATGTTGAGACAGAACTTTCCAAGCTGGATGGTCTGTTAGAACAGGTGACAAAGCAGGAAGCTGAGAAAGTTGCTGCAGCAAGAAGCGCCGCAGAGATGGCAGCAAGGAATGCAAGTGCCCCGACAGAAAGAGCAGCAGTACCTGTGCCTGCATCTGTACCTGAACCAGAAAGAAATGAAACAGTTTCAAATATTACAAAAGCAACCCAGGAGGAAAGCAAAAATGGCTGACAATACAACAGCACCTGTAACTAATAACCAGAGCGCACCGGTATCTGATGAGGTATCCGTAATCACAGAGGGAACGATCATCAAAGGTGATATTGTATCAAACGGTTCCTTGGATGTAAGAGGACAGGTAGAAGGAAATGTGGGATGCAACGGCAAATTAGTTGTAACCGGCGTTGTAAATGGAAACAGCAGTGCATCTGAATTTTTTGCAGACGCTGCAAAGATTGAGGGAGAGGTTGTCAGTACAGGAACCATTAAGATCGGTCTTGGTTCTGTGATCATCGGTAATGTGACCTCTACTTCTGCAGTGATTGCCGGAGCCATCAAAGGTGATATTGATGTACAGGGACCGGTTGTTGTGGATACATCCGCAGTTGTTATGGGTAACATCAAATCCCGTTCCGTACAGATCAACAATGGTGCGGTAATCGAAGGATTCTGCTCACAGTGCTATTCTGACGTGGATGTACAGAGCCTGTTCAATGGTAATGCTCAGAAAGGAAACGAGTAATCGAATATGAAGAGAGTATTCTTAAAATTAAGCGGTGAAGCTTTAGCCGGTGAAAAACATACCGGATTTGATGAACCGACTGTCACAGAAGTGGCAAGACAGGTAAAACAGATTACAGATCAGGGCATCCAGGTCGGCATCGTGATCGGCGGAGGTAATTTCTGGAGAGGAAGAACCAGTGAAACCATCGACCGTACAAAGGCAGACCAGATAGGAATGCTTGCAACAGTTATGAACTGTATCTATGTTTCTGAAATTTTCCGTTCCGTTGGAATGAAAACACAGATCCTGACACCATTTGAGTGTGGAAGCATGACAAAACTGTTTTCAAAGGATCGTGCAAATAAGTATTTTGAAAAAGGAATGGTCGTAATTTTTTGCAGGAGGAACCGGACATCCGTATTTCTCCACAGATACAGGCATTGTGCTCCGTGCGATTGAGATGGAGGCAGAGGGCATCTATCTTGCAAAAGCAATCGATGGTGTCTACGACAGTGATCCAAAGATCAATCCTTCTGCTGTAAAATACAGCGAAGTATCCATACAGGAAGTGATCGATCGTAAACTTGCAGTGGTTGACCTGGACTGCGATCGATCATGTGTATGGAAAATAAAATGCCGATTGTTCGTTTTTGGACTTGAACGAGGAAAACAGCATTGTAAAAGCCATGACTGGCGATTTTAACGGTACAAAAGTAACCGTGTAACAAAGAACCGTGAAAGGTATGGAGTAAAAAATATGGATGAGAGATTAGTTCAGTTTGATGAAAAAATGCAGAAAACAATGAATAACCTGTCAGAGGAGTTCGGAAGCATCCGTGCAGGACGTGCCAATCCGCATGTCCTTGACAAGTTAAAAGTTGATTATTATGGAACACCGACTGCAATTCAGCAGGTGGCAAACGTCAATGTTCCGGAACCGAGAATGATTCAGATCCAGCCATGGGAAGCTTCTATGGTAAAAGAAATCGAGAAAGCGATCTTAACGTCAGATCTTGGAATCAATCCGACAAATGATGGAAAAGTGATTCGTCTTCTTTTCCCGGAACTCACTGAGGAAAGACGTAAAGAACTGGCAAAGGATGTTAAGAAAAAAGGCGAGAATGCAAAAGTAGCAATCCGTAATATCCGTCGTGATGCCAATGATTCTTTCAAGAAATTAAGCAAGTCTGCCGATGTGTCCGAGGACGAAGTGAAAGAGTTAGAGGACGGCGCACAGAAAATGACAGATAAATATATCACTGAGATCGACAAGGCTGTTGAGGCAAAAACAAAAGAGATCCTGACAGTTTAGGGATTTTTGTATAGAACATAGAGGTGAGGACATGACAATGGCGTGTCCTCATTTTCACTTTATGAATGAATGCAGGCACAAAGTATGCAGGTTATGGAAAGGCGTGGTGATTACAATGAAAATTCCGCAGCATGTAGCAATTATCCTTGACGGGAACGGAAGATGGGCAAAAAGTAAGGGAATGCCCAGAAACTATGGTCATACGGTTGGGGCAAAAAATGTGGAAACAGTCTGCAAAGCAGCACATGATATGGGAATTAAATATCTGACTATGTATGCTTTTTCGACAGAAAACTGGAACAGACCGGAGGGAGAGGTGGCAGCACTCATGAAGCTGCTGGAAAGTTATCTGAAGAACTGTATTAAAACAGCAGATAAAAATAATATGCGTGTACGCGTGATCGGGGATACCACACGTTTGAGTGCCCGGTTCCAGAAACAGATCGTGGAGCTGGAAGCAGCTTCTGCAAAAAATGATGGTCTGAACCTGCAGATCGCCATCAATTATGGAAGCAGGGATGAAATGATCCGCGCAATGAAAAAAATGTGTCAGGATATGGAGAATGGTACAAGGCAGGTTTCGGAATTAAATGAAGATCTGTTTGCCTCATATCTGGATACTGCAGGAATTCCGGATCCGGATCTTTTGATACGCACAAGCGGGGAGCAGCGTCTTTCGAACTATCTGTTATGGCAGCTTGCGTACAGTGAATTTTATTTTACCGATGTGCCATGGCCGGATTTTGGAAAAGAGGAATTAGAAAAAGCTGTGGAAGCGTATAATAAGAGAGACAGACGATTTGGCGGACTGGCAGAGGAAGCGAAATAGACCGAAAGAAGAAAGGGCAGGTTTTCATATATGTTTAAGACAAGACTGTTGAGCGGCATCGTGTTGGTGGCAGCCGCGTTAGTACTTATTATCACGGGGGGAGATGTGTTACTCTTTTCGACGTTACTTATTTCCTATATAGGAATGTTTGAGTTATACCGCATTTTTCATGTGGAAAAAGAACTGCCGGGAATCGTGGGGTATCTTGCGGCGACCGTATTTTACTGTAATCTGAAATGGGCATTTCTGCCGGATCTTATGGTAGTCGTTTTAGGATTCCTGATGGCATTGATGTTTGTCTATGTATTTACTTATCCGAAATATAAGACGGAGCAGATGTTAGCTGTATTTTTCGGTGTGTTTTATGTGGCTGTGATGCTTTCTTATGTATATCAGACGAGAATGCTCACCGCGGGTGCCTATATCGTATTGGCTGATCTTTTTGTGCTCCTGGGGATGTGATACCTGTGCGTACTGTGTTGGTATGCTGATTGGAAAACATAAAATGTCTCCGAAGTTAAGTCCGAAAAAATCTGTGGAAGGAGCAATCGGTGGAGTGGTCGGTGCTGCACTTTTAACTGTGATCTATGGCATGATCTTTAAAAATGCGATGGGTGTTACCACACAGCATGTATGGATCATGGCAGCGATCAGTGCGGTTGGAGCGTTGATCTCCATGGTAGGTGATCTGACTGCGTCTGCAATCAAGAGAAACTATGAGATCAAGGATTATGGAAAACTGATCCCGGGACACGGCGGTATCCTGGACCGCTTTGACAGTGTGATTTTTACGGCGCCGATGATTTATTTTCTTGCAGCAAATTTTATTGTATTGTAAACAGAGGATATTAGTGTGAAAAATAAGCTTGATAGCTTATTTTTCGCACGGCTATTTGTTTCTGAGCAAAACAAATAGCTTTGATGGCAAGGCATAAAAAATATGCCTCCGAGAATTTGAGATTCTCGTCGCCTCTTCGCAACAAGTTGCTTAGAAAAGAGGATTTGTATGAAAAAAATAGCAATCTTAGGCTCGACAGGTTCAATCGGAACACAGACACTTGATATCGTAAGAGAACAGAAAGATATCGAGGTCGTTGCACTTGCGGCAGGAAGTAATATTACATTATTAGAGCAGCAGATCAGGGAGTTTTCCCCGAAACTGGTATGTGTTTTCAAAGAGGAAGCCGCAGAAGCATTAAAGATTAAAATTGCGGATACGGACACAAAAGTGGTTTCAAAGATGGAAGGACTGATTGAAGTCGCAGTTCATCCGGAGAGTGAGATCTTAGTTACCGCGATCGTTGGCATGATGGGGATCCGTCCGACAGTTGCAGCAATCAAGGCTGGCAAAAAAATTGCACTTGCAAATAAAGAGACACTAGTGACGGCAGGACACATCATCATTCCGCTGGCAAAAGAATATCATGTGCCGATCCTTCCGGTGGACAGTGAACACAGCGCGATTTTCCAGTCACTGCAGGGCAATGAGAGCAACCGTATTGAAAAAATCCTTCTGACGGCATCCGGCGGACCATTTCGCGGAAAAAACGCGGAGGATCTTGCAGAGATGAAAGTGGAGGACGCCTTAAAACATCCGAACTGGTCGATGGGAAGAAAAATAACAATTGATTCCTCGACACTGGTCAACAAGGGACTTGAGGTCATGGAGGCAAAATGGCTTTTTGGTGTGGAATTAGATCAGATCGAAGTGGTCGTTCATCCGCAGAGTGTGATCCATTCTGCGGTGCAGTATGAGGATGGAGCAGTGATTGCCCAGCTTGGAACACCGGATATGCGTCTGCCGATCCAGTATGCACTCTATTATCCGGAGCGCAGAAAAATGTCAGGAAAGAGACTGGATCTTTTTGAACTGGGAAGTCTGACGTTTGAACGGCCGGATACAAAGACCTTCCGGGGACTGGCGTTAGCATACGATGCAATGAGAAAGGGTGGCAGTCAGCCAACCGTATTTAATGCGGCGAACGAGCGTGCAGTGGCAATGTTTTTAGACCGTAGGATCAGCTATCCGCAGATCACGGAGATCATTGAGGACTGCATGGAGCATGTGGCATATATCAGCGATCCGACTTTAGATCAGGTATTAGAAACAGAGCAGGCAGTATACGAATATATCGGGCAGAAATGGGCTTAGAGGCAGAATGGAAAGGAATTAAAAACGGATGAAAATTATTATCGCATTATTGATCTTCAGTATCATTATTATATTTCATGAACTTGGACATTTTTCACTGGCAAAGGCAAATGGGATCCGTGTCAATGAGTTCTGTCTCGGACTTGGACCGACGATTTTGGGCATGACGAAGGGAGAAACGAAATATTCCTTAAAACTGCTTCCGTTTGGAGGTGCCTGTATGATGGAGGGAGAAGACGGCGAGAGTACAGATGACCGGGCATTTGGCAAAAAGTCTGTCTGGGCAAGGATCAGTGTGGTTGCCGCCGGACCGGTGTTTAACTTTATCATGGCATTTGTCTTTTCTTTTATCCTTCTTTCCTGCAATGGATATGATGTCCCTAAGATCACAGAGGTCAGCGAGGGCTTTGCAGCGGAACAGGCAGGTATGCAGGCGGGGGATGTCATTGTAAAAATGAACGGAAAACATATTCATTTTTACCGGGAAGTCAGTTCTTACTCCATGTTCCATGCGGGGGAGACCGTGGAAGTGACTTATGAGCGTGACGGAAAAAGATATACGGCAGAGCTGACACCGCTGTATGATGAAGAACTTGGCAGATACCGCTATGGTTTTGTCGGCGGTGAAGTGGAGAAAGGAAATGTGTTTAAGAATCTTCTGTACAGTGGATATGAGGTAAAATACTGGATCGATACGACGTTTGGAAGCTTAAAAATGCTTGCCACAGGCGGTGTTACCTTAAATGATATGAGTGGTCCGGTCGGGCTTGTCGATGCGATCGGTGACAGCTATGAGGAGAGTGTTTCCTACGGTTATTATGCGGCATTTTTACAAATGCTCTATATCTGTATTCTGATCTCGGCAAACCTTGGTGTTATGAACCTGCTGCCGCTTCCGGCATTGGACGGTGGACGACTGGTGTTTCTGATCGTTGAGGCGATCCGGGGGAAAAAGGTTGATCCGGACAAAGAGGGCATGGTGCATTTTATAGGACTTATGCTTTTAATGCTTTTGATGGTGGTTGTAATGTTTAACGATATTCGAAAAATTTTCATGTAGAGGTGAAAGTACAGTGAAAACAAAAACAGTAAAAATCGGTTCGAAAGTGATCGGGGGCGGTAATCCGATCCTGATTCAGTCAATGACAAATACAAAGACAGAGGACATCGCTGCGACAGTGGCACAAATCAATAAACTTGCGGCAGCAGGCTGTGATATCATAAGATGTGCAGTGCCGACAATGGAAGCTGCCGAAGCATTGACAGAGATCAAAAAACAGGTGGAGATCCCGGTCGTGGCAGATATTCATTTTGATTACCGTCTGGCGATCGCAGCAATCGAGCACGGTGCAGATAAGATCCGTATCAATCCGGGAAACATCGGAAGCAGAGAGCGCGTACAGGCGGTCGTGGATGCGGCAAAAGAGCGGCAGATCCCGATTCGTGTCGGTGTCAACAGTGGTTCTTTAGAAAAAGATCTGGTAGAAAAATACCATGGCGTGACGGCAGAAGGAATCGTTGAGAGTGCGCTGGATAAAGTAAAAATGATTGAGGATATGGGATACGATAACCTTGTTATCAGCATCAAATCCTCGGACGTTATGATGTGTGTGAAAGCACATGAGCTGATCGCAGAAAAAACTGATCACCCGCTGCATGTAGGCATCACCGAAGCCGGAACGATCATCAGTGGAAATATCAAATCCGCAATCGGACTTGGACTGATTTTACATCAGGGCATCGGTGATACGATCCGTGTTTCACTGACCGGAGATCCGTTAGAGGAAATCAAATCCGCAAAGCTGATCTTAAAGACATTAGGACTGCGCAAGGGCGGTATTGAGGTCGTATCCTGTCCGACCTGTGGAAGAACCAGGATCGATCTGATCGGACTTGCAAACCAGGTCGAAAATATGGTTGCCGATATCCCGTTAGACATCAAAGTTGCCGTTATGGGCTGTGTGGTCAACGGACCGGGTGAGGCAAAAGAGGCGGATATCGGAATTGCCGGAGGTATCGGGGAAGGACTGATCATCAAACATGGAGAGGTCTACAAGAAAGTGCCGGAATCCGAACTGTTAGAGAGCCTTCGCTATGAACTGCTGCACTGGAATGAAAATTAGGTGTTACTGGTCACACGGAATGTGTGAACAAGCAACAATTAAGTAAGTTGGAGTTGGGTAAAACATGACAAAAATGTTTTTTGATGTATTTCCGACACTGGAAGTGAATGGAGATATGAAAAAACTGTTATCAGAGACGGAAGTTACCAAGGTCGGAATGAATCATGAGAAAGATCATATCCGTATCTATTTAAATGGAACACGTCTTATCCATAAAAAGAATATCTATCAGCTGGAAAAAAACATACATGATCAGATTTTTAAAAACCGGCATATGGACGTTAAAGTCATTGAAAAATATCAGTTGTCAGAGCAGTATACTGCAGAAAAACTGATGGATCTGTATAAGGACAGTATTTTAGAAGAGTTAAAAGCCTACAGTCTGATGGAATACAATCTGCTGCGTGCTTCCAAAATGGAATTTACGGATGACAGTCATCTGCATCTTGTACTGGAAAATACGATCATTGCACAGACACGCTCCCATGAAATTGTGGAATTTTTAGAGAAAATCGTGTGTGAGCGCTGTGGCATGAACCTGATTGTTGACCTTGACTTTGAGGAACCAAGAGAGAGCAGGTACAAGAAAAACAGTGATCTTCAGATTCAGTTTGAAATCAAAAATATATTAAAAAATATCAATTTGAAGGATGAGGACGGAGAGACAGTTGCAGTTGCTTCAGATGCCAATGAAAAAAGTGCAGCTTCCGGTCAGACTACAACATCTGGAGACAGTGGTTCTACAGGTGGTGGAAACGCCGTAAAACCTGCAAAAAACGATGCAAAATCTGCAAATGGTGCAGGAAATACTGCAAAAAAAACATACGACGGACCACGGAAAGAGTTTAAAAAACGTTATGATGGCGGTGGCTTTGGCGGAGGTAAAAAATCCGATAATCCGGATGTAATTTACGGTCGTGATATTGAGGATGGAGAAACCATCCCATTGGAGAAAATCGTGGGTGAGATGGGTGAAGTTACCATCCGCTGTCAGGTCATGACGGTTGAGACGAGGGAGATCCGTAACGAAAAGACAATCATTATCATGTCGGTCACAGATTTTACGGATTCCATTGTCCTGAAAATATTTACAAGAAATGAAGACAGGGATGAGCTTCTTGGCAATCTGAAAAAAGGGGCATTCTTAAAAATCAAAGGTGTCACGACAATCGATAAGTTTGACAGTGAATTAACAATCGGTTCGATCGTTGGAATTAAGAAGATTGCAGACTTTACGACCACCCGTATGGACACCAGTCCGGAGAAGCGTGTGGAATTGCACTGTCATACAAAGATGAGCGATATGGATGGTGTGTCCGAGTGTAAAGACATCGTAAAGCGTGCCATGAAATGGGGACATAAGGCGATTGCGATCACCGACCACGGCGATGTACAGGCATTCCCGGATGCAAACCATGCACTGAGTCCGGATGACGATTTTAAGGTTATCTACGGTGTGGAAGCGTATCTGGTGGACGACTTGAAGGATATTATCACAGATTCGAAAGGACAGAGCCTCGATGAGACCTATGTGGTGTTCGACTTGGAGACGACCGGTTTCAGCCCGGATAAGAATAAGATTATTGAGATCGGTGCAGTGAAAGTAGTCGGTGGTGTCATTACAGACCGTTTTTCGACGTTTGTAAACCCGGAAGTGCCCATTCCATTCCGAATCGAGGAACTGACCTCAATCAAGGATGATATGGTCATTGACGCACCGAAGATTGAGGAGATCCTGCCGGAATTTATGAAGTTCTGCGAGGGGGCGATTATGGTTGCCCACAATGCAGAATTTGATATGAGTTTTATTAAGAAAAACTGCAAAGATCAGGGAATTGACAGAGAGTTTACGATTATTGATACCGTAGCGCTTTGCAAGGATCCTGCTGCCGAATCTGAATCGTTTAAGCTCGATACCGTTGCAAAGGCATTGAATGTCTCACTGGAAAACCATCATCGTGCAGTTGACGATGCTGCCTGTACAGCAGAAATTTTTGTGAAATTTATTGAGATGTTAAAAGAACGCGGTATGGAAAATCTCGATGATGTGAACCATATGGTTTCCACCTCCCCGGAAACGGTCATGAAAATGCCGACCTACCATGCAATTATTCTGGCGACAAATGACATCGGACGTATCAATCTGTATCGTCTGGTTTCACTTTCACACCTCACGTATTATAATAAGAGGCCACGTGTGCCAAAAAGTGAATTTGTCAAATACAGAGAGGGACTTCTTTTAGGCTCTGCCTGTGAAGCTGGAGAATTATACCGTGCGATTGTGGGCGGAAGACCGCAGGAAGAGATCATAAGACTTGTAAAGTTCTATGATTATCTGGAGATACAGCCGCTTGGAAACAATGAGTTCATGTTGCGCAGTGACAAGGAGCCGGTGAATACGATGGAAGAGCTGCAGGATATCAACCGCAGGATCTGCAGACTGGGGGAGGAATTTAACAAGCTTGTGGTGGCTACCTGCGATGTGCATTTCCTTGACCCGGAAGATGAAATCTACCGCCGTATTATTATGGCCGGAAAGGGATTTAAGGATGCTGACGAGCAGGCACCGTTATATCTCCGCACAACGGAGGAAATGTTAAAGGAATTCGAATATCTTGGAAGTGCCAAAGCAGAGGAGGTTGTCATTACAAATCCGAACAAGATCGCGGATATGTGTGAGAAGATTGCACCGGTAAGACCGGATAAGTGTCCGCCGTTTATCGAGAATTCGGATCAGATGCTCCGTGATATCTGCTATAACAAGGCGCACAGCATGTATGGTGAAGAACTGCCTCCGATCGTAAAGGAGCGGCTTGACCGAGAATTTAAATTTCGATTATTTTCCAATGGATATGCGGTAATGTATATTATCGCACAGAAGCTTGTATGGAAGTCGAACGAGGATGGTTACCTTGTAGGTTCCCGTGGTTCGGTAGGTTCCTCTTTTGCAGCGACCATGTCCGGTATCACGGAGGTAAGTCCATTGCAGGCGCATTACCGTTGCGAATATTGCAAATACAGCGATTTTGATTCACCGGAAGTCAAGGCATTTTCCGGAAGAAGCGGATGTGATATGCCGGATAAGATTTGTCCGGTGTGTGGCAAAAAGCTGGTAAAAGATGGATTTGATATTCCATTTGAGACCTTCCTTGGATTCAAGGGAAATAAAGAGCCGGATATCGACTTAAACTTTTCCGGTGAGTATCAGAGTAAAGCCCATGCTTACTGTGAGGTTATTTTCGGTTACGGACAGACATTCCGTGCCGGAACGATTGGTACACTTGCGGATAAGACTGCATTTGGATATATCAAAAATTATTATGAAGAGCGTGGAATTCACAAGAGAAACTGTGAGATCGACCGTATCGTACAGGGATGTGTCGGCGTCCGCAGAACGACCGGACAGCATCCGGGAGGTATCGTTGTACTTCCGGTGGGAGAGGAGATCAATACTTTTACCCCGGTACAGCATCCGGCAAACGATATGACGACTGCGACAGTCACCACACATTTTGATTACCACTCGATCGACCACAACCTGTTGAAACTCGATATTCTCGGGCACGATGATCCGACCATGATCCGTATGTTGCAGGACTTAACGGGAATCGATCCGGTTACGATCCCGCTTGATGATGAGGCGGTCATGTCTTTGTTTAAAAATACGTCAGCGCTTGGTGTTACGCCGGAGGATATCGGCGGGATCCCGCTTGGATGTCTCGGTATTCCGGAGTTTGGTACAGAGTTCGCCATGCAGATGGTTATCGATGCCAAGCCGCAGGAGTTTTCGGATCTGATCCGTATCTCCGGTCTGTCCCACGGTACAGACGTTTGGCTCGGCAATGCGCAGACTTTAATCGAACAGGGACTGGCAACGATTTCCACTGCGATCTGTACGCGAGATGATATCATGATCTATCTGATCCAGATGGGACTTGACAGTGAGCAGTCCTTTACGATCATGGAGTCGGTTCGAAAAGGAAAAGGACTAAAGGAAGAGTGGAAAGAAGAGATGCGTGCACATGACGTGCCGGAGTGGTACATTGATTCCTGTTTAAAGATTAAATACATGTTCCCGAAAGCCCATGCGGCGGCTTACGTTATGATGGCATGGCGTATCGCATACTGTAAAGTATATTATCCGCTTGCCTATTATGCGGCATATTTTTCAATCCGTGCGACCGGATTCAACTATGAGATCATGTGTCAGGGAAGAGAGCGCCTTACCTATTTCCAGAAAGATTATGAGCGCAGAAAAGATTCGCTTTCCAAGAAGGAACAGGATGTATACCGTGACATGAAGATTGTACAGGAAATGTATGCGCGGGGATTTGATTTCACACCGATCGATATTTACCGTGCAAAACCGGACCGTTTCCAGATCATTGACGGAAAACTGATGCCGGCATTAAATACGATCGACGGTATGGGAGATAATGCTGCGATCGCTGTGGCGGAAGCGGCAAAAGATGGAAAATTCTTATCCAGAGACGATTTCAGACAGAGAACAAAGGCAACTAAGACGGTCATTGATCTGATGGGAGATTTAGGACTGCTCGGTGATATGCCGGAGTCCAATCAGCTCTCACTGTTTGATTTTGCATAGAAAAAACACAGGGGATAACGGAAGTCCCCTGTGTTTTTTTGAACATAAAACGAACCTGTGGATCCGGTGCAGGATTATTTGTCAGAAGAACCAGTTCCCGGATTAAAGACCTCAACGTCAGACGGATCAACAATCGGTGTTCGATACATCACACCGGATGCAAAATCCCTGAAATAGACATCTGTTTCCGTTGCATTGATGTTGGTATAATTGCCTTCTGCGATCACGGTGTAATCACTGCCGTCGGTTTTCATCCGGCAGAGTGCAGGAGTGCTTGTACTGTTACGCTGGAAATAAATATAGTTTCCGGTAATGTTATAACAGTCAATGCGGTCGTCGCTGAGTGTTGTGATGGCCGAACTGCCGGAGAGATCTGTGCTTGCAAGTGTATAATTGTTTTCATTGTCCAAGAAAAAGATCGTATCACCGATTACGGCTGGCATGTAATAATTGCCTTTCAGAACGAGCTCCGAGGTGTCAGTAACAGTGTCAAAACGCCAGATATTGTGATCGTTTGATACGCCATTGAAATAAATGTACTGTCCGACGACGGAGCATGGACGGTACGGTGTCTTGTCTACCTGATGACTGTCTGCCCCGTCGATGCCGACTTCATAGAAAGTGGTAAAGTCTTTGTCGTCATAGTGAAGGTAATAAATTTTATTTCCGACTAAAGAGGCGTAAAGACTCGCGGAAGAATCAAGGAGAATGCTCTTTTTATGTTTGCTGCGGTCAAGCCGGCAGAGACTGTCTGTATTGATCGTCAAAAATGAAAACGGTTCGGTAAAAACCGGATTGTTGCGCACATAGTAAATATAATTGTCATCTGCATTGATAAAGGGTGGCAACATCATCAGAAATCTTTGTAAGGTCTGAACCGTCGCTGTTCATTGAGTATAGTTTGCTGCTGTCGGAAGGGTTTGCAAAATAAATCGTACCATCAGCTGCCGTGCAGAAGATGCCGGCATTGTAGAGATTGCCAGCCGTGTTGCCGTTTATGTAATCGTCATTGAATTTTGTCTCGTTTGATTTGTGGTGGTAGACACCAAAAACCGACACCGGCGGCGAGTACGAGGATAACTAAGAGAATCGTGATAACTTTTTTCATAAGGCCTCCATTCTGAGAGCATTTTATGCTGACGTGACAATGTGTTTGATTTGCTTCTCATCTGTGTTTATTATAGCATTTTCAGAGCACGAATACTATATTTTTCATATGGAATATGACTTTTTCTGCCCTTGATATTGCTACGTTAATGTAATATAGTAGAAGTAATACTAAAAATAAAGGTGGAATCCATGAAAGATTTAAAAGAATTAAGAGACCAGATCGATGTCATTGACAGACAGATCGTAGATTTATATCAGGAGAGAATGGAGATTGCTGCGGGTGTTGCAGAATATAAGATCAATACCGGCAAAAAAGTATTTGATAAAGAACGCGAAGATTCAAAACTTGCAACGCTGACAGCACTTGGCAAAACAGATTTTAATAAACACGGGATCCGTGAATTGTTTGAGCAGATCATGTCGATGAGCAGAAAACGCCAGTATCAGCTTTTGACAGCGCATGGAATGTATGAAAAACCGGATTTTACAGAAGTGGAAAGTTTAGATTATCACAATGCGCGTATTGTGTTTCAGGGGACAGAGGGTGCGTACAGCCAGCTTGCATTGAGAGAGTACTTTGGAGAGCAGACGGACAGTTATCATGTGGAAACCTGGCGTGATGCCATGGAGGCGATCAAAAACGGAGAGGCAGATTATGCGGTGCTTCCGATTGAGAATTCTTCAGCGGGCATCGTATCTGAAAATTTATGACCTGATGGTAGAATACGATAACTGCATCGTCGGGGAGCAGATTATCCAGATCAATCATGCACTGCTTGGACTTCCGGATGCAGAACTTTCCGATATCACGGATGTCTATTCCCACCCGCAGGCACTGATGCAGTGCGGCAGATATCTTGAGAGCCACCGGGAATGGGAAAAACATAGTCTGAAAAATACTGCCATGGCGGCAAAAAAAGGTAAAAGAGGACGGCAAAAAACATAAGGCGGCGATCGCAAGCAGCCTGACTGCTGATATCTATGGACTGAAAGTGCTGGATGAATGTATTCAGGATAATAGGATGAATGCAACCCGTTTTATTATCGTATCCGGCAAACGCGTTTTCACTTCAAAGGCGGAAAAGATCAGTATCTGCTTTGAAGGTATGCATGAGAGTGGTTCCCTTTACCATATGCTGTCCCATTTTATTTACAATGGCATCAACATGAACCACATTGAATCAAGACCGGTACAGGGGAAAAACTGGGAGTACCGTTTCTTTGTCGACTTTGAGGGTAATTTAAATGATGCAGCAGTGCAGAATGCCTTAAGAGGTCTGGCAGAGGAAACGCTTGGACTTAAGATTCTTGGAAATTATTAGAACGAAAGAAATGTGTGGAAATAAGATTTGCACACGAAGAAATGGAGCAAAACATGAAAAGCACAAAAAACCTGATCTTATATAAAAACTTTGAAAATGGAAAATTATTTTATAACATGGCATGGATCATGGAAAACTATGAGAATGAATATTATAACAGAGAGGATATTGAGGCACTGCTTTACGAATGTTTTAACCAGTTGTCCGAACTTGCAGTAAGTCATGGATTTAAAGGAAATCTCTGGCATAATTTTATTGCATTTATTCTGGTCAATAACGAGAACGCATACAGCCGTGGATGTGAGATCCGGGGTGGTATGGAAGGCTCCGTCAATCAGATTGCACTGCATGATTTTAAGATCATGAAAGATTTATTTGATTTTGATTTTACAGAGCTGGCAAAAGATTATGAGATCGACTGCATGGATGCACTGCTTCATTATGAGAGTGCAGGCGACAGCGGAAAGCTTTTTAATAAAAGAATCCGTGACCGTATCTGTGAACTGACAGTAAAATTAGAGCAGGCGGCAGATGCAGGTGATTTTAAGGATGCTGTTACAGAGTTCTACGGAGAATTTGGTGTTGGAAAATTAGGCTTACATAAAGCATTTCGTGTGCTGCATAAAGAGGATGGAGCACAGATCGTACCGATCACAAACATTGCACATGTAAAATTAGATGATCTGGTCGGATATGAGATCGCAAAACAGAAACTGATCGACAATACAGAGAGCTTTGTCCGCGGAAAGGAGGCAAATAACTGCCTGCTTTACGGAGATGCAGGAACCGGAAAGTCCACCAGTATTAAGGCAATCGCCAATCAGTATTATGACAGGGGACTGCGTCTGATCGAGGTGTACAAGCATCAGTTCTGCGACTTAAATGATGTGATCGCACAGATCAAGAACCGCAATTACAAATTTATCATTTATATGGATGATCTGTCATTTGAGGAATTTGAGATCGAGTATAAATACTTAAAAGCGGTGATCGAGGGAGGACTTGAGAAGAAACCGGACAATGTTTTGATCTATGCGACCTCAAACAGACGTCATCTGATCTGCGAGACATTCTCCGACAAAGAGGAAGTGAGAGAGGACATGCATACTTCCGATACCGTACAGGAAAAGTTGTCTCTGTATGCAAGATTTGGCGTTTCCA
>ENA-OQHF01000885-OQHF01000885.1-human-gut-metagenome-genome-assembly--contig:-NODE-885-length-17031-cov-3.499763_pt1 | contig 17031 bp, 20 predicted proteins | sample MGYA00242559_ERZ504709 | MGnify/ENA primary metagenome ERZ504709 (study PRJEB26092, sample SAMD00036203) | human gut metagenome | host: Homo sapiens | study: EMG produced TPA metagenomics assembly of... | reverse complement strand
AAATCTGATGAAATACGCCAGAGAACGCCGTGTGGTGAAAAAAGTACAATCGATGATAGGGGTATGGCTTTAAATGGAGGATAAAAAATATAAAATAGCGGATTTACAGGAAAAAAAGTGAAGAATGGAAGATACCATTTTCAAATCTGCTTGCCGGATTTGTTTTGGAAGAATTTATGCTCAGATTTTCCGCTTCTGAATTTAAAAATCGGTTTTTATTACGGAATGGAACCGTGTTGGGATTAGAACAGTACCGCAAGAAAAATATACTGAAGCTGGACTTTTTCTGTGAGCCGGATGAGCGTATTCCGGAAAAGCTGTTGCAGCTGTACCTGCAAAAGAAAGAACAAAGTCCCGTAAGATGGAAAGGAACGATATCCTCGCAGCAGGCGGGGACATGTCTGGAACTGCAGGGGCAGTTTGAGGAGATGAAGGTTCCGGTGACTGTCGGTATTCATTTTATGCATCTGGGAAAAATCTGGGGACTGGTCGAAAGACAGATTCCATTTTTGATGGATGAGACAGTGCAGATCGAATGGAAGGAATTTCCGGCGGAACTGGTGCTGGCAAAACAGATTTTTGTGATTCTGCGGGATATGGAACTGATCCCGGATATGGAAATATACAGGGAAGTATTTTTTATATTGCGAAACGAAACCTTAAATGGAAGACATGTATGTGAGCTGCTCGAAGATATGTGCAAAACCGAAGAAATGATCCCTGATATGGAGCGTGCGGAGCAGATTTTTTCCTACCGGGATTATCCTTATATGAAAAAGCGCTGGGAAAAGTTTTGCAGGCACAGTGCAATCGCCGGGACGGAAACTTTAAAATGGGAGGAGGAGATGGAGTGTTTTCATCATTTCCTCGGAGATATGTGGGAGGCTGTCTGCAGGGACGAAGTATTTTTTGGAGACTGGATGCCGGAACTGGCGCGTTTCCTTGGGTAAAGCGGTCGCAGACAGATTTCGGTGTTATAACTGAAGATAAATTTTCAGTGCCTGATAATAATCCTGTCTGGTATCTAAGTTGAAAAACTGTCGGTCTACCGGAATGTCTGTGCAGGCGGCAAGTGCTTTTTCCGTCACGCAGACTGTTTTGCATTTTTCGCGAAGCGCATCAAAGGTAAACTGACGGAGAATGAGGCTTTTCCCGATCGTTGGAATACAGTTTTTTGAATAGGCGGCGGTAGCAGGATCTAAGTAGCCTGCTTTTCCGCGAACCATGCAGATATCTGCATCGCCGATCGCATCTAAAAGTGCAATTCCGGTTTCCGGTTCCATAAAAGGGGTATCCACGGACATAAAGAAAGCGGCATCCTCATTGATCATGGACAGACCGGAAAAAACGCCGGACATCGGTCCGGCATTGCCGTAGATATCCGCAATCTCCGTGACCGGGAGATTCAGATGCGCATAATCTCCAATATATTTTACGGAGAGATATATGGTTGAAAAATATGGTTTAAATTTGTGTACAAGATATTCTAAGAGGCAGCAGTCACCAAAAGGTAAAAGTGCTTTATCCGTTCCCATGCGGACACTGTTTCCACCGCAAAGGATCACAAGTACGTAATTCATAACAGATCTATTACTCCATTCTTTTCCAAAGATGTTCTTATTTTAAAGTAGTCAGGCTGGTATGTAAAGTGTTAAAATAAATGTGTAAGCAGAAAGGCGGTAGCAGATGAGGTATTTAGATCAGGCATTAGAGACATATGGGAAGAGTGATGTCTATCCGTTTCATATGCCGGGACATAAAAGAAATCCGCTGCCTTTTCCGGAAGTATACGGGATAGATATTACGGAGATCGATGGGTTTGACAACCTGCACCACGCAGAGGGAATTTTAAAAGAGGCACAGCAGCGTGCGGCTGATCTCTACGGTTCTGCACATTGTTATTATCTTGTCAATGGCAGCACCTGCGGGATTCTTGCATCAATCTGTGCAGCAGTGAAAAAACGGGGCAGGATTCTGGTAGCCAGAAATAGCCATAAAGCGGTATATCATGCCCTGTTTTTATCGGAACTGACTGCAGAATATCTTTATCCGACGGTGACAGAATGTGGGATTCAGGGACAGATCACACCACGGCAGGTGGAGGATGCACTAAAAAAAGATCCGGAGACCTCGGCAGTCGTGATCACATCGCCGACGTATGAGGGAGTTATCTCTGATATTGAAGGAATCGCCAAAGTCGCGCATGTGCACGGGATTCCGCTGATCGTGGATTCAGCACATGGAGCACATCTTGGATTTGGAGGGGAATTTCCGCAAAATGCGGTAAGGCTCGGAGCAGACGCCGTGATCGAGAGCCTGCATAAGACACTTCCATCTTTTACACAGACGGCACTGCTTCATTTAAATTCAGATCTGATTTCAAAATCACGCATAGAAAAATATCTTGGAATTTATGAAACAAGTTCTCCTTCGTATATTCTTATGGCGGGAATGGAAGTATGTATCCGTACCGTAAAGGAACATGGAGCGGAATTATTTGACAATTACAGACACGAATTAAATAAATTTTATAAAAACTGTGAAGATTTGAAAAGACTGCATGTGATGACAGGGAAGGATTTACCCAAAGAAGAGGCATTTGCCTGGGATGATTCTAAAATTGTTATATTTGTCCGTGACAGCAGCAAAAGCGGTGAGTGGCTGTATCAGGAATTCTTTTAAAATATCATCTTCAGCTTGAAATGGCATCCGGAGATTATGCGCTTGCGATGACAAGTATTATGGATCAGGAAGAAGGATATCAGAGATTGTCGGCTGCACTGCATGAGATTGACAGGGAACTGTGTGGCGCAGGTACTGCAAAAAAGCAGCAGGCCATGAATGAAAAAAAGGTAAGATACGGAAATGAGACGGATGGTTCGATGGAAAACATGTATGAACAACAGGTTCACAGAGGTTCTTTCATAAAAGAAGTTTACCGTCCTAATCCACAGCAGATGCAGATCTATGAAGCGGAGGAAAAAGAAACCGCAGAGGTATCTTTTGACGAAGCAGCAGGCAGGATTTCAGCAGATTTTATCTTTCTGTATCCGCCGGGAATCCCTTTGATCGTTCCAGGGGAGGCCATCACCGCAGAATTTATTGAAAGACTTCGCACCTGTATCAGTTTGAAATTGAATTTACAGGGGAGCACGGATCTTTTTGCGGAGCGGATAAAGATTGTATATTTTTAAAGACTATATTATACTGATAAGGCAGGACAAATGGGAAAAATATATTACATGATGGGAAAAAGCTCATCCGGTAAAGATACTTTGTACGGGATGCTGATGAAAGATGAGAAACTCAGGTTAAAGACTGTGGTTCCGTACACGACAAGACCGATGCGTGCCGGGGAAGAAAACGGTGTATCATATTATTTCTGTGATGAAGATACAGTGGAAAAGCTTGAAGCAGAGGGGAAAATTATCGAATTGCGTGCGTATCATACGATCCACGGCATCTGGAAGTACTTTACGGTGGCAGACCATCAGGTTGATTTAGACCATCAGAGTTATCTTCTGATCGGAACGTTAGAGTCCTATCTTAAGATACGGGAATACTTCGGAACGGAGAGCGTTGTTCCGATATATATAGAAGTAGAGGATGGTATGCGCTTACAGCGTGCGCTTGAGAGAGAGCGGAGGCAGGAAAATCCGAAATATGAGGAATTATGCCGGCGGTTTCTTGCGGATGAAAAAGATTTTTTCCGAGGGAAAAAATTAAAAGAAGCAGGAATCACAAAAAGATTTTGCAATGAGTCGTTAGAAGAGACGGAGAATGCGATCGCTGCGTATATCGAAGAGCAGGAATAGTTACTTTTTTACAGGAAGAAGGTGTCAGCCTTGGATATTAACAAATTAAATCATGTAACAGAGGTTACACAGGTACCGGATACCAATCAGAATGTACAGGGAGATGGTTCCTTTAAGTTTACGCTTGCGAGTGCGATCACGGATGCGGATCTGCAGGCAAAAGTGGACATGCTTCTTTCTGACATTACAGCGCAGGGCAACCGTATTGCGCAGCATATGGATATCCGTGATATGAAAAAATACCGCGGTCTGATCCGCGAATTTATGAATGAAGTGGTATTCCGGTCCCACAAGTTTTCCAGGGAGAATTTTCTTGACCGGAGAGGACGCCACAGAGTGTACGGTCTGATCAAGCTGATCGATTCGAATCTGGATGAACTGGCGCAGGAGCTGGTAAAGGATGAGAAAGACCACATCGCGATTTTAAGTAAGATCGGAGAGATAAGGGGATTGATATTAGATATCCTCACCTGATCTTTTTTGGATGTGGATTGGATAAACGGCGCACGCACATGGCGGGAAATCTGGTAGCAGAAAAGAAAACATGAAAAATATGTGCAGAAATGAGGATTTATATGCCAGCATTTAAGGACATCGTTGGACATGAGCAGATCATAGAACATCTGCAGAATGCGATTACCATGGATAAAGTTTCACATGCTTATATATTAAACGGACCGGACAAATCCGGAAAAATGATGATCGCAGAAGCATTTGCACAGACGCTGCAGTGTGAGGCAGTAAATAAAAAGTTAGAGGAACTTGCAGGTGAGACAGAATCTGAAAGAATAGAAAATAAATTTACAGCGGAGCCATGTATGGAGTGTCATTCCTGTAAACAGGCGGCGGGCAAAAACCAGCCGGATATCATCTATGTCAGCCATGAGAAGCCGAATACGATTTCGGTAGACGATATCCGTACACAGTTAAACAATGACATTGTCATTAAGCCATACAGCAGCAAACATAAGATTTATATTGTGGATGAAGCGGAAAAAAATGAACCAGCAGGCGCAGAACGCACTGTTAAAGACAATCGAGGAGCCGCCTGCATATGCGGTGATCCTGCTTTTGACCACCAATGCGGAGAGTTTTCTTCCGACGATCTTATCCCGCTGTGTGACGCTGAATTTAAAGGCGGTGCCGGATGAGAAGATCAAAAAATTTCTGATGGCACATTACCAGATTCCGGATTACCAGGCAGATGTCTGCGTGGCATTTGCACAGGGAAATGTCGGAAAAGCGATCCAGCTTGCAGCATCGGATGATTTTAATGAATTAAAGGCATCTGCGCTTCAGCTCATCAAGCGTCTGCACGACATCGACCTCTATGAGATGACAGAGGCGGTAAAGCAGATCAGTGAATATAAGCTTCAGATCAACGATTACTTTGATCTTATGATGATCTGGTATCGTGATGTACTTTATTATAAAGCAACAAAGGATGTAAACGGCCTTATTTTCAAGGATGAGGTCTATGACATAAAAAGACAGGCAGAGCAGAGTTCTTACAATGGAATCGAAGAAATTTTACAGGCACTGTCAAAAGCACAGGTGCGTTTAAACGCAAATGTAAATTTTGATCTGGTGATCGAGCTGCTTCTGCTGACCATAAAGGAGAATTAACATGATAAAAATAGTAGGAGTCCGTTTCCGGAATGCCGGTAAAATTTATTATTTCGGACCGGGAAATCTGGATCTGACTGCAGGAATGCACGTAATTGTGGAAACTGCGCGTGGAGTGGAGCTGGGAACAGTCATGATACCGACAAGGGAAGTGAATGATGACAGCGTGATCCAGCCGTTAAAACCGGTCATCCGTATTGCAACGGAGGCAGATGAAAAGACAGCATTAAAGAACCGTGAAAAAGAAAAAGAGGCATTTAAGATCTGCCTGGAAAAGATAGCAAAACATAAGCTTGATATGAAGCTGGTGGAGGCGGAGTACACGTTTGACAATAATAAGCTGCTCTTTTATTTTACGGCGGACGGACGTATCGATTTCCGCGAGCTGGTAAAAGATCTTGCAGCGGTTTTCCGGACCAGAATCGAGCTGCGCCAGATCGGTGTCCGTGATGAGACAAAGATCATGGGTGGGATTGGAATCTGTGGAAGAGAACTTTGCTGTCATTCCTATCTTTCCGAGTTTGTCCCGGTATCCATCAAGATGGCAAAAGAGCAGAATCTGTCCTTAAATCCGACAAAGATTTCCGGTGTCTGTGGACGCCTGATGTGCTGTCTGAAAAATGAAGAAGAAACTTATGAATATTTAAACAGCCGTCTGCCAAATGTGGGGGATTATGTGACCACGGATGATGGCTTAAAGGGAGAGGTATCTTCCGTCAGTGTACTGCGCCAGATGGTCAAAGTACTCGTGGAAGTGGATGACGAAAAGGAAATCCGTGATTACTCTGTGGATCAGCTGAAATTCAAACCAAAACGCAGAAGAGATCATGTAAAGCTGACTGCGCAGGAATTAAAGGAACTTTCCGCATTAGAAGATAAGGGAGGAAAATCCAAAATTGACGATGCCAAATAATCTGGTTTATGAGCAGGAGAGACTTGATGAACTGCATCGCAACGGCTATTTTATCATTCAGGATCCGAAAAGGTTCTGTTTTGGGATGGATGCCGTTTTGCTTTCCGGGTTTGCAAAGGCAAAAAAAGGGGAGCGCGTGCTCGATCTTGGTACCGGTACGGGAATTATCCCGATCCTGATGGAGGCCAAAACAGAAGCAGAAGATTTTAAGGCGCTTGAGATCCAGGAAGAAAGTGCGGATATGGCACGCCGGAGCGTGTGCTATAACCATCTTGAGGATAAGATCGAGATCGTGACCGGAGATATCAAGGAGGCATCTGCGATATTTGGAGCATCTTCGTTTGATGTGATCACCACAAATCCGCCGTATATGATCGGGACACATGGACAAAATTCGCCGTCTGCGGCAAAGGCGATCGCCAGACATGAAGTGCTATGTACACTGGATGATATTTTGCGGGAAACCGCGAAAATGCTTGTGCCGGGAGGCAGGTTTTATATGGTGCACCGGCCGTTCCGTCTCGCAGAGATCATGAGTAAAATGGTCGAGTACAAGATCGAGCCGAAGCGCATGCAGCTTGTCTATCCGTTCGTGGATAAAGAACCGAATATGGTGCTGATCGAGGGGCTGCGCGGTGGAAAATCAAGACTTGCCGTGGAAAAACCGCTGATCGTTTATAAAGAACAGGGCGTGTATACAGATGAGATTTATGATATTTATGGGTATTAAGTGGATTATTTAAAACCATATTGTGTATAAAGCAGCAGAAAAATTATTTTGTGTGGAAAATGACAGATATGAAACATAATCAGTATGTATTTGAGTGATTCAGAAAGGATAAATTAAAATATATGTTTAATGATATAAAGATAGGACCGGTTACATTTCATATGTATGGTCTTATGATTGCGATCGGTTTTGCAGCGGCACTTATGATGTGTTTAAAGCGTGGAAAAAAACGTGGCTTGAACGAGGATATTATCTATGGAATCTTCTTCTGCGCAATCTTCGGTGGAATGATCGGCTGCAGGCTGCTCTATTATATTGTAGAGATCCCGGAGATTTTAAAAGATCCGTCCATACTCTGGAACTTTAAAAACGGATACGTTGTTTACGGCGGGATCATCGGCGGTGCGCTGGCCAGCCTGATCTACTGTCGTGTCAAAAAAGAACGTTTTCTGCCGTACTTTGATCTTGTGATGCCTGCTGTATCATTTGCACAGGGATTCGGGCGTCTCGGCTGTTTCTTTGCAGGCTGCTGCTACGGCAGGGAGACGGATTCGTGGTTTAGCATCACATTTACCCACTCCGACTTTGCTCCGAACGGTGTAAAACTTCTGCCGACACAGCTGATGTCATCTGCCGGGGATTTCCTGATCTGCGGACTGTTACTGCTCTATGCGGGAAGAAAACCGAAAGAGGGACAGGTCGCAGCAGGATATATGGTGCTTTACGGAATCGGAAGATTTATTATTGAATTTTTCCGGAACGACTACCGCGGAAGCATTGGAGTGCTTTCCACATCACAGATCATTTCGATCGGGGTTGTGGCAGCGGGAGTTGTGTTTTATCTGGTGATGAATTTCCGAAACTGTCAAAGGTGTCACCCCATAATATTTTTTAAACATCCGTATAAAATTAGCGGGGTAATGATAACCGCACTGTAATGCAATTTCATCGACGCCAAGGAGGGTTTCACTTAACAGTTTTGCCCCATATCCCATCTTAAGAGAAAGGATATAGTCGGAAATGGTCGTGTCGTATTCGTGGAGAAACGCATAATTTAATTTTTTGCAAGGATAAAGAAACCTGCTCACTCAGTTCATGGACGGTGGGCGGGTTTTTATATTGTTCGGTCAGAATATCATGTGCAAGGTGCACAGCAGAAAGGTCAGCGGTTGAGAGCGTAAGCGTTCTTGTATCGCTGATTTTTATTGTGTGCATTACTGTGCCGCGTGGAATATGCTGTTGATCAGCTTTGTTCATTGCGGTTTGCACTGTAGTCAATGGAGCTGATGTTTCTGCAAGCAGAGCGAGACACTGTAAGATCAGTCCTTCTAAATACAGCGGTGTGAGCGCATCCTTTTCATGCAGAAAAATGCATCTGGTTCAGCAGATTGATCACGCCGGCGGGGAGTATCTTATAGGTATAATTTGTCTCAAACGCGGACAGACTGACACAGTCAGGAAAAACAGGATGAAGAATATTTTCTATGAAATCAGCCGAAACCGTCAGTTCCAGTCCGTGAAAATGGTCCCCGGCGCGCCATGCCTGCTGGCCTTTGATATTTTCCTCTAACACGATAAAAGAAGAAGGTGTAAAAGAAGCCACATCCTGCTGATAAAGCTTAAAATGCGTCTTTCCGGAAAGCATCATCCCAAACCGAAGCTGCCTCGCAGGATTCTGAAAAGAAACCGAAAAATCCTCCGGAATCGTATAATCTGCAATCCCCAGCTGGTAATACCCCTCGCGGCAATAAATACAGCAGTACCCACCTTCCGGGTGTTCCCTGTCACTGTAACAGGTATAATTTCCATTCATTTCCGGTAAGAAATGAAGCTGTTCAAACATAAAAGCCTGAAATTCATCTGTACTTGAAACAAGCATCTAAGAAAAACCTCCTTCTTAATTTCTATACCCCATTTTCCCATTCCCGCAATAAAATAATCATTTGCTAAACAAAAATTATCAATATCCATGCAACACTTGCAAACAATCAAATGCATGATAAAATAGACTTACTTTTGTTAGCGCAAACTAACACTTGCAATATATATTGCAGTTTGCAGACAAAACAATTGCGAAGAATGAAAACAAAACATAAAGGAGAACTTTTACATGAAAAAAAATCATTTATTTTCCATTATCACGGCAGGTATGCTTACCATCACCCTGTTAGCGGGATGTGGGAATACAGGCAGCAACGCAAATGCAGACCCAGGAAGTAACACAAATACGGTGCAGGAGAGTACAGAGGATCAGGCATCCGCAGTACCGGAGAGCGAAGCGCAGATAACCGGGGAAGGACAAAATGGTGAGACAATTATTGTGACGGACGTCCGCGGTGAGGTGGAGATTCCGGCAGATCCGCAGAGGATCGTAGATTTAAGCGGCAACAGTGATATCTTATCGATCCTTGGCTATTCCGTTGTGGGAACCGCAAACAGTGATGCTTATGACTATACAAAATTCCCAACCTATCTTGAGGATACATTACAGGGAGCTGAAATTTTAGGTTACAGTATGCAGGATACGATGGATATTGAGGCAGTTATGAATTTAGCCCCTGACCTGATCATCATTTCCACGGTTCAGGAAAAAATGTATGACCAGCTTTCTGAGATCGCACCGACAGTCATGATCCAGTTAGAAGCGCTGAATTGGAAAGAAGATATCCGCACGCTTGCACAGGTATTTGGCAGAGAGGATGCGGCAGATCAGTGGATCAGCTCATATGAAGAGAGGGCGAAAGAAGCCGGAGAAGCAGTCCGTGCTGCATATGGAGAGGATACCAGTTATCTGTCATTTTTAGCGAGCGGTGGACAGTTCTTTGTATTCACAGGTGCCGGATTTGGAAGTGTGCTTTATGAAGATATGGGACTTGCAAAACCGGAAGGTCTGCCGGAGCAGAGTGATATTTCCCTGCCGGTCGTAACATATGAAGGTCTGGCATCGATCGGAGCAGATTATATTTTCCTGATGGCAACGGATGAAGACAAAGCAGAACTTGACCAGAATGCAGTCTGGAACAGTCTGCCGGCAGTACAGAGCGGACAGGTGGTAGAACTTCCGGCATCACCGTATTTTAATCAGGGTTACAGTCCGATCGGACGTGAGCTGCTTTTAGATGAGATTTTGGAGATGTTAGATGGAACGGCAAAGAATTAAGCGGACCTGGGGTGTTGCGATTGCAGGTGTCTGTCTGCTGATACCGGGAATTTTGCTTGCAGTCTGTATGGGCGCAATGAAGATTCTGCCGGTGGATATCTGGAATGGCATTTTTCATAATACAGGATCTCTTACGGATATGATGATCCGCGACGTACGGCTTCCGAGGGTGATCTGTGTACTGGTGACAGGCGGTATCCTTGGAATGACCGGAGCAATGATGCAGGGGGTGACGCGAAATCCGATTGCGGAACCGTCACTGCTCGGAATCAGTCAGGGGGCGACGCTTTTTGTCGCCCTTCTTTACGCATCAGGAATTGGTGCAACTGCAGGAAATACGCTGCTTGCAGCATTGCTTGGAGCGTTTTTTTCCGGTGTGCCTGTACTTATATTTACCATGAAAAATCCGGGAAATTTAAGCATTACAAAATTACTTTTAGCGGGAACGGCAATGAGCACCTTTTTTACGGCACTCACTTCGGTGGCGGGTCTTTTGTCGAATCAGTCACAGATGGTTGGATTCTGGGTATCCGGCGGATTTCGCGGGGCAACGTGGCTGGATGTAAAAATTATTTTAGCGGCAGGGATACCGGGATTTCTGGCAGCAGTGCTCCTTGCACCGAAAATTAATGTGATCAGTCTCGGAGATGATATGGCAACCGGACTTGGTATCCATCCGCAGAGGGTGCGTTTTATCACAATTCTTTTGATGATTCCGTTATGTGCGGCAGCAGTGGTGGTGGGAAAAACAATAGGTTTTGTCGGACTTATGATTCCACAGACGATAAGGCTGTTTGCAGGCACGGATTACAGGCGGGTAATTCCGCTTAGTTTTCTGTGCGGAGCCGTACTTTTAACTTATGCGGATATTGCAGCGCGCATGATCTATCAGGAATCGGAAGGTTGATTCAGATAACGAACTGACTCAAGCATCATATCATCCGTTTCACCAGGAAGCCCAAGAATCAGGTGAACAACAGTCAATACACCGATCTTATGAAGATTCATAACTGCTTCATCAAAACAAGACAAAGGGTATCCACGCCGGATAAAAGAAGCGGTCTCTTCATGAATCGTCTGCAGACCAAGTTCCACAAACACAGGTTTGATTTTGTTTAATTGATTTAAAAGTTCCAAAACCTCGGCAGGCAGGCAATCCGGTCTGGTACCGATCGCAAGAGCAACGATTCGCGGATCATTGACCGCTTCCATATACAAAGCTTCCAGTTTTTCAATCGGACCATAAGTATTCGTAAAAGCCTGAAAATAAGCAATATACTTCCCATTTTCGATCTTTCTAGAAACCATCTCAATTCCAGCGGTGATCTGATCTGTCACAGACAAAGCAGCTGAAGAAGCAAAATCCCCGGAACCGCCCTCACTGCAAAAGATACAACCATCAGTTCCAAGTGTTCCATCTCTGTTTGGACAGGTAAAACCACCATCTAAGGATACTTTATAAATTTTCTCACCAAAATAATTCTTTAAAAAACTATCAAACGAATAATAACGTTTTCCATGCCAATTCATATGATCATAACTCCTAACTACAAGTTTGTTATCTACAAGATAGCACGAAAAATGTGGAAATTCCAGCGTTTTCAAGTCACAAAATGTTCATAACATTATCACGTACTATAAAATCTCAATCACAAAACTCAAAGTTTCATGTTCTCCAGGCTCCAAGAATCGCACCCCTCTTTTATGTTCAAACACATCATCCTCATCACTGCAGGTAGAAGTTCCACTCCAAGGTTCCAAAGCAACAAAAGGTCCATCATTTGCACTAGACCATACACCCAGATAATCAAAATCAGGGAAAGTAACTAAGATACCATGACCGCTTTCCTTATGTTTTAATGCAACCGTGCGTGATTTCAACTGATCAAAGATCAAAGCATCCTTGTAAAATAAAGAATATTTTACATGGATCACAGTTTCATGATCAAGAACAGGAATACGATCGTTGTTATTGATCAAACCATCATCTGTAAGCTGTGCACAGGCAGCAGTTTCCGGTTGTTCAAATTCCACGATATAATCTTCAAAATTCTCCCCTTCATACACTGGACAGTTAAATGCAGGATGACCACCAATACAGTAAGGCATAACGATGTCCCCATGATTGATCACCTTATGACTGACTTTCACTCCATGATCCGTTAATTCATAGATCATCTGGAGTTCAAAATCATAAGGATACTGTTCTTTTGTAGAATCATCCGCTTTCAAAGAATAAATAGCACAAGTTTCAGAAGAAGAAACCAAAGTAAATTCTAATTTTCTTGCAAGACCATGACGGCCAAAAGAACAAGTCTTAGAATCACCAATGGTTGCAGTTCCATTTCTTAAACATCCAACGATCGGAAATAAGACAGGTGCCTGTCCGCTCCAGAAGTCAGGATTTCCCTGCCAGAGATATTCCGTACCAGAAGCATCTTTGATAGAAGTCAGTTCCCCACCAAGAGATTTTAAAGTGACAGATACATTTTCATTGCGTAAGATTGTATTGCTCATGAGATATCCTCCTAGATTTAATATAGAATCATTATACCACGAATTAACATCGAAAAACACTTGTGTTTCTTGGGAAAAGCAATAGTTAAAAGCATATTTTTTATAAAGAATCAGTAGAAATTTAAGAAGTGGTGTGATAATATGACTAAGTATGCGTAGAAATGTAAAATAATAGATAAAAATAGAAAAGAGGAAAAAGATTATGGCAAACAGTATTGAGCAGGAGATCGGCCGCAGAAGAACCTTTGCGATCATTTCTCATCCGGATGCCGGTAAGACAACGTTGACTGAGAAGTTCCTTTTATATGGAGGAGCAATCAATACAGCGGGGTCTGTGAAAGGAAAGGCAAACTCCAAACATGCAGTATCTGACTGGATGGAGATTGAAAAAGAAAGAGGTATCTCTGTCACTTCTTCTGTATTACAGTTTGAATACGAAGGAAAATGTATCAATATCCTTGATACACCAGGACATGAGGATTTCTCAGAAGATACGTATCGTACACTGATGGCAGCGGATTGTGCCGTCATGGTGATCGATGCTTCCAAGGGTGTCGAACCACAGACGATCAAGTTATTTAAGGTCTGTGTTATGAGACATATCCCGATCTTTACATTTATCAATAAGATGGACCGTGAAGCTAAGGATACTTTCGATCTGTTAGACGATATCGAGAAAGTCTTAGGGATCGAGACATGTCCGATCAACTGGCCGATCGGATGTGGAAAAGAATTTAAGGGTGTATACGAGCGTGCATCAAGAAATATCTTACGATTCGAGGCAGTCTCCACAGGTGGTGCAAAAGAAGCAAAAGAAACGATCATTTCAGCAGATGATGATAATGCAGTAGATCTGATCGGAGAAGATTTCTATGAGAATCTGATGGAAGAAATTGAATTGTTAGATGGTGCGGCAGCAGATCTTGATATGGAGAAAGTACATCAGGGAAAACTATCTCCAGTATTCTTTGGATCAGCACTTACAAACTTTGGTGTAGAACCATTCTTAGAGCATTTCCTGAAGATGACAAACAGACCACTTGCAAGAACATCCAAGGGAGAAGAAGTAGATCCTGTGGAAAATGGTTTTTTCAGCGTTTGTCTTTAAGATTCAGGCAAATATGAACAAAAATCACCGTGACAGAATTGCATTTATGAGAATCTGTTCCGGTAAATTCGAAGCGAACATGGAAGTAAAACATGTACAGAGTAAGAAAAAGATGAGGCTTTCCCAGCCACAGCAGATCATGGCACAGGAACGTAAGATCGTAGAAGAGGCGTATGCAGGAGATATCATCGGAGTATTTGACCCGGGAATCTTCTCTATCGGAGACACTGTCTGCCTTCCAAAAGATGACTTTGAATACGAAGGAATCCCAACATTCGCACCAGAACATTTTGCAAGAGTCATCCAGTTAGATTCTATGAAGCGTAAGCAGTTTGTGAAGGGTGTAGAACAGATCGCACAGGAAGGTGCTATCCAGATCTTCCAGGAACATGAAGCAGGATTTGCAGAGATCATCGTCGGAGTTGTAGGAACACTTCAGTTTGATGTCTTAAAATACCGTCTGGAAAATGAATACAACTGCGAGATCCGTTTAGAACCATTGCCATATCAGGCAATCCGCTGGATCAAAGACCGCAACACGGATATGAACAAATTACGTGGTGTATCTGAAGTTAAGAAAGTCAAAGATATGCGAGGAAATCCACTGTTGTTATTTAAGAATGAATGGGGAATCCAGTTTGTACTTGATCGTAATGAGGGATTAGAGTTAGTTGAGTTCAGCAAAGAATAGTATAAATTATATTTCTTTTTGATAAGAAAAAGCATTGTAACTTGAGAATAAAGGTGGTATATTATATTAGTATATTTCTTAAGTTATCAAAAATAATATAAATATCAGACTTAGAAAAGAGATTGTTATGGCGTTGATAGATATTCATACACATATATTATATGGAGTTGATGATGGAGCAAAGGACATCAATGATTCAATGGGATTGTTGGATGAAGAACGGGAACAAGGCGTGGATCAGGTAATACTGACTCCGCATTACGGTCCGAAGTTTGGACATCCAGATACAGAAGTATTAAGAGAGAAGTTTGAGGCGATCAGAGAGAAGGCACACAAGTATTATCCTGAGATTCAGCTATACCTTGGGAGCGAATTATATTATCAGCAAGGGACAGTTTCAGATCTGAAACAAGGGAAAGCATTGACGATGAATGGGACCCGTTATGTTTTAGTGGAGTTTGCGACATCAGATGCCTATTCGCATATATATCGCGCGGTTCAGGATTTTGTATATGCAGGATATATTCCGATCCTTGCGCATGTAGAGCGATACAAAGCAGTTTTCGGACATGTAGACAAGATTGTCGAACTGATCGAAACAGGTGCATATATTCAGATAAATGCGGAAAGCCTGATCGGAGGAATTTTTGATAAACGAGCATCTTTTTGTAAGAAGATTATGAAAGAAGGACTGGTTCATTTCCTTGGAACGGATTGTCACGATTTTCGGACAAGAAGACCAAATATGAAATCGGCAGCAGAAGTTGTACGGAAGAAGCATGCGGACCAGATTCTTTATGAGAATCCAAGGAGAATGCTTGAGGGGAAAAGTATTTAATTAAAGAAGGGATAAAAACATCTATGTACGAATTAGAGAATGATGATGAGATCGAGATTGATTTAAGGGAATTGTTTTTGGCATTGAAGAAGAAGATCGTTTGGATTTTGTTGACAGCAATCGTCTTTGCAGGTGCATCAGGATTGATCACGAAGTTTGCGATGACACCGATCTATTCTTCTACAGCACAGCTTTATGTTGTATCCAAAGGTGGACTTTCACAGCTTACAGATCTTACAATGGGGAGTCAGTTAACACAGGATTATATGGTAATTGTTAAGACAAGGCCAGTCCTTGAACAGGTGATCGCAGATCTGAAGCTTGATATGGATTATAAAGAATTAGAGAAGAAGATAACGGTAGAGAATCCATCTGATACACGTATCATGCAGATCACGATAACAGATAAGGATGCAGCACTTGCACAGAGCATCACACAGGATCTTGCAGAAGTAACAGCGAAGACAGTTGCAGAGAAGATGGATGTGAAATCACCAACGATCATCGAAAAGGCATATAAGGCAGATAAACCAGACAGCCCAAGTCTTAAGAAGAACGTATTGATCGGAGCAGTTCTTGGATTTATATTGATGGCAGCAGCCATTGTGATCCAGTATCTGATGAACGATACGATACCTGAAAGAAGAATGATATTGAGAAATTATCTTAGGAATTAATACTTTAGCGCAATTACCTTTGGTAAAGGGAACTACAAAGCGAACAAAGAAAGTAAAGAGGGCGAGGGAATAAGATGAAGAAATTAGTAATGGATCTTCCAGAGATCAATGATTATCGTATGGTAGAAGGATTAAACCAGCTAAAGACGAACTTAGCCTTCTGCGGAAAAGATATTAAAGTGATCACAATGACAAGCAGTGTTCCGAATGAAGGAAAGAGTTCTGTTTCTCTGAGCCTTTCAAGAACACTTGCAGAAAGTGGAAAGAAGATACTGATGGTGGATGCTGATTTAAGAAAATCAGTAATGGCAGCCAGATATCATATACAGGGAATCGATAAAGGATTAAGCCATTATCTGACAGGACAGGCAGAAGTGGAGGATATCATCTACGAGACAGAAGTTGAGGGACTTTATATTACAGTAGCTGGGCCGCTGTCACCAGATCCAACAAGCATCTTGGATTCTGAGCAGTTTGAACAATTCATTGAGAAAGTTAGGGATATGTTTGATTATGTGATCATTGATGCACCACCGCTAGGTGTTGTCATTGATGCTGTGATCATCGGTAAATATACAGATGGAGCAGTCATCGTGATCGAGCAGGGAGTGATCAAACGTAAGATCGTTCAAGATGTCATCAAGCAGTTGAAGAGGGGCGAGGTTCGTATCCTTGGGGCTGTATTAAATAAAGTTGATGAGCGTATCGGTGCTTATGGTAATTATGAGTATAAATATTCATATTCATATTACGGTGAGTCAGATACGGAAAAAAATCACCCAAATACTTAATAAGGAGCTTCCTGTATAATTCAAATATAGGGAATTCTAAGAAAGAAGGTTGAGAAAAAAATACCTCAGTGTAAAATAAGATTACTGACTTTGCGGGTTAGTAAAAAATCTTATTAAACAGAGAGGTATCTGAAATGAAGTATAACACACAGAACGCAAAAATTG
>ENA-OQHF01000884-OQHF01000884.1-human-gut-metagenome-genome-assembly--contig:-NODE-884-length-17033-cov-3.354667_pt1 | contig 17033 bp, 17 predicted proteins | sample MGYA00242559_ERZ504709 | MGnify/ENA primary metagenome ERZ504709 (study PRJEB26092, sample SAMD00036203) | human gut metagenome | host: Homo sapiens | study: EMG produced TPA metagenomics assembly of... | reverse complement strand
GCGAATATCGACGCGTTGCTGGAATACGCGCGCCGCATTCGGGACAAAGAGGCGCTGGTCGTCATCGCCACCGAGGAGCATGCGTTGGAGGAACGGCATTTGAGCGCCATCCGCACGATTGCAAGGACACATCCGATGGTGCTCATCGATGTGGCCACCATCAATCCGTTTGATGTCAGCCATGCGCGCGTGGTGCTTGACGGGGCTGGAAAACGACGCGTGCCTGCGTTCCTGCGTAGGGGAAACACAGCTGGGCAAGTGCGAACGCATCGCGAATACCTGGCTGCGTCCATTCGCCATGAGCTGAATCGCTGTGGCTCGACGGTAATCCGATCCGATTCCAGCGAACGCATGTTCCATGAGTTCGTGCGCATGGTTTCCACGGCTTTGGCCCAGTCCACACGTAACCAATTGAGAGCCCCGTCCGTATTGTCGTTGGGAGACAAGGCATGATGCTCTTCCTTGCCGAGGATGACCTCGTCATCAAGGACCAGATTCATCTTGAGAACGGTTTGGCCGTCGTCATCGCGGTCTGTCTGTTGCTTGCCGTCGTTTTGGTGGCTCTTGTGGTCTGGCTTGCCCGGCCGAGCCGGAAGCCCGCAAAAATAGTCAATCGCGGCCGACATGACGCGCTTGCCGGCAAAACCGTCTGGCATCAGCGTATCGATGATGTTGTGTCCCGCCATGCCCAGGGGGAGCTGGAGCGCGAGGAGGCTTTCGCACAGCTGGCCGCAATCGCCAGGGATTTTGCTTCCACTGCCACCGGAACGGACGTGCGCAACCAGACGCTCACCGACATCGAAGAGACGCCTCGGACCACGGGGAACCAGCAGGGTCTCACCTTGCTCAGGCAAACCATCGAGGCATTGTATCCGCCGGAATTCGCGGACGCCGAGCGCAATCACATCGCCAGGCAGGCCACGGTCGAGCAGGCTGGCGAATGGGTGGCCAATCTTGTGGAAAGGTGGCGATAGATGCAACTGTCATGGCATTGGCCTTGGGTCTTTCTGGCAGGCGTCATCGTGGTGCTGGCCGTTGCCGGCGTCACGTTGCTGGTGGCCGCGCGCCACAAAACCGATGACATCGAGAGTGCCCGCACCTTCAGCCTGGATGATGACCTCAACACGGAATCCGCATCGAGATTATTCCGCCAGTGGAGGGTTCTTTCACGTTTGGCGGTGATTCTTCTAGTGGTCGCGTTGGCACTCGCCACGGCTCTGGTGGCACGTCCCAGCACCGTGGATGAAGGCGAGGAGAAGGCCAGCAGCCGAGACATCGTGCTGTGCTTGGATGTTTCCGGCTCGGCGCTCCCCTACGACCGCGAGGTCATCGACACCTACCGTCAACTCGTCGACAGCTTCAAGGGCGAGAGAATCGGCCTGAGCATCTTCAATTCGACGTCACGTACCGTTTTTCCGTTGACCGACGACTACGAACTGGTGTCCAAACAGCTTGACAAAGCCAGCAGCATCCTCGCAGGCGTCGAGTCCCAAGACGATATCGACAAGATGAAGGACAGCGATTATCAGGCGATTTCCGACTGGCTGGAAGGCACGCAGAACCGTAAGGAGTCCACTTCGCTGATTGGCGATGGCGTGGTGAGCTGCGCGGCCATGCTTCCCGGATTCGCCTATGGGAACGCAAGCGCCGACAATGCCGAGCGTCAGCGCGCCGCATCCATCGTGCTTGCCACGGACAACGTCGTTTCCGGAAAACCAACCTATACGCTTGACGAGGCGCTGAACCTGACCAAGCAGGCCCAAATCACCGTGGATGGATTGTTTTCCGGACCGAAGCAGAGCGAGGCCGACGAGACCACCCAGGAATTCAAATCCGCCATCGAAGCTCATCATGGGGTGTTTCTCACCCAATCGAATGGAGCATCCGTCTCTTCGCTGGTCAAGGAAATCGAATCTCGGCGGAACCATGAAAACGAGTCGAGCAACAAGGCCGCCATGGTGGATGCTCCCGGATGGTGGACACTGGCCTTGGCCATCGTTTTGATGGTCTGGCTGGCATTGGCTTGGAGGTTGAGGAGATGAACCATCTGACGCTTTCCCCTGCTTTGGGTTGGCCTGTCGGCGGAGCCGTCGCCGTGGTTCTGCTGGCCTGCGCCATTGCGCAGATCGTATTGCATGTTCGTCGCCGCGCTGACAGCGACGAAACCGTTTGGGCATGCGTTCGGCGCGTATTGCTTTGTCTGACGGTGTCGGTCATGGCATTGACGCCCAGTATCGTGGCGCCGACCAATAGCCGTGCGGTGAACGCCACCGACGTGGTGGTGGCCGTTGACGTGACCGGTTCCATGGCCGTCAAAGACGCGCAATATGGTTCAGCCGAACAGTCAAGCCGTCTCGACGTGGCAAAACAAGCCGTGAAGGACGTCACCGCGCTATATCCCAATTCCAGTTTCGCCGCTTTGCGATTCGGAGCTTCCGGCACGTTGGACGTGCCGTTGACCCCGGATTCGAACGCGATCGACAATTGGGCGGATACACTCGCGCCCGAGGCGACTTCCGTTTCGGCCGGTTCGACGTTGGATGCCCCTATCGACCAGCTGCTGCTGACCTGCAAGTCCATTCATGATCAGCATCCCGATGATGCGATCGTGCTGTACCTGTTTTCCGATGGAGAACAGACCTCGTCAAAGGCACGGCGCACGTTCTCATCATTGCGACGATACCTATCCGATGCCTTCACCGTAGCCATCGGCAGCGAGCAGGGAGGCAACATTCCCGTAATCGCCGACGGCGTCGATGGAAATGCGGACCAGTGGGTCACCGACCCTGATACCGGCAAACCCGGAGTGTCACGCATGAACAAGGATGAGATGGCGTCCATCGCCGACGAGTTGAGCGGTACCGCGCTGGTGTTGAACGCCTCCAACACCATGCGTGACGGCGTGTCCAAGGAAGCGTCCGATAAGTGGCGAGTCACCCAAACCACCAAGAAGCGCACCAGGACGATGCCCGTCGTATGGCCACTGGCCATCGTCACGCTGCTGCTGCTCGCATGCGAATTGGGGGCTTGGATAATTCAGTCGAGGAGTTTGCTATGACCAGAACAACCATGAAACCGCGTGCCTCGCTGACGGTTCGCATCGTTTTGGCCGTCATGGCGGCGTTGCTGGTCATGGCCGCCCTATGGGCCATAGTGAATCTCGCAGCCGTCAATAGCTACAACCAGGCCACGCAAAGCCTGCAGGAGAACATCTCGACCAGCAGAAAAGACGATGCCGATTGGGACAAGCTGCACACCAGGCAACAGCAGACGGACGCCCAATTCAACGAGGCATCAGCCATGAAGCCGCTGCTGCTGCCCCAAGTGCGCGAATCAATCGAGCATAACAGTCATGTTTCCAGCCAGCTTACGGATCACGCGTCCAAGAAGATCAAAGCCGAGCAGAGCGATCAGTCCGCTTCCACGGATTCAAACACCGCCGACGCTCAGGAATCGGGTAAATCAAGTCACAAGAACGACGAAAACCTATCCGACGAACAACGTCGGAAAATAGAGGAGCTATTGGCTCAGAACGCCCAATCCACGCAATCGGATCCCAATGACGATTCAGGTTCGGCTGCGAAAAAGAACCCAAGCACGTCATCCTCGCAGACCAAACCCTGGTAGGGGGCTTTTTCGAATATAGTTATCCACATGCCGTCGACGTGGTTTTCGTTGTTTTTCCAATAACGACACGCCGACGGTTTTTCATAGACTCGTTCTTTGACCACAAGCTCTGTTTTCCGATTGGCGTCAACGCCGAATGTGGTCAAATGGCTGCCATGAACGTTTCAAATGCTTTTCTTGGTGCCGCCCCAGGCGTCGCAGCCTTCAATTCGTTGGCATCCCTGTCGGGAATGTCCTGTCGTTGCCGAATTGGCGTGCGGACCACCCAAACATTGATCAATGCGAAACTTGTTACCGCGTCACGGCTTCTCGATGGACTTGATGCGGCAATAGCCTCCAACAGACTGGCCGACTGGACCGGCACCGCGGCCGAGGAATACCGCACCCGTCTCGATCGCATCGCACGGCAATCCGCTCTGCTACGTGATGATATGATCGCCACGTCACGTCTTCTCTGGTCGGCAGGTGCGGCATGAACCAACGAGTGACGGCCCGCATCGTTGGCGGAAAGAGATTCACCACCGCCGAATACCGGGAATACTTCAATGCTTCAAGAATCCTCAGAGACCAAGCGAATCGTCTTGGCACTTCCCGTAGATCCTTCATTGCCGCAGGCTATGAACTCAAAATCCACCCTCGCGCCACACCGCTCCTGTCCGCTTTGACCGGGGCAAGTCCACGGTGTACGGCGCAGGACCATATCGAATTGCCGTACCGGCAGCTGCTCGGACGTTGCGAAGCGCATGCCGAGGCCCTGCAATCCATGGCATCCCAGCTTAATGAGCTATCCTCATTGATCGCACAAGCCCAATCCTTATACGCCCAAGCTGAGGAAGCCAGCAGGAAAGGGCTGAATATCATGTTGCGAGGGCTTTTCATGTCATCACGGGAATCCGCGATTCTCGCCTTGACCGCCAGCGCACTGATGGGGGTAAGACGCAGTTACGCCAAAGAGGGGAAATTCAACAAATTCTATCTTGTGGAATCCACCGCATGGATGCAGGAAAGCTTCGTGAGCGTCCTCGGAGAGCATGCGAGCCGATTGAACATACAGGAACGGCCTTCAAAAGACACGTCCATCCTGGAATACATCACGAAAACCTTATTCATGGTCACCAAACCGGGAGCGGCTATAGCAGAGGGGCTTTCCGGCAAAGGCTCGGTCAATCGCGGTCTTAAGAAAATCGACAGACTGCTCATACCGTACTTCGACAAAGACCATGGAGACAATCTCTCCGTAACCCGTGTGTATCCGAAAACCAAAGTGGTCAGAGGCGGTACAAGCACGAAGGACGCCATCGCCGACCAACGGCGGCTGTCCGAAGGACCTCTCAACGGCGAACGTGAAAGCGGTCTGGAATACGGAACCATCGCATGCTGCAAGTACCGCAAAGCCGATGGCACATATGCTTGGAGGATCATCATTCCCGGGACCGACGGCAATCACGATTCGCCTATGGACTGGTACACCAATTTCGAGCTGATGAGTGCCGATGAGCGGCAGCGCGGAACCGCGGAAAGCCTCCGTTTCCTGGATGAGACCATGAAACAGGCCGGCATCCAGCCGGATGATCCCGTGGAAATCGTCGGCCATTCGCAGGGCGGCATCATCGCGGCAGCGGCGGCGACGGATTTCCAAGATAAATACGACATCCAACATATCGCCACGCTTGGCTCCCCGATAGCGAATTTCGAGATTCCCGAGAAAACACGGGTCACCGCCATCGAGATGGATGATGAAGGCATCGCGGCACTTGACGGGGAGGCTAACCCCCATACGGAGAACTGGCTCACCATACGATGCTCCGTCCATGAGGAGGATGCGCCGAAGAGGGCTTTTCCAGGAGCCGAAGTCAGTGATTCGTCTGGGGAGAAGAACTCCACGCACTACCCGAAATACCATGAAGCGGGATACCGGTACGCCTACGACACCGGAAACAAATCCGTGCTGGACCATGACCGTCATTTCCAAGAGGTCGTGGAAGGCGAGCTGGAGGAGGTCCAGTATTATGAGGGACGCATCAGCAAATGACGGGACCAATGGTTCACGGCTGAACGTATGCTGTTGTCTATGAAGCTTACTGACATCTCCCCCGCAATCGCACTGACCCCTCTTGACGGCCGCTACCACAAGCAGACCGCTCCCCTTGTCGAATACATGAGCGAACCGGCGTTGAACCGCGAGCGCATGCGCGTCGAAGTCGAGTGGATGATTCTGCTTGCCAACGGTTTCGAGGGCAACGGCAATCAGACCATCGTTCCGGGTGTCAAGCCGCTCACCGATGATGAGCAGGCGTATCTGCGTTCCATTCCGGAGAATTTCGGAGCCGAAGGCATTGCCCAGCATGCCGCTTATGAGGCTAAGACCCACCATGATGTGAAGGCCGTGGAGTATTACATCGACGACCAGCTGGAGAAGGCCGCCGATGTGTTGGGTCATGACACCCAGCTGACCGGATTGAAGACTCTCGTGCATTTTGCCTGCACGTCCGAGGATATCAACAACCTGTCCATCGCCCGTTGCGTGAAGAACGGTGTGGAGCAGGTGTGGCTGCCCGCAGCCCAGGCCATTGTCGACCATCTGGCACAGAAGGCCGACGCCTACCGCGACAAGGCCATGCTGTCGCTGACCCATGGACAGCCTGCCACGCCGACCACGCTGGGCAAGGAACTGGCTGTTTATGTGTATCGTCTGAACCGTCAGCTCAACAAGGTCAAGGCCCAGGAATATCTCGGTAAGATCAATGGCGCGACCGGCACGTTCGGTGCGCATCTGGCCGCCTGCCCTGATGTTGACTGGGTGGCCGTCTCCCGCGAGTTCGTCACCAACCGTATGGGTCTGACGTGGAATCCGTTGACCACGCAGATCGAATCGCATGATTGGCAGGCTGAACTGTACGGTACCATCAGCCACACCAACCGTATCCTGCACAACCTGTGTGTGGACGTGTGGATGTACATCTCCCGTGGCGTGTTCGCGCAGGTACCGGTCAAGGGCGCGACCGGTTCCTCCACCATGCCGCACAAGGTCAATCCGATTCGTTTCGAGAACGCCGAAGCCAATCTGGAGATCTCCTGCTCGCTATTGGACACTTTGTCGGCGACGCTGGTCGAATCGCGTTGGCAGCGCGATCTGACCGACTCCACCACGCAGCGCAACATCGGCTCCGCGCTGGGCTATTCGCTGCTGGCGTTGAACAATCTGATGGGTGGTCTGAACTCCATCCATCCGAACGATGTTGCCATCCAGACCGAGCTCGATTCCAATTGGGAGGTGCTCGGCGAGCCGATCCAGACCGCCATGCGCGCCTGCGAGCTTGCAGGACTGCCGGGTATGGATAAGCCGTACGAGAAGGTCAAGGAGCTCATGCGCGGTCACGAGATCTCCAAGGATGACGTCGAACGGTTCATCGACCAGCAGGCCTTCGACAAAGCCACTGCGGCGCGTCTCAAGGCGTTGACTCCGGCGACATACACCGGAGTTGCCAGCAAGCTGGTTGACTTCGACCGCTGATAACGCATCGCCACACTCATCTTGCGGATGATACGCCTTGGGGCGGCTGTGTTTTCACACAGCCGCCCCAAGGCGTATCATCGGAGACGATAATAGGTGCATGTCACCCGGACGTATTCACCCACGTACCTATAAAGCAGGTCAATAGTGTCTCACGACTTCCCAACCAGCAAACACGAAACGCGCATTGAGGATGTTCCGCCGAAACGGAACCGCGATTTCGCGGATCTGCTCCATGCGCTGTTCGCCGTGCTTGTCGGCGCGGCCGTCATCCTGTTCTCCATCTACTTGCATGGCACCACCTCCGGAGTGGAGTCTGACGTGCGTTCCGCGGGCCACGTGGTCAGTTGGCTCATGGATGTGCCGACATCGCTGTTGCAGCAGATCGCCATAGTTTTCATTACCGTCAGCGTGCTTATCCAGCTGCTCATCGCCAAGGAATGGCTGCAAAGTGTGGTTTCCGCCATCGCCCTTATTCTCGGTTTCGCTGCGATATGGGGCATATCCGCTCTTATCAGCGGCTCGGGCAATGACACCCTCATCATGTCCATGATGTCCAACGGCACTTCCGTGGGAACCGGACTGCTTCCCGATTTTTATGCGGCGATGGCCTCATTCCTTACCGTCGCCGGACCGCGTCGCACCCGTTCCGGCACCAAATGGGGCTGGAACATCCTCTACACGGTCGCCGTGCTGTTCGTGGTGCTGTCATGGAATTCGCTTTCCGGCGTGCTGGTCTCCTTTGCCGCGGGACGTGCCTTGGGCATGCTGATCCGTTTCATGCTCGGCACACAGACCAACGGAGCTTGGGGCAACCAGGTGGCGCAGGCGCTCCGTTCCATCGGCATCGACGTGGCGTCGCTCTCCCGCAGGCTCGCGACCTACACCGATTCCGGCATGCTGAAGACCACATTGGACGATGATCTGACCGAGAACTCACGCATCTACGACGCCATCGACGTCGACGGCCACCAATACACGGTATCCGTTCTCGATAACCAAGTGCATATGGCAGGCTATCTCAACCAGCTATGGCAATGGGTCAGGCTGACCGGGGTCTCCATGCGCCGTGACCGTTCCTCCTTCGACGCCATCCACCACCATTACGCGATGATTCTCGGCCTGCAGAACGCCGGATTGACGGTGCCGGGAGTCTACGGAGTCGCAGACAGCAGCGAATCGTCCATTCTGGTGTTTCACCGCGACCACATGCCCTTGGAATGCAATCCGAACACCATGTCCGACCATGACATGGAATTGTTCATGACCTATCTGTCCGAAGCGCACCGGCACGGCTTCACCCATCGTCGAATCACTCCCGAAACGTTGTCGCGCATGGAAAACGGACAGCCGGTGATCGCAGGATGGCAGAATGGCGACTATGGCAGCGCGCCGCCAAACTATGCGCTGGACAAAGTACAGCTGCTGGTTCTGCTCGGCGCGCTGAACGGCATCGACCGTGCGATCGCATGCGCCCGCAGGACGTGGGGCGACGAGCAACTGATCGACCTGGCGCCATTCATCCAGAAGGCGGCGGTTCCGGCGGCGATACGCGCCCTGCCCGCCTGCGACAAGCACATGCTCAACACGCTGCGTTCCCGTATCGCGGCTTTGGCTCCGCAGGAGGTCGCGGATTCCATGGAAACGGTTACGCTGTCGCGGTTCAGTTTTCGTTCCTTCATCGCGATCGCGCTGCTGGTCGTCGCCGTGTATGTGGTGTTCACCCAGATTCAACCGGCCGAAATGATCAAGGCGGTCAAAGAGGCCAACATCGCCATGGCTCTGGTATGCGTGCTGTTCGGACTGCTGGCTTGGTTCGGATCGGCCATGACCCTTGGCTGTTTCATGGATGCCGATAAACGCAATCCGATCGGCTTGTACTGTTCCCAAATGGCTTCGGGCTTCACCGCGGTCTCCATGCCCGCCGGCGTCGGCCCGGCCTTTGTCAACCTGCAGTTCCTGCGCAAGAGCGGCTACCGCAATACCGCGGCCACCGCCATCATGAGCGCCGTATGGGCGGTGCAGGGCGGCACCACCATCATTCTGCTGCTGCTGATCGGCATCTTCACCGGACGCAACACACTGTCCGGCATGATTCCCACCAACACGCTGATTTTGGTGATCACCATCGTCGCATTGGTGATTTCCGCGGCCATGGCCATTCCCCCGGTGCGGCACATCGTCACGGAGAAGTACCTGCCCATCGTCAAGTCCTACGCACGCAGTCTCGTCAACGTGTTGTCCCACCCGAAGGAGCTGGCCTTCGGCATCCTCGGCGCATTGGTGCTCAACATCTCGACCGGATTGGGATTCTGGATTGCATTGATGGCTTTCGGATGCCACACCAATCCGGTGGAGACCACATTCATCTTCCTGCTGGCGAATACGCTCGGTTCCGCAGTGCCGACACCAGGCGGCCTTGGCGCGGTCGAAGCCGCGTTGTCCGTGGCCTTCACCGCCGTGGGCATCCCCTCCACCATCGCCGTCTCCGCTACTCTCGTCTACCGAATCGCCTTCTATTGGCTGAGAATTCCAATGGGAGCCGTGGCTATGAAATGGCTGGACAGGCATAATTTGATCTAACCCAACCCCCCCCCGTTAGGGTTTTTCTCCCCCTATACTGAATCAAAAGGGCCAAAACCCTTGGAAAATGGCATTTTTGGCACATGCGTGCGCTATCATTGCAATGAACGTGGATGTTCATAAGCGGAATATCCCCTGACTCAAGAAGGATGCTTTATGGCATACAACAAGTCTGATCTCGTCTCGAAGATCGCCCAGAAGTCCAACCTGACCAAGGCTCAGGCTGAGGCTGCGGTGAACGCTTTCCAGGACGTGTTCGTCGAGGCAATGCAGTCCGGCGAAGGCCTGAAGCTGACCGGCCTGTTCTCCGCCGAGCGCGTCAAGCGCGCAGCCCGCACCGGCCGCAACCCGCGCACTGGCGAAACCATCGAGATTCCGGCAACCTACGGCGTTCGCATCTCTGCCGGCTCCCTGCTGAAGAAGGCCGTCACCAAGTAAGTCGACTACGCAGACCTATATGAGAGGTTTCAACCACGGATGGTTGGAACCTCTCTTTTTTCTTTTTATAACAGGCAAAGGCAATGTCATCCCACACTATGCGCTATGATACTAGACAATATGACTAGATAAAGGGGGATGTCATGGTCGACCAACGCAGACAGATCATCGACGAAATCCACAAACTCAACATCCTGCTCATCCACACCAAGCTCAAAACGACACGTGCCCGGACCGTGGCTCGCGCCACCACACACGTGCGGAACGTCGACGCGGCAAGACGGGGAACGGTTCCACGGCCCAAGCCGTCCAAACCCATCGAAGCCGACGTTCATATGCTCGACTGCCTGAACGACGAGGAACTTTCCACTCTCGGCGAACTGCTGCAGCGTATCATCGACAACACCGATACCAAACTTCTGGATGAGGAGATTTCCGAACGCCGCAAGGCGATCCACGAATTCCTCATGCTGAACCATACGGATGAGGAGGTGCGGGAATGAGCGTCGGGCAGGAACATGATTCCGGTGCGGACGATCCGGATCTCATCCGTCTCAACAAGCGTTCGCTATTCACCCCCAGCGCGTCAGTGGCTGTGGAGCAGCATTCAGCCGTGCCGCACGTGTCGCGAAGCACCTACGGTACGGCGAAGGTCGAAGGCAGACTCACCTCCCCCAATGCCAGGGTTCCGGAAATCATCACGCAGCGTTGCGGCGGCATCACCGTCAAAGGTCATACGCTCAAATCGTTCGCCTATACCACCGATGCGGTGATTATCCGCAACACGAACGCGAACGCCATCCTCGCGGTGTACCCTTTCACCGGCGAACCGGTGATCACGCAGGCGCTGCTCACCGTGGCGCAGATGCCGCTGTTCGTCGGCGTGGGTGGAGGCACCACCACCGGTCCGCGTGTGGCAGAGCTGGCCATGGTGGCGGAGATGCAGGGCGCGGCCGGCGTGGTCATCAACGCGCCGGCACCGGCGGAAACCATCGAAACGACCATGTCGATGGTGGACATCCCCGTCATCGCCACGGTCACGGAGGATGATGAAATCACCGAATGCAAGATTCTTGCCGGTGCGGCCATCATCAATGTGGCAGCCGGTGCAAGAACCGCGCAAGTCGTGGCAAGCATCCGCGCGCATCATCCGGAAATCCCGATTCTGGCTTCGGGCGGAGGTCGTGAAGACCGTATTCTCGCCACCATTGATGCGGGCGCCGACGCGATCACGTGGACGCCGCCAAGCGCGCAACAACTCCAGTCGCAGATGATGGCCAAATACCGTGGAGAAGTCTGAGCGGCAGTTACAATCCGACCAACCAATATCAAAAGCCTGCGGTGGAGACGAGTCTTCCATCGCAGGCTTTTGGCTACTGCAAAGCCTCTAGTATCGTGAGGAACCGGTCGGACGGTTGTGCGTCGAACGGATCAAGCAACGTCACGTCCATCCTGTTCGGCGAGGTCAGCGATAGTCGCGTCCAATCACAGGAATATTGCGCGTTGTGCGATCGTGCCGACTGGATGAACCGTCCACGCAGTGCGGCGCGGGTATCGTGGGGAGGAACATCGATGGCCTCATGTGCTTGTGACTCGTTGACCAACGTGCGCATGGCTCCGCGACGGCACAGCGAGGCGTACAGCGCGCCGTTGGCCACGTCATGGTAGTCCATGTCCAACTGTTCCAACTTGCTGACGGAGAGTCGGCTCCCCGCACGGTTGCGGAGCATGTCGAACAGCCGTCGTTTGGCAAGCCAATCGACCTTGTCGGCGAACGTTTCGCTAGCCCCCGAGCGGAACGCCTCTATGACACGCCTCCATTGGCGAATCACCTCATGCACGTCCGTGCGCGGCAACGAGGAGCACACTTTCGGGATGTTGTCCAACGAATCGTTCGACGATTTCAAGATAACGTTCCTGAATCGCTACGGCACCGCCTTCCATGACAGTGCCGTCTGCCATGTCGAAGGACGCTTCGACGCCCGTCAGGTCACGGCTTACCTTATGGTTGGCCGCACTGGCGTCAGCGAAGGAGAATCGGGCGAACCCGGAATCCTTGCCTTCGCGCCCGGCCTGTTCGATGACGCACAACACCAGATGCGTGGTGGCGAGCTTCATCATCGTGGCCCACTGGGACCGGTTCGAATCGCCGATGATCACATGCAGCCGTCTGAACGCGTCAGGATCGGCATGCGGTTCGTCGCGCGTGTTGACCATCGGACGCGAGCGCGTGGTGGCCGATGAGACCGCCTCATCGAGGAAATCGGCACGCTGCGTGATCTGGAAGCCCTGCTCCCCCATACGTCCTGCGCCGGTGAACAGCTGCCGGGTGATCAGGAACGGCAGCAGCTCCTGTTCGATCGTCTTCAACGGCACGAACCGTCGCACCAGGTAATTCTCATGGCAGCCGAAGGAATGCCCGGCGGAATCCACATTGTTTTTGAACACATGGACCGTGGAGCCGGCTCCCTGGATGGAGCGCAGACGACGTTGGCGTCCAGGGCGAGATCCCTCATCACCAATTCGCCGGCCGCATCCAATGCCAGCGCGTCCATCGGATCCCGGGCTTCCGCCGTGGCGTACTCGGGGTGCGAGCCGACATCAAGGTAGAGTCTTGAACCGTTTTCAATATATGTGTTGGTGGATCTCGCTTCGGCCACAATCGGCTGGAACATCATCATCGCCGTCTGTCCGGCGTCGCATGGGCGGTCCGAACCGGTCACGCTCACACCGTATTCGGTTTCGATGCCGAAAATACGGGCGAAGGATTGGATTTCGTCCTTGGTATGGGCGTCAAGCGGCGCTGTGGAATGGTTGCCGCTGTCACGCAGCTGCGGCATCACTCGCCGCCTTTTTGGACGAAGCTGCCCACATATTCCTCGGCGTTGGATTCGAGGACCGATTCGATGTCGTCCAGCACCGCGTCAAGCGCATCGACCGTGTCATCGATCTGGGTGCCAGCCTGCGCAATGGTCTCATCCTCGTCATGTTTTTGTTCGGCGGATTGCATCTGCTCAAATTTCTGGGGCATGGTCCTTCCTTTCTCCGAAAGCGTCTTTGCGGGTTCTCCTGCGAATAGCATACTGCCCCACACCTTAACCCAGGTGTGGGGCAGTCAATCAGTCTTATGCCAAATACTGGCGCAGATCATCGGTAATCAGACCGTTGGTGGCGAGTACGTCGTTTTCCTGACGCCAGTGGACAAGATCGCCGTTCCACCGGCTCAGATGCCCCTGCGCTTCCCAGACCACGACGGCTCCGGCGGAAACCGCGGGAACGTCCCACTTGTGCAGATGCGCTTCGAAATACGCGTCATATGTACCGTCCGCCACCTTGCACAAATCCAAGGAGGAGGGGCCGACGCGCTTGATGTCGGCCGGACGGCCGGCGATACGCGACACCACTTCAAGCGCGCGCTTGGATTCCTCCGGCACATGGGACATGCCGAAGCTCACCACCGCATAGTCAAGGGACGGGGTGGTGGACGGCATGATCTTCTCGCGTTTGTCTCCAAGCGGCGTCTTGCGGATGCGGATGGCTCCGGATCCGCGCACCGCCAGATAGGTCAGGCCAAGCGCCGGAGCATGCACCACCGAAAGGATCGGCTGCGCGGAGCATTGGTCGTTGAACTCGAACAGTGAGACGGTGATGGTCCATTCCGGCATGCTGCGCACGAAATTGATCGCGCCGTCGATGCCGCCAACGCACCAATACCGTTCCCCCGGATGGCATTCTTCCGGACGGAACTGCCAGAAACCATCGAACACATCCACATACGTGATGCGGTTGCTGATGAATTGCGCCAACCGCTTATCGATGTCGGAGGTGAAGCTCAGATGATTGTCCGTCATTTCAAAACTTTTCAGATCACGCGGATTCATTTGATCGTTCAACGCGTGCTTGCCTGCATCCTGCAGGATACGGGCCACTTCGAGGGCCACTTGCCTCAATTCCATGTAGTATGCCTTTTCGTTTCCTCATAACCGGCTTGGACGCACCCTCTCCCTCAAGCGTCCTGCCGTGTGGTTCATCGAATATGGGTATGGCCTCTGCCATCACCTACGGCAATGGTACCCGCACAACATGAGATTCAACGCAGGGATTCCACGATTCCGCTCGCAGTGTGGACACGCTCGAACGCTTCGGAACACAAGGATTCCGTGAATTTCAACGGATTGGACATGTCCAACGAGACCATCGAATTCTCCACGTTTTCATCACCGGACGACTCGCCGCGCACCGTAAGGTGGGACCACGACGCCGCAACGACCTGTTCGGGGAAACGTCGTACGATCTCCGCGCGCAGCCATGCGCGTGTGTCGGCCGGCGCTTGGCCGACCGCCTCGGCAAGCTGCTTATCCGTCACCAGTCGTTCGGTCTGTCCGGCAAGCCGGGTGAAAATCGAATCGGCCGGATCGAGCGCGGCCCATTTCAGATCGACCGCGGCCAGGCGCCGATCGGTCCAATCCGAACCGGTCTTGCGGCGTAGCTTCTCCAGCAACTGCCATTTGAGCAGCCATTCGAGACGTGACGCCTGTTCCCGCATCGTCAGTCGTCCGTCATCGTCGGCATGGCGTACGGTGGCGACGTCGGCGAGAGCCTGCCCCCACATCGCCATGATGTTGCGGGTGGAGCGGTCGGGCCATGCCGGCTCTCCGGATGTGTCGGTGCCGTATACCGTTGCCGCGGCCGCATATACCGTCCACGCAAAGTGACCTGCATCTGCCCATGCGGTGGTGGTTCCACCTGTTTTCCAATGGTAGTGGGGCGGCCAGGGTCAGGTCGTGCGATCCGTGTGCATGGCTTTCCACCCGGGTCGGCGAGCGTAAGCGGTTCCAGCGCCTCGTTCAAGTCGATTTCGGCCATGTCGGCGTGTTCGAGCAGCCACAGCAGCATGCTGGTGGTGCCGAGTTTCAAGGCCTGTGGCACGTCCATGCGGTTGGCGTCGCCGACGATCACGTGCAGTCTGCGGTATTCGTCGGTGCTGTGCGATTCGTCTCTGGTGTTGATGATCGGCCGGTCGAATGTGGTCTGCAAACCGACTTTCATATGGAAGTAGTCGGCACGTTGGCTAGCTGGTAGCCGGCGTTTTCGCTATGTTCGCCGATGCCGACGCGGCCGGAGCCGATGAAGATCTGTCGGGAGACGAAGTGCGTGGTCATGAGGCGTGTCACCAGGTCGAACGGTACCGACCGCAGCATCATGTAGTTTTCGTGCGTGCCCCAGCTGGCTCCTTTGCCGTCGACGTTGTTGCGGTGCAGCACGATTTTCCGTCCCGTCGTCTCGCTTGCCTTGGCTGCGGCGGCGCGCATGATGAGATCGCCGGCACGGTCGTATCGCACCGCTTCGAAGGGGTCGGTTGTTTCCGGCGCGGAGTGTTCGGGATGCGCGTGGTCGACGTAGATACGACCCCCGTTAGGGGCGATCACGTTGGTGATGTTGAGCTGTGGGGCGTCGGTGAGCAGGTCCGGGTGGGCCGCCGCACGTTCCAGTCTGGTGCCGCGCGCGTCGTTGACGGGGTCTTCCTGCCGGTAGTCCCAGCGGATATGGCTGCGTGACGCATCCGAGGCGGCGCCAACCACGTCGAATGAGAGCTGCACCGGATTGTAGCGGCCTTGTCCTGGCGCGGAGACCGCGTATTCCGTTTCCGTGCCCATGACCCTGCGAACGCTCATCGCGCCGTTCCTTTCCGTATTTAGATTGCGTTCCATACCATACCGTCCAGCATTCATACGCCGGCCGGCATTCATGCCACCGGTCTGATGCCGGTCACCCGTCCGGGTTCAAGCCCGTTGATGCGGCTCCACTGTTCCGGATCCGCATCCAGCAGCGCGTCCCGGGTCTCACCGTATTCTTCGTCCACGGCTTTGGCCAGCAGATTGATGCCGATCGCCGCAGCCTGTCCGGTGGTGATGGACAGTTTCACCGCATAGGTTTTGGCACGGTCCACGATGTTCTTGAGCACCGCGCCGGACACCACGTCGGCGAGGTACACCGGACGCCACTGGCCATGGTCGTCGCAGATGTCGCAAAGGTGCCGATGCTCGTCCTGCGCGTAGATGTCGTTGACCAGCACGCCGATCAACGCCTTCGCATCCACGTTCGGAGACAACGGCAGCTTGTCTGTCAGATAGTGGCGGACGATCTGGGTCGCCTGCTGGATGCCCGGACGGTCCACGCGGATCTTCACGTCGAGGCGTCCGGGGCGCAACACCGCCGGATCGATCATGTCGATGCGGTTGGAGGCTCCGATCACCATGACGTTGTCCAGCGATTCCACACCGTCCAGCTCGGTCAGGAACTGCGGCACGATGGTGGTCTCCACGTCGGACGAAACGCCCGTGCCGCGGGTGCGCAGCAGCGAATCCATCTCGTCGATGAACACGATGACCGGTTTGCCGTCGGCCGCTCGTTCGCGGGCGCGTTTGAAGATCATGCGGATCAGACGTTCCGATTCGCCCACGAATTTGTTAAGCAGCTCCGGTCCTTTGACCGACAGGAACACGCCACTTCCCGCGTCGGTGCCTTCGGCGAGCGCGTTCGCCACGGCTTTGGCGATCAGTGTCTTGCCGTTGCCTGGAGGACCGTACAGCAGCACGCCTTTCGGCGGTTTCAGGTCGTAGCGTTCGAACAGTTCGCGATGCTGGAACGGCATCTGCACGGCGTCGCGGATACGTTCTATCTGCTCGTCCAGTCCGCCGATGTCGGCGAAGGTGACGTCCGGCACTTCTTCCAGAACCAAATCGTCGTCGTTTTCGGGGGAACCAACGAAAGCGCGAACCGCAGAGATGCGTCGACGTTCACGCGATCGCCCGCGCTGATGGCCTGTTTGGCAAGCGTTCCCGAGCATCGGACCAACGTCACGTTGCCG
>ENA-OQHF01000883-OQHF01000883.1-human-gut-metagenome-genome-assembly--contig:-NODE-883-length-17036-cov-2.513514_pt1 | contig 17036 bp, 18 predicted proteins | sample MGYA00242559_ERZ504709 | MGnify/ENA primary metagenome ERZ504709 (study PRJEB26092, sample SAMD00036203) | human gut metagenome | host: Homo sapiens | study: EMG produced TPA metagenomics assembly of... | reverse complement strand
TATTGCAGAGGGTGATCTTGATACGATGAATCACAGAGGATATACGGAGTGTTCGAACCATTCAAAGAACAGCTCACAGAGATCCGCACCGGATTTAAAAAAGCGGTGGATGAAGAAGTGAAAAGCCAGCGCATGAAAACAGAGCTGATCACAAAATGTGTCTCATGATCTGAAAACACCGCTCACTGCAATAACTACATATGTAGAGTTATTGAAAAAAGAAGATATCACAGAAGAGGAACGCAAATCTTATATTGAGACACTGGAGAAAAAAATCACTGCGGCTGAAAGTGCTGATCGAGGATCTTTTTTGAAGTGAGCAAAGCGACGACCAATAATATTACATTAAATCTGATGGATGTTGATGTGGTCAATCTGATGAAAACAGGTCAGCGTGGAACACGCAGATAAAATTTGAACAGATGGGGCTGCAATTACGATGAATGTCCCGGAAGAAAAAATCATTCTGAAACTGGATAATCAGAAAACCTATCGTATTTTTGAAAATTTATTTGTGAACATACAGAAATATGCAATGCCAAACAGCCGTGTTTACATTGATGTAGAGAAGCCGGAGGGGGAATGTGACCATCACCATGCGCAACATGTCCGCCGTGGAGCTGAACGTGAGAGGGGATGAGCTGACGGAGCGTTTTGTGCGTGGCGATGCTTCCCGCAACACGGAGGGCTCCGGTCTTGGCCTTGCAATTGCAAGGAGTTTTACCGAAGCGCAGAAGGGAAGCCTGCATATCTCCGTGGATGGCGATCTCTTTAAAGTGGTCATCCTATGGAAATAGACAATTGCGAAACCCTTCATCAGCTTCTTTCAATTGTTCAAAATTAACAAAAACATTCAAGACACGCTCTCGCTATGTGTCACTCGCAGCGGTACTAAGAAGCCAGACACAACTTACAGTTGTATCCGCCTTCTAAGTACCGGCGGTTCCCCAGTGTCTTTCATGTTTTTTGTCAATTTTTCACAATTCGATTTAGATTTTATGAGTTTCGCAATTGTCTAATCCTGCGATAGTTGTCATGGCGGGAACAAATGTGCTATACTTATTTTCAAAGAGTTTTCACATCGAAAAAGTATGTTTTCATGTGGCTTTAGTAAGATAAGAACAACGGAGGTAATTCATAATGGAAACAATGGACGATTTCAAAGACGAGTTAGAGGCATCTTTCCGCCAGATCAGAGAGGGCGACATTATCACAGGAACTGTCATTGCAGTGAGTGAGGAAGAGATCACTCTGGATTTAAAATATTATGCACAGGGAATTATTAAGGTAGAGGATTTCAGCAATGATCCGGATTTTGCAGTGTTAGAGCAGATCCATGCCGGGGATGAGATCGAGGCAACTGTGGTAAAGACAGATGACGGGCAGGGCAATATTCTGCTGTCCAGAAAAGAGGCAAACGATGTTCTTGCATGGGAGAAACTGCAGCAGATGATGGAAGATGGAACGGTTGTAAAAGTCCGCATCAAAGAGAGTGTTCCAAGTGGTGTGGTTGCATTTTTAGAAGGCATCCGTGCATTTATCCCGGCATCCCAGCTGGCACTCGATTATGTCGAGAATACAGAGGAATGGATCGGAAAAGAAGTAGAAGCAAAAGTCATTACCGTTGATCCGGAGAAGGAAAAACTGGTATTATCTGCAAAGCGGGTGGCGAAAGAGGCAGCAATCGAGGAACGTAACCACAAGATTTCCATGATCGTGCCGGGAACGGTAATGGAGGGAACGGTAGAGTCCTTAATGCCATATGGTGCATTTATCAATCTTGGCAATGGGTTAAGCGGACTGGTGCACATCTCACAGATCTGCGAAAAACGTATCAAAAAGCCGTCAGAAGTGTTAAAAGAGGGACAGAAAGTCAAAGCAAAAGTATTAAACACAAACGACAACAAGATCAGTCTTTCCATGAAAGCACTGGAAGAGGAGATGGTTGACACAGAACCAGCAGAAGATCTCGAGCAGTATACATCAAAGGAAAGCTTTGGCTCAAGCCTTGGTTCACTTCTTGCAGGAATCAAGCTGGATTAATCAGAAGATGAAAAATTTCATCATGAAAATGAAACTACCGGATGCAGACAGGTTTATGTGTACATCCGGTAGTTTTTATGTAACAGGAAATTTACTTTATTATCTGCAGCTTTCTCGTTTTGCCATGTAATATGGCAGGGACATTTTCAGAGGGAGCGTGTGACCGTTTCTTATGCGGTCAATCAGGATCTTGGCTGTCATCTTTCCCATTTCTTCGATCGGAATATGCATAGTTGTGAGCATTGGCGATACATATTGTGCAATTTCAATATCGTCCATGCTGATGACAGAGATATCGTCAGGAATGCGATAGCCACATTCGTGGATCGCACGGATCGCACCGATCGCTGTGATGTCATTCATGCAGAAAAAAGCAGTTACGTCCGAAGAACGTTCCAGAATTCGTTTGGCTCCCTGATAACCGGCTTCGGAAGAGCCGGAAACATTAGTTACGATATTTTTGTTAAAATTAATATGATTTTTCTTCAAAGTATTACAATAAGCTTCATATCGGATTTCATTTTTAGTCTCTCCGATATATCCGATCTGCGTGTGCCCCTGTGCGATCAGATGGCTCACGGCATCAGATGCGACGGCATTTCCGTCACAGATGACCTGATCATACTCGGCATCTAACGGATTTAAACCAACGTAAATAATCTTATGAAAATGCTTTTTCATAAATTTGAGAGTCTCTTTGTCACAACGGCCAAGAATGGCAGCACCGTCAACTTCGTTATTTATAATCTGATTTTGCGTGGCCGGGTTATGAATGTCAAAAGTAGAAAAAGAATACTTTACGATATACCCCTCTTTTAATGCCTCCTGCTCAATACTTCTTGTCAGGGTTGAAAAAAAGGCATCATTTTGTGCATCCTGAGCTCGTGCATAGACACAGGCAATGGAATGATGAGGTAAATTTTCCCTGCTTTTTTGCTTTAATGCCTGGGCGGAAGTGTTAGGCACATATCCGCCGGCTCGTGCAATACTCCAGATTTTATCCTGCATTTCTTTACTGGCGGCGTTTGAGGAATTCCCGTTGATAATACGGGAGACAGTAGAGATGGAAACACCGGCCTCTTTTGCAATATCCTTTAATGTCATTGAAATACCCCCTCGTACAGGTAATTTTCATCTTTGCGTATAGTTTAACACAAATAAATAAAAATTTGCGTAAAACTTTACACAAACGTTTGCCAAAATAAATGGCGAAGAGAATGGTAAGTGTGGTACAATAAATTTAAATGAGATTTGAAATGTTTAGGAGGACAAGATGAAAAAACAGATGACAGTACGAAAAACAGTTTTGGCAGCATTATTTCTTGCAATTGGACTGATTCTTCCATTTATTACCATGCAGATCCCGGCAGTCGGAAAGATGCTTTGTCCGATGCACATTCCGGTATTACTGTGTGGATATATTCTCGGAGGACCGTATGGCCTGATCGTTGGATTTATTACACCGTTACTTAGAAGTGTGACATTTGGAATGCCTGTCATGCTCCCGAATGCTATATGCATGGCATTTGAACTTGCAACCTATGGATTAGTCAGCGGAATTCTTTCCGGTAAGATGAAAAAGGATATGAGATCACTATATATATCTTTGATCATTTCCATGCTCGCAGGAAGACTGGTATGGGGACTTGTATCAGCAATTGTTTATGCATTAATGGGAAGTGGATTTACATGGAAATTATTCTTTATGGGTGGATTTGTGAATGCAATCCCTGGAATTGTGATACAGCTTATCTTAATACCTGTTCTTGTAAATCGTTTATATGCAGCGGGAGTTGTAAAGCCTGCTTATGAAGGAAAATAATCATCTGTTATTCTGATAGAGGACAGAAAACACAGGGGAAGATCGGAGAAATACATGGAACTGAAAACACAATGCAGAGAGCGATTCAAACCGGCAGTGGATGAGATTAATGAAATTGTTAAACAGGAAGACAATACAGACAGACCAATTCTTGTGGCGATTGACGGGCGATGTGGAAGTGGTAAGACAACTTTGGGAGAATATTTAAAGGGGCAGTTTGACTGTAACCTGTTTCATATGGATGATTTCTTTTTACGAATGGAGCAGCGTACACCGGACAGAATGAAAGAAACCGGTGGGAATGTAGACTATGAAAGATTTTATGAAACTGTGCTCATACCGGTTCAAAAGAAGGAATCTGTGTGCTATCAGCCCTTTTCCTGCAAAGAGTGGAGACTATTAGATGCTTATGAGATTCCTTATAAAAGGATTAATATTATCGAGGGCTCTTATAGCTTACATCCGTATTTTGGAAAGCCATATCAGCTGAAGATTTTATGAATATTGCATCGGATGTGCAACTTGCAAATATCAGAAAGCGTAATGGGGAAGAGAAAGCAAAAGAGTTTCAGGAAAAATGGATTCCGAAGGAAGAAGCATATTTTGAAAAATTTCATGTGCAGGATGACACACTTGAGATTATGTGGAATTTAAAGGTATTATAAAAGAGATGTTCAAAGAAAAACAGAGTCAGATCGACATGCGCATATGTCTGTCCGGCTCTGCTTTTTTATGTAATGGATTCAGGTGTCTAAGCCTCTAAAGTGATTTTTAAATGGTAAGTTTTTTCACCTTCAGGCATTAATGAGAGAATACCACGTTTTTCTGAGAAAATATCACTGTCCTGATGGAAAATCGCAGAACCGTTCCATGGTTCCAGACAAAGGAATGGAGCATTGCCGCCTGCAGGAGTCCAGAAAGCGATAGATTCAAAATCAGGATAGTCCATTGTTACACCTTTTCCAGTATGAGTGTTAAGGAAGGAAACACGATGGGAATTGGTGTGTTCAAAGAAAACAGCATCACTGTCAAACATTGCAACAGTAAGTGGTAATGTGTTGCCCTCTGCTTTTTGTACAACCTTTTTCTCTGTGTTGAATTCCATATTTTCAAGATCATATTCATAAGATACGAAATCTTCTGCTTTTTTCAAAGACGAGTTCACAGTCGGCAAGTGTTTCACCGGAAGATACCGGAAGCATAAATCCAGGATGTGCGCCGATATGATAAAACATTTCTTCTGTGTCATGGTTTACAACACGGTATTCCATAGATAACTCATTGTCGGATAAATGATAGGTGAGAGACAATTCGAACTGATAAGGATAACTTTTTAAAGTTTCTTCATTTGCGTGTAACAAGAAAGTGACCGTATCATCGGATAAATCCTTCACCTCGAATTCTGTATCTTTACAGAAGCCATGCTTTACGAGAGGATAAACCTGCCCTTTCATGGTTGTTTCACCATTTCTTAAATTTCCGATCGTTGGAAAGAGAAGTGGTGAAGAACGCATCCAGAAAGCAGGATCTGAATTCCAGACATATTCTTTTCCGGAAGGATCCTTGAAAGATTTCAATTCGGCTCCCATCGTATTGACAGCAACCTCGTAACCGTTTGAATGTAATGTGATCAGCATAATAAAAGCCCCCTTTTACAAATTGGTATTGTTTTTTGAAAAATACTTGCTTTTTCTATTATAACACACGAATCTGCGTAAAGAGAATAGGTTTAGACAAACGTTTGCAAAGCTATGACAATTGAATTTTTGCAGGAAATATGTTAGCTTAGTTATAGTAGTGAATAAGAGGGAAAAGTATTAAGGTGGATTATGAAAGAAAAAAAAGTTACAATTCGGGAAGTGGCGGAACTGGCAGGAGTATCGATCAGTTCTGTATCAAGATATCTGGCGGATCCAAAAAGTATCCAGCCGCTTGCAGCGTACAACATTAAAAATGCCATCAATGAACTGCAGTATGAACCGAACATGTTTGCAAGAAATTTAAAAAGAGGACAGACACAGATCGTCGGTCTTATTGTTCCGCATATGGAATATTTTTTCGGAAAAATATGTCATGTGGTAAGTGACTATTTTTTTGAAAGAAAATATATTACTTATATCTGTGAAAGTGACAGTGAGCGGGAAAAAGAGCTGTTCTATGTCCAGGAGCTTCTGAACCAGAGAGCCGCAGGAATCATAATTGCACCGAGTGGGCAGAATACACCATATCTGCAGGGCGTAACAAAGAATTATAAAAATATGATCGCAATCGACAGACAGGAGGATATTGGCTGTGATATGGTTTTGGAAAATCACAGGGACAATGCATATCATCTTATCTCATGGCTTCTGAAAAATAAGCCATGCAGCCGTATCATGATGCTCTTTGGCTGGAGCGACAGTTTTAATACACGTATGTGTCTTGCCGGGGCAAATCAGGCACTGGAAGAGGCCGGGCGTGATGGAAGCCGCGTGATCAAAATATTTACTGCGAGAAAGATCGAAGTGGTAATGGATGCTTTAAAACAGTTAAACAGTGTGCTCGAGGATGGAGAGAGACCGGTCATCATCGGGTTTGGAACGGACATTGTAGAGTATATTGCCATGGGAATCCATCAGTTGTATCCGGAGTGGATCGGAAACGTGGATATCGCAGGGTTTGCAATGGGTGGAACGAAGGAAAAACTTGGAATGGACTGTTCGCTTGTTGTTAAGAATCCGGAAACAGTCGCAATTTGTGCGGCAGAGCTTTTGAGCCAGAAGATCATGGGAGAGAAAGAAGAAAAAGAACCTAGGAAATATGATGTGAAAGTAAAATATGAATTTTAAAGAGTGGATATCAAAAGGTTGAAAAGACAGTGCCAGTAAAATGAGAACATGTTTTGGTACTGTCTTTCATTTTACATATTAAGTGAAAATGTTTTCAGTAAAATGTAAAAATAATAAATAGTAAAAATATACAAAAACGACTGTAATATAATGTGAAAAAGTACTGATTTTACTATAAAAACAAAAGAAAACATTGACTATAATGTGCAGAGGTGTTAATTTCTAGGTACAGAGGCAACTGAAAACATTTTCACTAAAGGAGGAAAAGTGATGAAGAAAAAGGTATTGGCACTTATTATGGCGGGAACAATGGCTCTTTCCATGGCAGCATGTGGAAACACACAGAGCCAGGATACACCAAAGGAGCCTGAGAAGCAGGAAACAGTTCAGACAGAAGGTACAGAAGAGGGCGGAGCAACAGACGTATCCGGAATCACAGCAGATTCTTTTAAACCTTCCAAGGACTTTAATGTACGTGTTCCATTTGCAGCAGGTGGTTCTGCAGATACGATCGCAAGAATTATCGGACAGGGGTTACAGGAGACTTATGGTAAAACTGTTATCGTAAATAACCTGACAGGAGCGAACGGAGCAATCGCAGCAGCAGATCTTGACAGTGCAAAATCCGATGCAACAGAATTAATGGTCGGCGGTATCGCAATGTTCACACTGGCACCATTATTCAATAAAGATATTAACCTTAGCATTGATGATTATCAGTTTGTCAGCGGACTTGTATTAGAAGACCAGCTTTTATATGTAAGTCCTTCAAACAGCGGAATTGAAGACTGGGATGGTCTTGTGAAATATGCAGCTGATAACCGTATCGTATATGGAAGTAACGCACCTGGCGGAGCAACTCATCTTCTTGCAACTATGTTATTTGGTGAAGCAGGTTTAGATGCAGAAGCAGTTACTTCTGATGGAAGTGGAAAAGACTTACTTGCAGTAGCAAGTGGTAACGTTGTATGTGCGATCGCACCGGCATCAGTAGGTGCACAGTATGTTGAAGATGGAAGCCTTGTTCCGATCGCAGTATTCTCAGAAGAAAATTATACTGGATATGAAGGATATAATGTTCCTACAGTTCAATCTTTTGGATATGATATTGTATTCCGTACATGCAATTTTGTTATGACAAAAGCAGATGTTGCTCCGGAAGATGTTGCAGCAATCCATCAGGCAATCATAGATTATAGCAAGACAGATGAATTTAAGGATCTTGCTAAAAATGCAAATTACACACCATATCTTGAAGATGGACAGACAGTAAAACAGATTATTCTGGATACAGCTGATTTATGTAAGGAAGCTTACGATAAATATTACGACACAGTAAAAAGACGATCCGTGCTGCCTTAAAACAGCACGGGTTATTTTTGAAAAGAAGGAATAAAGTATGGAGATAAAATACAAGTCAAATTTAGTGGCAGGAATTGTAAGTATCATTCTTGGGATTGTCTGTATCATTCTTGTGCCGCTTCAGATCGCAGAAGATTATTCAGCAACTTATGGCATCACATCGAAGGAGCAAATCCCTGGGGGCAATCGGAATTTTATGGATCGGATGTGGTGTGGTTTGCTGATTCAGAGTCATGATATTGAAAAAAAGACACAGTGAAAACACTGAATCGTAGGAAAAGAATTAAAAGCATTAGCATATATGGCCATGCTGCTTATTTATTCAATTCTGTTCAAAAGAAGTTTCCTGATTTCTACGATTTTACTTGGTGTGGCAACACTGGCAATGACAGGAACTAAGAAAAAACTGTATTATGTGATCGTAATTGCAATGGTTGTAGTGTTATACCTTCTTTTTGCAAAAGTATTGCATATTCAATTGCCATAGTAACAGGAGGAGTTTATGGGACAGGTTATATCAGAGGCATTGATGAATCTTTTATCAGTGCAGAATTTAATATTTGTTAATGTTGGTATTTTTATTGGAATTATTTTCGGTGCGATTCCGGGAATGAATGGAAACCTTGCAATCACAGTATTACTTCCATTTACATTCCAGATGGATACAGTACCGGCACTGTTAATGCTTACGGCTATTTTCTTTGGTGCCAACTTTGGTGGTTCTATCAGTTCAATTCTGATCAATACACCTGGTACGAATGCAGCGGCAGCAACACTGATCGATGGTTATCCGATGTGCAGGAATGGACAGCCGAGAAGAGCATTAGATATGGCACTTGTGGCATCAACATTTGGTGGTCTGGTCAGTGCATTCTGCCTTCTGTTTTTTGCACCGCAGATCAGTAAGGTTGCTATGAAGTTCAGTTCTCCGGAGTATTTTGCACTTGCAATTTTTGGACTTTCTGTTATTGCATCTGTAAGTGGAAAGAGTCTTGTAAAGGGTCTTATCAGTGGTGGACTTGGAATTTTATTGGCAACAGTTGGTATTGATTCTGTCAGTGGTGTTACAAGATTTACATTTGGAAATATCAGATTATATAACGGAATCAAGATGCTTGCAGTTTTACTTGGAGTATACGCGATTGCACAGATGATCGGACGTATTAATAAAACAGAAGCAGCTGTTGTATCAAATTTAAAAGCGGCAGATAAAGATGACCATATTACAAAGGAAGATGTGAAAAAAACATTGCCAATCATGACAAAATCTTCCCTGATCGGAGCATTCATCGGAGCAGTTCCTGGTACCGGCGGAGCAATCGCATCATTTATTGCCTACAATGAAGCAAAGAGAAAAGCCAAACCAGGAGAGAAGTTTGGCGAAGGTGAGATCAAAGGTATTGCAGCACCGGAATCAGCAAACAATGGAGCAACAGCCGCAACCTTGATTCCGTTACTTACACTTGGTATTCCGGGAGACGTTGTAGCGGCAACCTTATTAGGTGCATTTACGATGCATGGACTTGTTGTAGGACCGAAGCTTTTTGAGACATCCGGACCAATTGTATATGCAGTTCTGATCGGATGTGTGATCGCACAGCTTATTATGTTCTTCCAGGGGAAATATTTACTGGGACTTTTTGTTAAGATCACACATATCCCACAGGAATTATTGACAGCATTATTAGTCGTGATCTGTTGTGCAGGAGCATTCGCAATCGGAAGCTCTGAAATGGATGTTTATGTGATGCTGCTGTTTGGAGTTATTGCATACTTTATGCAGAAACTGGACTTCCCATCCGTACCGATCGTTCTTGGAATGGTACTTGGACCGATCGCAGAGTCCAATCTGCGCAATGCACTGGTAATGTCAAACGGTTCCTGGACAATTTTTGTAAAAAGACCTATCTGTCTTGCATTTATTATCTTAACATTTGTGCTCATCGTTCTTTTGAAAAAAGGGGATGCAAAGCAGAGAAAAGCTACAGACAAATATATGAAAGGCGAACAGGAAGAATAAAATGAAAAAATTATGGACAGATTTACACAGCAATATCCATCATAATCAGATGGATGAACTGGATAAATGGACAGAACATGCAAAAGATGTATTGGATTTCTGGCCAATCGCATATTATCCGTTCCAGATGATCAAAACAGAGTCGGGAGCAGGACTTGAAGATTTATGTCCGGAAGAAGAGATTAAGAAAGACTGGGAGATCGTCCGCAGGAAAGTAAAAGAGAAAGTGCAAACGGATATCCGATGTTTATGGGATATGAGTGGCAGGGCTGTGGATTTGATGGTGATCACAACGTATTTTTGCCTTGATAATGAACAGGATATGAAACATCCGATGCGTTATCAGGAATTAAGAGATGATTATAAAGATACGGAAGCGATCGGAATCCCACACCATGTAGCATATCAGCTTGGAAGCCGTGGAAAGAACTGGGCAACACATGATGAGAATTTTTCCCCGTTTGCGGAAATTTATTCCAGCCATGGATGCAGTGAAAATGATACAGGTGGAATGGATATGGAACGTCATCTGCATATGGGACCCAGAACCGGTGAAACCTGCTATGAAAGAGGCTTAGAGGCTGGTCTTCATGTGGGATGTATGGCATCCGGTGACAACCATAATGTTCCTGCAGCATGCGACCATGGAACGATGTGCGTGCTTGCAGAGGATGCTTCCAAAGCGGCAATCTGGGCAGGCATGAAAGCAAGACATGTATATGGTGTAAGCAGAAGCAGAATGGATATTGATTTTACAGCTGATGATAAAATGATGGGTGACGTGATCACTCCCGGAAAACACAATATGAAGATCTCTATCTGTGCAGCGGATGCAATTGACAGGGTAGAATTATTAAAGAACAATGTCCTCGAAGAAATGATCGTTCATTCCGGAAGCTGGGAAAATAAGAAATTTGCAGATGATGAAGTGATCCGTGTGAAATTTACGGTAGAGTTCGGATGGGGACCGAACCCAAGATTTTATAAAGATATGCTTGTAAAAGAATGGGATGGTTCTTTGAATGTGGAAGGAAAGCTTTTATCCATTGATAAAGAATGGAACAGTTATGGACAGAAACTTTACGATGTGACGGATGACAGCTGCAAATTCCATATGACACTTACATGTCAACAACAACCGGACATTGGATGGGACCAAGTACTGTAGTAAAAGAAGGATTTGTTTTTGAAGTAGAAGGAACACCAGACAGTGATGTCTGCCTGAAAGTGGATAATTATGAATATCACTTCACAATCCGTGAACTGATGAAGACTTCACGTATCAAAGCTCAGTATCAGGAAAGCATCGATCTTGCAAACAGAGTTTATGGCAAAGTCGATCACTACAGAGATGATTTTTACTGGCATAATGCATATAAGACAAGAATCCGCCAGGCTGTTCCACAGGATGCTTATGTCTTGAATTATGAGAAAGAAATCGACATGGAAGCCGGAGCGAATTACAGACTCAGAGTATGGCTGAAAAATGGCGATGTGGCCTGGGTATCACCAATTTTTGTAGAGAAATAAAAAGTAAATATAAAATCATATAAAAGGATTTGTTCCGTAAGGCAGCGTTGTTTTAGATTGGAAAGAATGGGGGAATAAGATGAACGTTTTATATTTGAATACACATGATATCGGAAGGTATTTACAGACCTATGGATATCCGGTACATACACCGAATCTTCTGAGATTATCGAGAGAGGGAATGGCATTTACACAGATGTACTGTGTTTCGAGCCCGACCTGTTCACCGAGCAGAGGTGCTATGTTAACCGGCCAGTATCCGCATAATAATGGTCTGATCGGATTGTCCCACAGGGGCTTTCGGATCAATGGGAAACATCATCTTGCCAATTACATGAAACAACATGGTTACGAGACAGTTTTATCCGGAGTACAGCATGAGATCAAGCTGCATGAAGAAGAAACACTTGGATATGAAAGATGTCTGAATCCAATGGAGTATTACAGAAATGACCTGCCACAATGTGAATTGTATACATGGCAGGATGAGATGGCAGCAGAAAACGCAGTCAATTATCTGAAAAACAGGGAAAAGGATGAAAGACCATTTTTCCTTGCGGTTGGTTTCGGATGTACCCACCGCGAGTATCCGCGTGTGCCGGATGAATATGAAACAGACTATGTACAGGTGCCAAAGGCATTGCCAAACTTACCGGATGTCAGAAAAGATATGGCAGGTATGCAGATCGCAGTTGATACAGTGGACAGATTGTGTGGAAAAAATACTGGATGCTTTAAAAGAAACCGGGGAATATGAGAATACATTGATATTCTTTACCACAGATCACGGATTGCCATTTCCTATGATGAAATGCAATCTGTACGATGATGGAACAGGTGTATCTTTTATCCTTCGTTATCCGGGTATGCCGAGGGTACATTGTATCAGTGACGCTTTGCTGTCGCAGATAGACGTATTTCCGACACTGTGCGATATTTTGAATATGGAAAAACCAAACTGGCTTTCCGGCAGTTCTTTTCTGCCAGTGATAACAGGTGAAGAGGAAGAAATCCGTGAGGCAGTTTATGCAGAGATTAACTATCATGTTGCATACGAGCCGGTCAGATCTGTCAGAACGAAGAAAAATAAATATATTGTACGGTGGGAGAATGGTTACGATAAAGTTCCGCCTACCCATATTGATGACAGTCTGTCAAAAGAAGTATTCCATGAAAACGGATATTTTGAGAAGAAACTTGTGAGAGAAGAACTGTATGATCTTATGCTTGATCCACAGGAACGGGATAATCTGATCGGGGAAGAAGATTATCAGTCGGTGAAGGACGAGATGCGACAGCTTCTTGAGACATGGCAGAAAAAGACAGGCGATCCGCTTCTTACAGGGCAGAAGATATGTCTGCCGGAAGGCGCGATCTGCTGTACAACGGATTCTTACAGTACAAAGACTCAGGTAATCCTCCCGAAAATGCAGAAAGTATCTGGAAGGGCTGCGTGGAGTGCTGCAGAACAATATTAAATAAGCTGCACCCATATTTGCTCCCCTATGGAATCAATGCTTTTGAAGAGTACAAAGATAAGAACCAGATTAATAAAGTGACGATTTGTGTTACCGTCATTTCAGACAAAGGTGTCTGGCAGTTTTTTGCCAGACGCCTTTCTTAAAAAAGGATGAAAAAAAGTTCATCCTTATCAAAAACAAAATTGTAGGTCTATACTTTGAATCAAGAAAGAAGTTCCGAAAGGGAAGGAGACGGTATTATGAATAACAAAAACAAATCTCATGGCAGATAAAATACCAAAGAGAGTCATGGTTACTGATCTCATTTGCAGTGGCTATGCTGTTCTGGTATATCTTATCAATTATTCCATCAACAAGCAGAGCGTTCCAGAATGTTGTGGTAGTTTGTCAGAGCATTAAAACAATGATTGACAGAGGTGTTCTGGGTACGGATATTTTATCCAGTTTGATTTCAGTTGTAGCAGGTTATGTGCTTGGTTTTGTAATCGCACTTCCGGTTGCAATCCTTATGGCATGGTATAAACCGGTTCGTTATATTATTGAACCATGGATCCAGTTCATCCGTAACATCCCACCACTTGCTTATGTACCACTTATTGTAATTGCAGCAGGTGTTGGAAGAAAACCACAGATCATCGTTATCACGATTGCATGTTTCTTGACAATGTGCATTACAATCTATCAGGGTGTTATCAATGTAGATGAGACACTGATCAAAGCAGCAAGAGTTCTTGGAGCAACAGATAAAGATATCTTCATCAGAGTTATTGCTCCTGCAACATTACCATTTATCCTGACAGCAGTAAGACTTGGGGCTTCTGTAGCACTTACAACACTGATTGCTGCAGAATCAACTGGAGCAACAGCCGGTTTAGGAATGAGAATCAGATCTCTGAACAACAGCTTTGAATCTGCACCAATGCTTTTATACATCATTATCATTGGTATCTTAGGTATCTCAATGGAGAAACTGATCAAATATCTTGAAAGGAGACTGACATCATGGCAGGAGAAGAGAGAGATTTAACAAATCGCGATGACAGCAGACCGGTTCGTGTAAAAGTTGATAACGTAAAGAAGATATATAATACAAGAAATGGTGAGATGGTTGCATTAAACGGAGTGACACTTGATATTCATGATAATGAGTTCATCTGTGTCGTAGGACCATCCGGATGTGGAAAATCCACTTTATTGAATATTATCGCAGGATTATTAGAGCCGACAAGCGGAGCAGTATACTGCAATGGAAAAGAAGTAAAAGGAACCGGTACAGACCGTGGCGTTGTATTCCAGCAGTATGCATTATTCCCATGGCTTACTGTTAAGAAAAATGTTATGTTTGCATTAGAGATGCGTGGCATCAAAGGAAAAACAGGCAGAAGAAGAGGCAATGAAATATTTGGAGATGGTTCAGTTGGAGAAGTTCGCAGAACATTATCCAAAAGAATTATCCGGTGGTATGAAAACAGCGTGTTGCTATCGCAAAGAGCATATGCAGCAGAGCCTGAAGTATTACTTATGGATGAGCCATTCGGAGCTCTTGATGCACAGACACGTACCCAGTTACAGACAGAGCTGTTAGAGACCTGGCAGAGAGAGAAGAAGACGTGCTTCTTTATTACACATGATGTTGAGGAAGCAATCATTCTTGCACAGACAGTTATTATCATGAGCGCCCGCCCGGGACGTATCAGAGATATTGTAAAGATTGATATTCCATATCCACGTACCCAGGAGACAAAGATGACAAAGGAATTCATGGAACTTAAAAATGAAATCTGGAGTCAGGTATATCAGGAATATCTGGAAGTAAGAAAATAATAAAAAGGTTGTAACCGGGAAACCGGATTATAATGATAACTAAGGGAATTGGGGGAAATTCCAAATATCCAATTTAAGGAGGAAAAACAACATGAAAAAGAGAATATTGAGCTTATTAATGGTAGGTGCTATGACAGCAGGAATGCTTGCAGGATGCGGCAGCAAGACAGATGCACCTGCTAACAACACAGCAAAAGAAGAGACACCGGCTACAGAAGAAGCAAAAGAAGAGACACCGGCTACAGAGGAGAAGGAAGCTGTAGAGCCAGTTACATTAAATGTAGCTTACATGCCAAACTATGGAAGCTTATGGTCAGTTGAGAACGCAATCGCTCAGGGTTACTTAGAAGAAGAAGGAATCACAGTAAATCTTGTAGAGTTCCAGGATGGTCCGACAATCATTTCCGCTATGGAGTCAGGAAGTATTGATGTCGGATATATCGGACAGGGTGCTCATAAACTTTGCATCAACGGACAGGCAACAATCTTTGCATTATCCCATATCTCCAATGGTGATGCATTGATCGGAGGCGAAGGTATTACATCTATCGAAGACTTAAAAGGAAAACAGGTTGCTTACTCTTCAGGAACATCCAGTGAAGATATCCTTGTAAACTCACTTACAAGTGTTGGATTGACAATGGATGATATCGAAGCAATTGATATGGATGCATCCGGAATCGTATCCGCTATGTTATCCGGTAAAGTTGATGCAGCTGCAACATGGTCACCAAACAGCTTAAAGATCTTAGAAGAAGATGCAAATGCTACAAAATTAGCAGACAACATGACATTCTCTGACAAAACTGTATCTCTTGCAAGCTGGATCTGCATGCCAAAATATGCAGAAGAGAACAGAGATGTCTTAGTACGTTTCACAAGAGCATTATTCAAAGCAATGGATTATGCGGCAGCAGATCATCAGGAAGATACAGCTGCTTTAATCGCAAAACAGATTGCAGGCGATCAGGATACAGTATATGATCAGCGTGGTGATGCAGAATGGTTAACAGGTAAAGAGGTATCTGAAGGTGCAGCAGATGGTACAGTAGAAGGATACTATGAGTTACAGAAGGAGAACTTCATCGAGGCAGGTGCTGTTGAAGTTGACCCACCAGTATCTGATTACGTATTATTAGATGTTATGAAAGAAGCTGGAGAGTACTAAAAGAAAACGCACACAGCATTTGAAAAGTAAATGAAATAACAAGGCTGTTACGCTAGACCAGGAGTTCTGGAATCGGTGTGGCAGCCTTATTGTAACGCTGATGTAGACAGGAAAGGTTGGAAGAGAAAATGAAACATGAATATTATTATTATAACAAAGAAGAACTGTTAAAAGCACCAAAAATTCCGTTGATCGTTATGGAAGATAATGCTGCTGTATTTAAATCAATGGCAGATGAAATGGTAGAAGAAATCAAACGTAAAAATGCTCTTGGTGAGAATACAGTATTTATCTGCCCTGTAGGTCCTGTAGGACAGTATCCGTATTTTGTAGATATGGTAAATGAGCAGAATATCAGCCTGAAAAATGTATGGTTTATTAATATGGATGAATACCTGACAGATGATAAAGAATGGATTGACAAAGAGGATAAATTGAGCTTCCGTGGATTTATGGACAGAACGGTTTACACCAAAATTAAACCAGAACTCGTAATGCCGGAAGAACAGAGAATTTTCCCGGATCCTAAAAACCTGACACATATTCAGGATATGATCAAAAAACTTGGTGGAGTAGATATTTGCTTCGGGGGAATTGGAATTAATGGTCATGTTGCATTCAATGAGGCTTCTGATACAATGACACCGGATGAGTTCCTGGCTCAGCATACAAGAGTTCTTGAAATCTCAAAAGAAACAAGAGCTGTGAAATTCAATTGGTGATTTAAATGGTGCATTAGATGATATGCCACATTACTGTATCACAATCGGCATTAATGAAATCGCTCATGCAAGAAAATCAGATTAGGATGCTTCAGAGACTGGCACAGAAGTGTTGTAAGACATGCAGCTTATGGCGAAAAAACAGCACATTTCCCAGTAAGCTTATTGCAGGATCATCCGGACATCAATATTAAATTTACAGAGTTTAGTTGCTAACCTTCCGGAATAAAAAGAAT
>ENA-OQHF01000882-OQHF01000882.1-human-gut-metagenome-genome-assembly--contig:-NODE-882-length-17041-cov-3.467128_pt1 | contig 17041 bp, 16 predicted proteins | sample MGYA00242559_ERZ504709 | MGnify/ENA primary metagenome ERZ504709 (study PRJEB26092, sample SAMD00036203) | human gut metagenome | host: Homo sapiens | study: EMG produced TPA metagenomics assembly of... | reverse complement strand
TTGGAGGAATATATTTGTGACCAAAAATTATAAAATATCTAACTAGAAATTGCGAAGCTTGTATGTGCAGCTGATTTTTTTTTGGAATTTAGGACGTACTTTTCCACATGCGATCCTGACTATTTTTTTATTGGAACAAGGTTTTGATTTAGTTCAAATTGCCACGTTACAATCTGTTTTTATGATAGTAGCAATGGTTACTGAATTTCCAAGTGGAATATGGGCAGATTTATTTGGAAGAAAACAAATTTATATGGCAGCTGTTGTTACATTGTTTTGTTCCTATTTATTGATAGGGTTTTTCAGTGATCACTTTAGAGTTATTTTATTCGCCTATGTATTATATGGATTAAGCGTTGCATTGAAGTCGGGAACGCTGGAAGCAGAAGTGGTTTTAGAATTTGAAAAAGAACAACGGGACATAAAAGCTTATTCAGTAGCATCATCTTATGTAATGAGTATTTCTTCAATAGTAGGCGGTTTGCTGGGAAGTTTATTTTATGAGAAAATGCATAGCTATATGTATGCTATTTCATTAATGCTTTTCGTTTTGGCATTTTTAATGGCTGCATTATGTGTTTTTTCACAAACGTCAGGTCAGAAAGAAAGGGAACAAAGACACTTAAGAGATGAATTAAAAGTGGGATTTTGTGTTTTGAAATCATCAAAGCCATTGCTTTATATGATATTGTTATTTGCATCAGCAACACTATTTGTACAACCTTTTTTTCAATATTGGCAGGTTCTATATCAGCAAGGAGGAATTCCAGTACGTTATTTTGGGATTATTTATGTTGCTTTTCAAGCATGTAATTTAGTAGGAACTATGATTTATAATCGGATGAAGATGAGTAATCAAAAAAATAATGATTTTTGTATGGCTCATAGCAATCATATTTGCATTTAGTATGATAAATACTCAATTAGCATTATTCCTATTGCCGGTATCAGTTATTTTGTTTTATGTTTTCTATCAGCATTTGGATGTTTTACAGAAAAAAGTAGCACCAAAACAATTTATGAGCAGGTTTTTTTCTCATTGGTGGGAACATCTGAAAATATAGCATCAATTGTGAGCTTGTTTATTATGGCAACATGTATAGAATATGTTGGAATTACATATGCATACATAATATTGTTTTTTATGTTTAGTGTCTGTACATACATCTGTTATTTATTATTTTTAAAAGATAAATAATTTGCTATTGTTGTTAATTAAAGTAAAATAACGGGCACGACTTCTTTACATCAATGTAAAATTTATGTAAAATAGTAAATACAAAAAGAGCAGAACTGCGATCATATTTGAAGTAGTTTTGCTCTTTATTTTTACTGGAAAATATGAGGCGATGGGAGACAGTGTATTTTTCGGGGAATAGCAAAGGAGAGAAAAATATGAGAAAAAAACTGGACAGCATTGGCACTCACAGGCATGTTATGCCTGACAACTTTTGCAGGAACACAGACTGTTTCCGCTGAGACAGCAGATTCCGCAAAACAGGTGGATATTGTATTCACACATGATACACATTCCCACCTTAACACATTTACGACGGTGGTGGATGATGCAGAGAAAGAAGTGGGAGGATTTGCGAGGATCAACACCTTGATCCAGGAGCAGAAAGCGAAAAATCCTGACACGCTGGTGATTGATGGCGGTGATTTTTCCATGGGAACACTGATCCAGACTGTTTTTGAGACGCAGGCGGCAGAAATCCGCATGTTAGGCTATATGGGATGCGATGTGACCACACTCGGAAACCACGAATTTGATTACCGCTCCAAAGGACTTGCAAATATGTTGAACAGTGCGGCGGAGTCCGGGGATGATCTTCCGGCAATGGTTGTCTGCAATGTGGATTGGGAATCCATGGAGGCAGCAGGCTTAAGTGAGGGACAACAGCTGATCAGAGACGCATTTGATGAGTACGGGGTCAGAGACTATGTTGTATTGGAAAAAGGGGATACAGACATAGCTGTCGTAGGCGTTTTTGGTAAAGATGCACTTGCCTGTGCGCCGACCTGTGAACTTTTATTCAAAGATCCAATCGAGGCGGTAAAAGAAACGGTCGAAGAGATCAGGGAGAACGAGGATGTTGATATGATCGTCTGCGTTTCCCACAGCGGAACCTGGGAGGACGAGAGTAAATCAGAGGATGAAAATCTGGCAAAAGCAGTGCCGGATCTCGATCTGATCTTAAGCGGTCACACACATACAACACTGGAAGAGCCAATTGCCCACGGAGATACCTATGTGGTATCCTGCGGTGAATATGGTAAGAATCTTGGTGAACTTTCCATGACACAGAAAGCAGATGGACGCTGGGAGATGACTTCTTACGAAATTGTGCCGGTCACAACAGACATTGATCAGGATGCAGAGACACAGAACGCCATTGATCAGTTTATGGATACTGTGGACACCGACTATCTGGCACAGTTTGGCTATACCAAGGATCAGGTGTTAGCGGAAAATGACGTAGATTTCTCCACACAGAAAGATCTGGAAAATATCCATGAAGAACACAATCTTGGTGATATTATGTCAGACGCCTATGTGTATGCGGTGGAAAATGCAGCAGATTTTGACGGTGTCCCGGTAGATGTGGCAGTTGTTCCAAGTGGCACTGTCCGTGACACCTATGCAAAAGGCGATATTACCGTGGAGCAGGTATTTAATTCGTTTTCCCTCGGAATCGGGGCAGACGGAGTGCCTGGATATCCGCTCATCAGTGTGTATCTGACGGGAAAAGAGTTAAAGACAGCAGCAGAGATCGATGCATCCGTTTCTGATTTTATGACAACAGCAAGACTTTATAGTAGCGGACTTAATTTTACATACAATCCAAACCGCATGATTTTAAACAAAGTCACAGATGTATATTTAGATGATGGAAATGGCGGCAGGATCGAACTTGAGGACGACAAGCTTTACCGCGTGGTCGCAGACCTTTACAGCGGACAGATGTTAAGTGCGGTTACAGATATGTCCTACGGTCTGTTGTCACTGGTTCCAAAATATGCAGATGGAACCCCGATTGAAGACTTTGAGGATGTCATCATCACAGAGAACGGAAAAGAGTTAAAAGCGTGGGATGCGATCGCAAGATACATGGAGTCATTCGAGGATACAGACGGCGATGGGATCGCCAATGTGCCGGAATATTACAGCACAGATCATGACAGAAAAGTGGTGGACGACAGCCGGAATATCGTTGACCTTGTAAAAAATCCAAATAAATTTACCGGAATCATTGTTGGTGTGATTGCAGTGTTGATTTTACTTGTCATTTTCATTATATTATTAATTAAGAAAATTGTGAAAAAAGTAAAATCCCGCAAGATGAAAAAGTAAAAAATTTTTTCCGGTATCAGTGGATCATTCAGACATACGTTAAAAAGAAAGTTTACATAAGTTGGGATTGGCAGGGAGATTCAAAATGAGCGCACAGGACAACATGGAAAAGGTTCTCAGGGAATTACATGTCCTTTTATCAAAAAGCAATCCATATGAGAGGGATTCTAACTATCTGGTCGTAAATAAGAAAGAGATGCTGGATATTTTAAAACAGCTTGCAGTCTGCATGTCAGAAGTTATGGATGAGTATGAACTGACACAGCAGGGCAGGGAGCAGGCACAGCGGGAAAACCGGAAGATCGGGGAAGAAATCATCAATGACGCCAGAGCAAAAGCAGAGGATGTTTATGCTGCGTCGGTTATGTATACGGATGAAGCGCTCCGTCGGATCCTTGATATTATGGATGAGGCGAATGAATCTGTAAAAGCAGTCTATGACAGCATGGGCGAAAAGCTTGCGAATGAAAGAAAACTGGTTTCCGGTGACAAGCTGGAATTAAAGAGTCTGCTGCAGGATCTTAAGGATACGGACAAATACATGGGTATTATTGAGGAGCGGAATAAGAAGATCGCGAAGGAGAAGAAATGGAAAGAAGAGGATACGGAATCTTCTCCTTATGCAGCAGTGAAGCCAGAGATCAAGATCAACCGCGATTATTTTGAACAGCAGGGAATCTCGTTTGAAGAACCGGAGGAAGAACAGCCGGAAGAAAAAACAGAGAAAGCTGCCCCTGAGATCAGCGTGAATCTGGATTCTGAGTACTTTAAGTGGAAAGAGCAGGAAGGAAAAGAAGAGGATTCAGAGGATGAGAAACAGCCAGAAAAAAAAGGATTCTTTGGAAAATTTATGAAATAAAATTAATTGTGTACAACCTATTGACAAAGATGCCAATAGGTTGTATTTTATTATACATAAAGATTGAACACAATTAAGTTGCAAGCAATATAAAAGAAGAGAAAAACAATGAGTAAATTTTATGATTTTGAAGCGGAAGATGTAATCTGACACCAATGCTTGAAAGTATGCTGACAAGAACACGGCCGGACTATATGGAGAGCGCAGATATCAAATGGAACTTTACAAAATTTTTAATTGACCGGAATGGCAACGTGGTAGAACGGTTTGAGCCGACAGCGGATATGGATGTGGTAGAGGAAAAAATCAGAGAAATTCTATAATGTTGTAAAAACAACGGAAATTCTGCTCCCAATTGCGTATAGTAAAGATACAAAAAAAGGAAACTATATATGAAAATAAATCGCACAGTATCATTGCCAAAAGGAGCGTAGGAAGTATGAATAGAGAAGAGCAGATCGCAAATGCTGAAAAAGCAACGGTGGATTCGATCCGGGAACAGAGATTTGCAAAGACAGCGGAGCTTGTGAAGATTCCGGGGCATCCACTTCACACATTTACGTTGGAGAACGAAGCACTTGCCAAAACGATTAAAAAATGCAGGGAAGCATTAAAGAGCGGGCATGTAGAGTACAAGCTTATAGAAGAAGTCCGGCAGCTTGCGATCCATTATGCCAAAAAGGGAGATCTTCTTTATCCGCATTTAAAGGTAAAGTATGAGATCAGCGGTCCGTCGGATGTTATGTGGACGGTGGATGATGAGATACGGGATGAATTTGCTGCGCTGGCGAAAAAAGCGGATTCACAGGATGATGAGTGGAAAAAACGTTTCGAGGCGGCACTCACAAGAGCAGACGAGATGATCTATAAAGAAGCCAATATTCTTTTTCCAAATTGTGCATTTAACTTTACGGATGAGGAATGGTTTGGAATCTATCGGGACTCAAAAGACTATGCAGAGTGTCTTGGTGTAGAAAACGGAGTCTGGGAGGACGCAGAGAAGGCACAGGACGTAAAGACGCCGTCCATCAGTCAGGATGAGATTGTCATGGCAGGCGGTCACATGACCGTGGAGCAGTTGACAGCAATGCTGAATACCATCCCACTGGAGATTTCGTTTGTGGACACAGACAATATCAACCGCTTTTTTAACGAAGATCCAAAAGTGTTCAAAAGACCGGGAATGGCGATCGACAGAGAGGTATTCTCCTGCCACCCGCCGAAGATTGAACAGCAGGTACGCCGTATTATTGAAGAGTTCAGAGCGGGAACGCTTGATAAAGTACCTGTCTGGATGGATAAAAACGGTAGAACCATGTTAGTCACTTATATGGCAGTCCGTGATAAAAGCGGAAAATATCTTGGAACCATGGAACTGGTACAGGATATGGAATTTGCAAAAGAATATTTTCAGAAATAATTAATAAGTAGAAATCTCCTTATGGGAAGCAGCACGATACTCGCGTGGTCTGCTTCCCATAATTGTTTTAAACTGCTTTGAAAAATAAGCTTGGGTTGGAAAAACCAAAATGGGAATCATTGTTTTGATGTCTCCGGCTATGGTACAATATTGGAATCATAGTCGGAGGCATTTTATATGAAAGTGGTAGTAGCAATTGATTCTTTTAAGGGAAGTATGACAAGTGTGCAGGCGGGAAATGCCTGCAAAGAGGGGATTCTTGCGGCGGCGCATGCGCACTGTGGTAGTGGGGCGGCAGCTGCGAAGGACAGGAAGCCTGCAGCAGATAATATGAATGTTGTCGTAAAACCGCTCGCGGACGGAGGCGAGGGCACAGTGGAAGCATTGGTAGAGGGGATGAACGGAACGTATGAGTATGTGACCGTGACAGGTCCGATGGGAAATCCGGTGAAAGCAAGATATGGCATTCTGCCAGATCAAACAGCGGTGATGGAAATGGCGGAGGCATCCGGCATTACACTTGTAAAAGAACTGTTAAATCCATGGAAAGCAGCATCCACAGGAGTCGGAGAAATGATTTTGGATGCAGTTCAAAAAGGATGCCGCAAATTTATCATTGGAATTGGCGGTAGTGCGACGACAGAGGGCGGTATCGGAATGTTATCGGCACTGGGCTATGATTTCATGGATGAAAACGGAGACATATTGCCACCGGTTTTTTGCCTCGCTGGAAAAAGTGGTGCAGATAGAAAATAATCGTGTGCCGGAAGTGTTAAAAGACTGCCATTTTCAGATCGCATGTGATGTGACAAATCCGCTTTGCGGAGCGCAGGGGTGTGTTTACGTTTTCGGAGCGCAAAAAGGTGTGAAGGAAGAAGAAAAATGAGAGCATGGACAGGGGCGATGCAGTCCTATGCGGCATGTCTGGAAAAATTTACCGGCAAAATGATTCAGTGAAATTCCGGGCACAGGCGCAGCCGGAGGGCTTGGGTTTGCGTTTCTGTGGGGACTTCCAAACGTGGAACTGAAACCGGGAATCGACATTGTTCTTGAGGCAGTCGGGCTGGCAAGTGAATTGCAGGATGCAGATATCGTGGTGACAGGGGAAGGCTGTCTTGATTTTCAGACGGCAATGGGAAAAGTTCCGGTCGGTGTGGCAAAGGCAGCAAAGCAATACGGTTGTAAAGTGATCGCTTTTGCCGGAAGTGTGACAGAAGAAGCCATAAAATGTACGAAAGGGAATCGATGCATTTTTCTCCATCCTGCCGGGAGTGTGTTCACTGGATGAAGCCATGAACACGGAAACTGCGCAGAAAAATATGCGGAATGCGGCGGAGCAGGTGTTCCGGTTGGTTTTGACGCTGCTGAAAGAAAAATGTTACGAATAATGTTACAAAATCACAAGAAAATCACGGAAAAATGTTACAAGAGCCGGAAAAACTGATTTATGAGATTAATCTGAGCGGACTGTAGTAAGTGATAGGAAATGAAAAAACAATAGAATTCCCTGCAAAAGCGTTCTATAATAATCCCAGATAAAAATCAGGAGGTACCAATCATGAACGATACATTAAAAGTTTTAGAGACAAGAAGAAGCTGCCGCAATTTCAAACCGGATATGATTCCAGAGGAAACACTTGAGCAGATTGTAAGAGCCGGAACCTACGCACCAACGGGAATGGGAAAACAGTCCCCAATCATCCTTGCAGTGACAAATAAGGAACTGCGTGACCAGCTTTCGGAAGAAAACCGTAAAATCATGGGAGCACCGGAAAGAATGGATCCGTTCTATGGAGCACCGGTCATTCTTGTGGTACTTGCCAATAAGGCAGTTCCAACACATGTGTACGATGGTTCTCTTGTGATGGGCAATCTGATGAATGCCGCAGAAAGCCTCGGCGTGGCAAGCATCTGGATCCACAGGGCGAAAGAGGAGTTCGAATCTGATTTCGGCAAAAAAATTCTTGCTGATCTTGGTATTCAGGGCGAATACGAAGGGATCGGCCACTGCGCACTCGGATATGCAGCAGAGCCGGCAAAAGAGGCGACCGCAAGAAAAGAGAACTATGTATATTATGTGAGATAATGATTGCATAGTTGAAAGTGGTAAGTGATTTATACTATGTAAAATAACAAAAAGCGTTGATTTTGGAGAATTTCCGAGATTGACGCTTTTTTATTCAGTTATAACTGACTCGGTTCTAACCGAATAAAAATTGACATTCCGAAAAATAATAATTATACTCATTTTATAATTGATGACAATAGAATGTTTGTAGAGCGAGCATTCTATTGTTGGAGAACTTTAGGATAGCAAAATTTCTGATGCAGGAAAGACAGGGTATCATGATTATGAAATTTTATGGCAGGGAAACAGAAAGAAAAAAATTAAATTCCATGTTTCAAACAGATGGTCAGATGATCTCTCTGATCTATGGACGAAGAAGGATCGGAAAAAGTGAATTGATCCGGCAGGTGCTCAAAGAAACAGAATTAAAAAGTATTTACTATGAGTGCAAGCAGACAACGGAACAGAATAATGTAGACAGTCTTTCTGAACTGGTAGGAGAAACATTCGATTTTCCGAAGCCTGCATTTGCCGATATGGAGAGCCTGCTTCGGTTCTTATTTCGGACATCGGAAAAAAAGCCACTTATTCTTGTTTTGGATGAATACCCGTATCTGCGTGAAAATGCAAAAGGACTGGACAGTGTGCTGCAGTCTGTGATCGATGAATACCGTGACCGCTCTAATATGAAGCTTATTATCTGTGGTTCCTATGTAGATACGATGAAAGAACTTCTGGCAAAACAGAATCCACTCTATGGCAGGATTGACCTTACACTGAATCTGAAACCGATGGATTACTATGAGTCGGCACTGTTTTATCCTGCTTTTTCGGATGAGGATAAAGTGAGGATTTACAGTGTGTTCGGCGGAATACCTTATTATAACCGGCTGATCGATGGAAAGAAAAGTGTAAGAGAGAACATCATAGAGCTGATCGCATCACCGGGGGCGCGTCTGGAAAACGAAGTGTCAATGTATTTAAGCTCGGAGATATCGAAAATCACAAATGCCAATGAAGTGTTTGAAGCACTGGCAAAAGGTTTTTCCAGATACAAGGACATTCTTGATCAGTCACATGTTTCGAGCGGTCCTGCGCTTGTGGATGTGCTTGACAAATTGATACGTATGGATGTTGTGGACAAAATTACACCGATCAATGATGAAAATAATCGGAAAAAATCGGGATATTTTATTTCGGATAACCTGTCATTGTTTTACTATAAATATATTTTCAGAAATTCATCCCGCATGAATATCATGGATTCAGATATTTTTTATGACCGTTATATTGCAGAAGATTTTGAAACAAAATATGTCCCAAAAGTTTTTGAGGATGTGTGCAGGCAGTACCTCATCAGAAGAAACCGTAAGGGATTGATGGATGAAATTTTTGAAAAAATAGGAAAATATTATTATGATGATCCGGTAGCAAAAAAGAACGGAGAATTTGATATTGTAACGCAGGATGACAAAGGCTATATTTTCTATGAAGCAAAATTCCGCAAAGAACCTGTGACAGAACAGATGATCCGGGAAGAGATCTGCCAGGTGGAACAGACCGGGTTAGAGTGTTACAAATATGGCTTTTTTTCAAGGTCAGGATTTGCATGTGAAGGAGCAGACAACTGTAAACTGATAGAGCTGAGAGAATTATATAAATAAAATTAAACAATTCTTAACAGGAAACTGCCAGATCTAGCGATAAGACCATACCAGTACGATCGTCTCCCGGTTTGTGAAAAAACTTTCTTCTATATTGGGAAATATGAATAAAAAACAAATATGATTTTTGTGTAGTATTTGAAAAGTTTGCAGATTTTGATGAAAGAACTTTCAAAAAAGAGTATAATGATTGAAAATCACTTTCAATGAGGTTATGTTATGGGCATGGAAAAATATGCAAAAACGATCATACCGACGATCGAGGCAAACTATGAGAGATACACAGAAACAGAAAGACATATTGCAGACTATTTTTTGAAAAAATGATGCAATCGGGGATCTGTCCGCAGAATTTATTTCCACGGAACTTTCCGTTTCACCTGCGTCGCTGTCAAGATTTGCCAAGAAAAGCGGATATCAGGGTTACCGGGAATTTGTGTATGAATACCGTAATTCTTATGTGGAGAAAACCACAGTGGAACAGGAAGAGTCGCGGCTGGTCTTAGACACGTATCAGAGCCTGCTGAATAAAGTCTACAATCTGTTGGACGAGGCACAGATCAAACGGATCGTGGAAAAACTCAGGGTGGCAAAACGTGTTTATGTCTGCGGAAGAGGAAGTTCCGGGCTTGCAGCAGAGGAGATGGCAACGAGATTCCGCTGGATCGGGATCGACATGGTTGCACTCCGGGATAACGAAAACATAAAAATGCAGTCGGTGTTTCTGAATCCACAGAATCTCGTTATCGGGTTGAGCCTAAGCGGCACAAAATCAGAAGTCTTATACATGCTTGCGCGTGGATGCCGGCAGGGAGCAGACACCATACTGATAACGGAAAAAAACAGAAAGTCATACGAAGACTTTTGCAGGGAAGTGATGCTGGTGCCTTCCTTACAACATTTAAACCACGGCAATCTGATCTCGCCACAGTTTCCGCTTCTCATGATGATCGACATTATTTATGCGGCTTATGTAAACCATGACCGTGTGCATATTGAAAAAATCCAGAAAGAAGTCCAGCGCACCTTAAGAGGCAGCGAGGATAAATGATGAAAGATAGGAGAGATGTCAAAATGAAAATTATCAGAACAAAGGATTACCAGGATATGAGCAGAAAGGCAGCCAACATTATTTCTGCACAGATGATCTTAAAGGATGACAGCGTACTTGGACTTGCAACAGGTTCTACTCCAATCGGTATTTATGATCAGTTAGTAGACTGGTACAAAAAAGGAGACCTTGATTTCTCTAAAATCACAACTGTAAATCTGGACGAGTATAAAGGACTTCCGAAAGAGAACGACCAGAGTTACTGGTATTTTATGAATAAAAATTTATTTTCAAGAGTCAATATCAGACCGGATTACCACTTCCTTCCGGATGGAACGAATCTTGACAGTGACAATGAGTGCGAGAGATACGAGAAACTGATCGATTCTCTTGGCGGAATTGATCTTCAGTTATTAGGACTGGGACGTAATGGACATATCGGTTTCAACGAGCCATGTGATTCCTTCCCACAGGATGTTCATGTTGTTGACCTGACAGAGAGTACCATCGAAGCTAACAAACGTTTCTTTGCAAGTGCAGATGACGTTCCAAAACAGGCTTACACGATGGGCGTTGGAACTATCCTTCGCGCAAAAGCAATCCTGCTCGTAGTCAGCGGAAAAGATAAAGCGGAAGCATTAAATGCAGTCGTAAACGGACCGATCACACCGCAGGTTCCTGGCTCTGTCTTAAGACTCCATCCTAATGTGATCATCGTTGCAGATGAAGATGCTTTATCTGAGATGAAATAAAATGCTATAAGAGGATTTTTTACAAGTCCAGTTTTGTATGTAATAAAAAAGAAAAATCGTGCAGACGAAATAGGATGTTCCTGTTCGAAAGAATCACAAAGGAAATCATATTTTGTCTGCACGATTTTTCTTTTATTTGCGTTTTACAAAAACTTTTGCCACCATGGCAACAACTGGTTTTATCGCGGGCGATTTTGGCAAGCTCGCGGTTGTCGAGCAGATAACGCATGATAAGCGATTCGGCAACGAATAACTCACTGACCTTGACCGGGATACTGCCGCCATCCAATGGTGTTTCCAGGGCGCCGCACAGGAGGACGACATCTGCAAGTGCTGTGCCTGGTGCATCCGGATAGTGCGTGATCAGGATGATCTTTGCACCGGTCTTTTTGGCAACGGATAAAGTGTCCATCATGTCGTGCGTGGAGCCCGAGTAGGAAACGAATAAAATGACATCACCTGGACCCATGAGGCTTGCGGCGATCAATTGCGTGTGGCTGTCACCACAGTTGCGGAATTTATTGGAGATCGTGGCGAAGCGCACCCAGATATCATTTGCCAGAACCCGGCTGCCACCCTGACCGAGACAGTAAACGGAGGTTGCGCGCTGTAAGAGAAGGGCAGCCTCGTCAATTGCGTCAAAGTCAAGAACACTCATAGTGTTATTGATCGCAGCCTGAAAAGAAGCACATACGTTGTCGCATAATGAAGATGTCGGCATGGAAGGATCTAAAGAATAGGAAGAAAACGGTGTCGGCGTCACATTTGCCTGTGCAAGTGAAATCTTCATTTCATTATAACCTTCAAATCCGAGTTGTTTACAGAAACGGTAAATTGTGGCTTCTGCCATATTGCAAGCTTTGGCAAGTGAGGAAATCGATAAAAACTGCGCTTCCTCGGCATGCTTTGTCAGGTAATCTGCGATGATCGTACCTGATTTGGTGAGTGAATCCTGCTTTTCCGCAAGCAGATCCCAGAAATTCTTATTAATCATAATTTAATCCCCTGTAAAATGAAGCAAGTGTTACCGTTTACCCTATGTTTTACTGCGTAAGCAGGCGTTTACAGAAACACATTAATATTTACTATATAAAAGTATATGTCAAAATGAAATACACTGCAAGATAAAATCATAAAAATGAAAAATATTTTCATACAAAAACAAAAGGAAAATTGATGAATATGCGGAGTTGTAGGTATAAAATATACACTTAGCACTATTTAGAAACTGATATGTACGGATTTATGTGCAAATGTACTATATTTTCAAAATGAAATTAGTACAAAACGTATATAGACAAAATGAAAATATTTTTCTAAAATATAATTACTTCGAAAGATAGAATCTTTTAAGAAAAGGAGAAGAAGAATATGAAAAAGAAAGTTTTGGCTACCTTACTGGTGGGAGCAATGGCGGCAAGCTTATTAGCAGGCTGTGGAACAACAGTTGAGACAACAGGAAGCAGTGACACAACAACAGCTCCTGAAAAAACTCAGACAACAGAGACCGCAGAAGCAGGAGAGGCAGGCGGTTCTGATGTTTCGGCAGACATTACCTTATGGACATATCCAATCGGTGAATGGGGCAATGCAGAGACAGTTGATTCCTTGATTCAGGACTTTAACAAGGAGTATCCGGGAATCAATGTGACAGTGGAATATCTTGATTACACAAACGGTGATGATCAGGTAAATACAGCGATCGAAGGTGGACAGGCTCCAGACCTTATCATGGAAGGACCGGAACGTCTGGTTGCAAACTGGGGAGCAAAAGGATTGATGGTTGACTTATCCGATATCCTGGACGACACAGATAAATCTGAAATTTATGAATCTGTATTATCCGCATGTGTGAACAAAGAGGGAGCTACTTATGAATATCCGCTTTGTATGACAGCACATTGTATGGCAATCAACAAAACAGTATTTGAGGAAGCTGACGCTATGCAGTATGTAGACGCTGAGAACCATACATGGACAACAGATGATTTCTTCAAAGCAATGGATGCTGTTTATGCTCACACAGGTCAGACCGTAGGTGCTGTTTACTGTAGTGGTCAGGGTGGTGACCAGGGAACAAGAGCCCTCATCAACAACCTTTACGGTGGAACATTCACAGACGCAGATCACACAAAATATACAGCAGATTCTGCTGAGAACGTAAAAGCAATCCAGGCACTTGTTGATTCCAAAGCAATCGGATTTGATGCTTCTATCGCAGGTGGTGACGAGATCAACTTATTCCGTCAGGGTGTTTTAAATGTAGCATTCTGCTGGAACATTGCACAGCAGTTAAACGCTGACAACAACGATGCAGGACTTACAAACGATGGCGATGAGATCCTTTTCATGGCATTCCCATCTGAGAAAGCAACAGACACAAAACTTTGTGGCGGTATCTGGGGATTTGGTGTATTTGATAACAAAGATGCAAACAAGATCGAAGCATCTAAACTCTTTATTAAATACATGGCAGACAGTGCAGAAGGAACACCAGACGCAGTTCTTTCTTCTACATACTTCCCGGTACGTGATACTGTAGAAGGCAAAGATTTAACAGGTCTTTACGGTGATGTTCAGACAATGAGCGATTACAGTACATTAATGCAGTACCTTGGTGACTACTATCAGGTAACTCCAGGCTGGGCAGAAGCTCGTACAGCTTGGTGGAATATGCTTCAGCAGGTTGGAAGCGGCGCTGATGTCCAGACAGCAGTTGATGAGTTCGTTGGAACAGCAAACGCAGCAGCAGCTAACTAAGCAGTTCGTATAGCAACTAAATAAATGATAAGTGGAATCCCCTCCTCGCAGGAATACCGGAGGAGGGGATTTTTAGCCAAAAAGTTATGGAAAGGATGGTGTTTTCTTTGAAATCAGCAGTAAAACCATCAAAGCGCAGCCGTGTATTGGTAAGAAAAGAAACGACCGCTGCATATCTTTTTTTACTTCCTAGTTTGATTTTCTTTCTGGGATTTGTAATTTTTCCAATTGTATTATGTGTGTGGACCAGTTTTTTTGATTCAACAATGAACTCTGCGGATGTTTTTGTTGGACTTGCAAACTATAAAGAATTATTTCAGGATAAAGTTTTCCTTGGGGCGTTGAAGAACACTCTTATTATCGTAGTGGTTTCCGTTCCGATCACATGTGTTTTTTCATTATGGGTATCTTCCGTGATCGTAGATCTGAAAGGATGGGCAACCTCCTTATTCAGAATTGTATTTTATCTTCCGGTTGTAACTGGTTCCGTAGCAGTTACCGTTGTATGGAAGTGGATGTTTAACAATTACTATGGAATTTTCAATTACCTTGGTACAAAGACAGGGATCATCGACCAGAACATCAACTGGCTGGGTGATGAGCGTTATGCACTTGCATGTATCATACTGATTTTGCTTACAACTTCCGTTGGCCAGCCAATTGTACTTTATGTATCTGCACTTGGTAATGTGGATGCATCCTTGGTGGAAGCGGCAAATGTAGATGGAGCTACAAGCCTTCAGGCTTTCTGGAAGATCAAGTGGCCACAGATTATGCCGACCACATTATATATTGTTGTTATTACAACGATCAACAGTTTCCAGTGTTTTGCACTGATCCAGCTGCTGACATCCGGTGGACCAAACCACAGTACAGACACGATCATGTATTACATTTATTATTCCGCATTTAAACTGTACCGTTACGGATACGGTGATGCAATGGGCGTTGTCCTTGCAATTATGATCGCAATCCTGTCCGCAATCCAGTTTAAACTTGGAAATTCGAATGATTAGGAGGAGGGTTACAGATATGGAAAACAAAAATAGTACAAAACATCCTTCTGCATACAAGATCATCAGCATTGTTGTAATTGTGATACTGGCAATATTATTTACCTTCCCATTATATTGGATTATCACAGGTTCCTTTAAGACAAACGCAGCGATCAACTCCACAACACCGATCTGGTGGCCAAAAGAGTGGACACTGGCGAACTATCAGAAGTTATTCAGCCGTCAGACCGCACCGCTGTTCCAGTTTAATATTCCATTTAGCAGCCTGATCACAGGAAGCAGGGATTTGAAACTGACACTGACAGGACCGACGGTACCGGCTGCAGTCCGCTGGCTGATCAATACCGTATTCATGGCGATCATGTCCATGATCCTTACCTGTATCACAGCATCCATGGCAGGATATGCGCTTGCAAAGAAGAGATTTGTGGGACGACAGTTACTTTTCACATTGATCGTATGCGCAATGGCATTACCAAAACAGGTTATTTTGATCCCATTACTTCGTGAGATGTCAAGCCTGAATTTATATAATACGATCTGGGCGGTTATCTTCCCAATCGTAGGATGGCCGTTTGGTGTGTTCCTGATGAAACAGTTCTCGGAGGGTGTGCCTTCTGAAATGCTGGAGGCAGCGCAGATCGATGGAGCGAGTGAGGCAAAGACATTTTTACAGATTGTAGTACCGATGATCAAACCGGGTATCGGAGCACTGGCGATTTTTACATTCATCAACAGCTGGAATGATTACTTCATGCAGTTGATCATGTTATCAAGCACAAGCAACCTGACGATCTCCCTTGGTATTGCCAAGTTACAGGCTGAAAATGCCACAGATTTCGGTCTGATCATGGCTGGTGCGGCACTGGCAGCCCTGCCGATCATCATCGTGTTCCTGTTATTCCAGAAATACTTTACAAAAGGAATTACAATGGGAGCTGTAAAAGGCTGACAAACTATCCTTCTTGTTTAAGAAGGGCGGTATAAAAAATAGGACAAAAATCTAACAGAGGAGTGAAGATAAAATGAAAGATATTACAAAATATCAGGGAGTCATTCCAGCATTTTATGCCTGCTATGACGAAAAAGGAGAAATTTCAACAGAGGGTGTCAAAGCATTGACACGCCACCTGATCTCAAAAGGGGTAAAGGGTGTATACGTTGGCGGTTCATCTGGTGAATGTATTTACCAGCATGTGGACGAGCGTAAAAAAGTGTTGGAAGCAGTTATGGAAGAAGCAAAAGGAAAACTGACCGTCATTGTACATGTAGGATGCAACAATACCGCAGATAGTGTGGAACTTGCGGCACATGCACAGAGCGTTGGAGCAGATGCGATCGCTTCGATTCCACCAATTTATTTCCATTTACCGGAGTATGCAATCGCAGAATACTGGAATGCAATGAGTGCAGCAGCGCCGGATCTTGATTTTGTTATTTACAATATTCCGCAGCTTGCAGGAACGGCATTATCCATGAACCTGTTAAAAGAAATGCTGAAGAATCCGAATGTGATCGCAGTGAAGAACTCTTCCATGCCGACACAGGACATCCAGATGTTTAAGGCAGAAGGTGTCAAAGAGCGTGGCGAAAATGGATTTGTTGTATTCAACGGACCGGACGAACAGTTCGTATCCGGACGTGCGATCGGCGCAGACGGAGGAATCGGTGGAACATATGCGGTTATGCCGGAATTATTTGTAAAAATGGATCAGCTCATCCGCGAAAATAACATCGCAGAGGCAATGAAGATCCAGTACAAAGCAGATGCGATCATCTACAAGATGTGCGAGGCAAAAGGAAATCTTTATGCAGTCATGAAAGAGATTTTACACAGAATGTATGGCTTAGAACTTGGAAGCGTCAGATTGCCGCTTGCACCCTTTAGCACCGGTAAGATGAGGCTGTTGTTGTTGAGGCTCAGAAGATGATCGAGGCAGCGATCAAAGAATTATAATAAGAGAAATACATACAGAAATATGCCGGGGTGTACGCACTGCTTCGGCTTATTTCTGTATCTGCAGAAAAAAATGATGCAGCTGCCAATGTACGGATTTAAAATTAAGAATAAGATTTACAGGACAATTTCGGGAGGA
>ENA-OQHF01000881-OQHF01000881.1-human-gut-metagenome-genome-assembly--contig:-NODE-881-length-17046-cov-3.334181_pt1 | contig 17046 bp, 16 predicted proteins | sample MGYA00242559_ERZ504709 | MGnify/ENA primary metagenome ERZ504709 (study PRJEB26092, sample SAMD00036203) | human gut metagenome | host: Homo sapiens | study: EMG produced TPA metagenomics assembly of... | reverse complement strand
CAAAACTCCATGCAGCAGATAAAGTGTTTTGTATGGTTTGTTCTCTCTTTTCGGAATACCCGGAAAATCCGGCTTGTCTGCCGGAATGATCACGTTTACGGGAACCGTTCTCATAAGTGCTGTTGATATTAAATTCATATGTATAAATGCCATAATTTTTTCTCCTCTGATAACACTATTTTTTCATCAGCAACTGTTTAATTCACTATCATAAGTATACTTATATTATCTTCTATATTCTTTCAAAAATATGTCTTTTATCATCAGTTTTCTGCCATAAATGTTCTAGTGCAGTATTGCCGTTGCTCATACATCTTATTTTTCCTATCAAAACGTGCAAACAAAAAAAACGCCAGAACCAGCATTTTAAAGGAACTCCTTTATCTGCCGAAACCAGCGTTTTTTCTTTGATTCCCTATATTATTGTCTTTACCCTGACTTTCTTCCCTGAAAAAGCAATGCCAAACCTTAAGATATCTGTTATTCCGTCTTCTCGCATATCAGCATCATATTTTAATGTAGTAATCTGCTGCAATGCTTCCTCTGCCAGAAGGTTAAGATCCTCTTCTTCCAGATTCTTTTCCCATTTTAATTCGAATAGAATACCCGGATATCGTTTCTCTCTGGGAATCATACATATATCATATCTTCCATCACCTGATTCTCTGTTCGATTTAATCTTATACTGATTGTCCATCAAGGCTATCAACCCCAGCATTAGGCCATGATAAAATCCTTCTGCTCCGCCGTCATAAAAACTTATGGATTTATCCAGATATTCCGCCACAGCGCTTTGTAATTTCTTATGGTCATTTGCGTAAAGGCTTTCTGCGATTTTATTTGCAGTAGTTCTTGTGATAATGCCTTTCTGTAAAAAATGTGACAGGATTTCACTCTTGTAAACTGATGCAATCTCTTTATTTGGGATAGTTACCTCACACAGATAGGAGCCGTCTGCCTGCAAATCTTTTTTCTGTGTTTTCAGATATCCTGCAACCAGCAACAGACTATAGATGTTTGCCGGATCTTCTGCAAGCGATCTGTATACAACATTCTGGTCTATTCTCGCAATAACAATCTCACCTTGTAATAAGATATGCAGTTTTTCCACAATATCATCTGTTGCAGCATTCATAATTTCTTCGAATATCTCATTTTTTCCTGTGTTTACCCAGTATGCCTGCGGGATGCATCCTTTTGAGATGTAATTGATCACTGACCATGGATTATAGATTTCTTCATTCCCGAATAAATATCCATCGTACCAGTCTCTGAGCTCATTTTCTTTTTCTGACATACCATAATACGCAAGCAGTTTCTCTATTTCTTTCTCTGTAAAACCAAAAAAACTGTCGTATTCTTCATCCATCACAGTATTTACTGAAAGGTTATTCAGTCCACTGAAAATACTCTCCTGTGCGATCCGCAGAATTCCTGTCAAAAATCCATAAGACAAGTTCTTGTTATCTTTAAATGCACCAGAGAAAAAAATTCTCATAAATCCGATAATTTCATCGTAGAAATCTTTTGAATATCCCTCCTGAATAGGTGTATCATATTCATCGATAATGATAATCGGAGCCTTACCATAATGGACTGTAAGCATTTTAGATAACCGCTCAAGTGCAGACGTAAGCTCCACATCATTTGCCAGAGCTCCTAAGATCTTCTCGAAATATTCTCTTTCATACTGAGAGATCCTGTCACTGCTCAGTAATTCCTGATGCCTCCCATATTCTTCCTGAAGTAATCCTCGGATTTTGCCTATGGTTGCTTCCCACGTATCGAATTTTACATCTTTGAAGGTTAAGAAAATAACCGGATATTTTCCCTGATGTCTGCGATATTTTTCGCCACATTTCCAAATTGCTTTATCCGTGAAATACTTGCTGGTATCATCCTCTGATATTTCAAAAAATACTCTGAGCATGTCCATATTTAAAGTTTTACCAAATCTTCTTGGTCTGGTAAATAATGAGACTAATGGTTTTCTGTCCAAAAACTCTTTGATCAGCAGCGTCTTATCAACATAATAATACTCCGATTGTGCACGTACATAATCCGAAATTCCTACTGGCAGTGTTTTTTTCTCTTTTCCTGTCTTTTTTCTGCTATATTTCCCGGTTGATATTCTTCCATCCAGAGGTTTTTCTGCATCGTCAGGAATTAACCAGGTTCTTTTTTCTTTTACTGCTCCCTGAATTCTTCCGTTTTTACACATTGCATTTACTGTACGAGGCGTAACATTCCACTCTAACGCCTTTTCACTGCATGTTTTCATCAAAACCACCTCCGTTTATTTGTAATTTTCCAATTCTTTATACGTAAATTATACTATTTAAAACGTAAAATATCAATTTCATTCGATATTTTGCGTTTGAAATTAACATTTTACGTTTATATTTCAACCTTATAACCAATTTCATTTTATAAATCATCTAATGTAGAAAAGCCAGCAAAAAAGATCTACTCAATCTTTTTGCTGACTTTCATTCTAATCCCGACGCTAAAAAATATTACTTTCTGTACCTGATATTCTATTTACTCAAATTTATAGATATCTCCACTCGGCACATAATGCACCGGCACCGCATTCCCGATCACTTCCGGAATCCAGTCCGCGGCATACTTCATTCCAAGCTCCTCCAGATTGAAATGTCCTACATTGAATGCTGCTTTCACTTTTCCGAGCTGTACTGCATCTCTGATATAAGACATCACAGTCCAGTCGATTGTCTCTCCCGGAATGATTGCATCCACATCTTCCTCTTCCATTATACGGATCACTTCGGTTGCATACTCCTTACAGAAGCCATCTCCGGTTGTTGGCTGATGTTCAAATATATTCGGCAGTAAATGTCCCACAATCGCAACTTTCTTAAGCTTATCTTTTGGATTTCCAATATAGCGGATTCCGTTTAAACACATCTTCTCTTTCAATAATGCATTCATCTTTTCCACTGTCATATCCGGAAACTCAAAGTACATTGTCATTCCTTCTGTATCTGCATTTACGCGATATTGTTCCCATCCAAGATATTTGATCACTCCAGTGAAAATACCATCTGGATTGTGTGCGTGTGTATGGTCATGATCCCTCCAGACCGCAATTCCGTACTGATCTAAAAGTGCTTTTTTCTCCTCATAGATCTTGTTCTCAAATCCCGCTCTCCAGTCCGGATAATCCGGTGTGGAATAATAGGATGGTTCATGTACATATAAAAGATTGCATCCTAACTCTGCTGTCTTTCTGATTACTTCTACTGTTGGTACAAGTGCTGATACAATGCCTGTACATTCGTCGTTCGGATTTCCTGATTTGAAGCCGTCGCATCCGTCATAGGATGCATCGAATTTTGGATGGTACTCTAAAATTTTGTCTGTAATTTCTCTGATTGTCATATTTTTTTCCTCCTATACAATATAAGTAAACGGTTCTTCCGCATCCACAAAGGTAACCGGAAGATCTTCTGTGATACTCTTAAGCCATGCTGGAAGATGTTTCATGCCCCACTCTTCACTCCGTTCATGCCCGAGCACTAACATACCTTTTTTCATGCCAAGCTGTGCTGCATCCCTTACATAAGCAGAAAGTGTCCACTCTGTGATATCTCCGCAGATCACAACATCAATATTTTCTGCATGCATATGACGCATCGGAAGATTCTCCTGTCCAAGTCCAAGACTTCCGCCTCCGACCAACGCACTGACTCGTTTTACCGGCATCTTTGGATCACCAACAAGCTGTACCACCTTCATATCCAGCTCTTTCTGGAAAAAATGTGCCAGCTCCTCCAGGGTTGTTTCCGGAAGCTCATAAACTGCTCCAAACCATCCAAGGTCACCGTCACATTTTACACGGTATTTTCCCCAATCTAATTCTTCATCAAAACCACGGTAAATACCGTCATCTACATCCATATGCATATGGTCGTGAAAACGCCAGATCGCGATCTGATGCTCCTTGATCAGCTTTTTCTTTTCCAGATAAACCGGATCATCAGAAAGCCATTCTGTATCATCTGCCCCTGAAAACCAGGTTGGCTCATGTGTGATAATAAAATTTGCTCCCAGGTCGATTGCCTGTCTGATCACATCAACGGTTGCCATAAAAGTCGAAACAACTCCCTTTACTTCCATGTCCTAGCTTCCCGTCATCAGATGATCGCATGTCTTTTCTTCCGGAAGCGGTGTCACGCCGGTCTTCTCGCTAATCTTATTTACTAACTCTCTTACTGTCATATTCTTTTCTCCTAAAAAAGCAGCCCACGCAGAAGAAATATGCACACGAACACGAACTACTATTTCTTCTGTGCAGACTGTCTACACTTCTCTATGAAATTAACCCTTTACGGCTCCGACAACAACACCCTTTACCAGATATTTCTGTACAAAAGGATAGATCAGCATAATCGGAAGAATTCCGATCACTGCCATGGCCATTCGGATAGATGTTCCCGGCAAGTCGATCGCACCTGTTCCGATCAGGGCTGCATTCGAGCTGGAACGCATTGCCTGAATATTATTCATGATCTTCATTAACAACTGCTGGATACTATACAGCTTTTCATTGCTGATATAATACAGACCGTTTGTCCAGTCATTCCAGTAGCAGATACCTGTAAACAAACTGATCGTTGCTACGGTTGGAACCGCTAACGGAAGCATGACTTTAAAGAAGATTTTCAGTTCAGATGCACCATCTAACTGTGCTGCCTCGATCAAAGAATCCGGCACACTGTTCTGATAATAGTTTTTTACAAGAATAACATTAAATGCACTTACCAGATAGTTCGGAATGATCAATGCCAAGATCGTATTTTTGATATGGAAAAATTTTGTCCACATAATGTAAGACGGTACAATACCACCATTAAATAACATTGTAAAAAATACGAAAAATGCCAGTGCGTTACGATACTTGAAAGATTTTCTCGACATTGGATATGCGAGCATGGTTGTGATAATTACGCTTAATGCGGTACCAACAAAGGTTACCAGGAAAGAAACTCCATAAGATCTTAAGATCATAATACTCTGCTTTACCATGTAATAATAAGCATCTAAGCTCCACTGTTCCGGCCAGTAAGTATATCCGTTTCGGATCAGGGATGACTCCGCCGAAAATGATGCAATGACAATCAACAGGATTGGCAGCATTGCAATGATGACTAATATGGTAAGGATGATCGTTGCCACCCGGTTAAAGCTTTTACTTTCGGTCATATCTCTGCCCCCCTAGAATAATGCGTTTTCAGAATCTACTTTACGTACGATGCCATTTGCGATCAATACAAGAGCAAATCCCACTAATGACTGATAGAGTCCGGCTGCTGCTGACATACCAACATCATTTAATTCCATCAATCCACGGTATACGTAGGTATCAATGGTCTGCGTTACATTAAATAATGCTCCTGAGTTCTGTGGTACCTGATAGAACAGACCAAAGTCAGAGTAGAAAATTCTTCCAATCGACATTAAGGTCAATGTGATAACCGTCGGTTTTAACATTGGCAGCGTAATTCTGAAAATCTGCTGCATTTTGGTTGCACCATCAATCGCTGCGGCTTCATAAATAGATTTATCAATACCTGAAATACTTGCCATATAAACAATTGACTGATATCCCATGTTCTTCCAGAGATTTACGATGATAATAATTGCCGGCCATGCTCCGGTGTAGGAATACCATGATACCGGGTCTAATCCAAGTCCTGCAAGGATTGTTTTATTGATAAATCCGGTATCCGCATTTAAAAATGCATAGGCTATAAATCCAATAACGACCCAGGATAACAGGTTCGGCAAAAGCAATGCTGCCTGGAAAAATTTAACGCGTGATTTTTTTTTCCAAGTTCACACATCATCACAGCAATTGCAATTGCAACGATCGTTCCGATAATAATGAAAGCCACATTATATAAAATTGTGTTTCTGGTCATAATCCAAGCATCTTTGGTCTTGAACAAAAACTGGAAATTCTGAAGACCGCACCAGTCACTTCCGAATACACCTTTTCTAAGACTATAATTCTTAAATGCCAGGAAAATACCAAACATTGGTATATAATTATTGATCAGTAAGTAGACGATTCCCGGCAGTGCAATCATAAAGAGCGGCAGATTTTAAATTTTCATTTTTTGCTTTTTGCAATTGCCTTTTCCATTCTATTCTCCATTTCTGTAGAACTGCCGCATTTTCATGCGGCAGCCTTTTGATATCTGTGAAACCGTGTCACTCTGTTTTATTTCTGCTGTGCAACCCAAGCATCTAACTGCTCCTGTTTTGCATTTAAAATATCCTGGTATCCGGCATCATCCAATGCTTTTACAAATTTTTCAATTTCTGTATCCGGATCTAAGCTTCCGCAGTTTAATCCCGGCATTATACTGTTTGATAACATTGTTTACTGCGGTGTACTGTGTCTTCACACTGCTGGAATCAAAGGTGAAGCCCATTGCAGGAGATGTCTTTGCAATCTTGTTCTGCTCTAATTCCCAGTCAAGAGATGCCGGATCAGATCCTTCTAGGCAGTACATTAAGGAAATAACTTTCCTAATGTTCCACAGCTTAACTGTGCTGTATATGGTACGGTTGTAGAATCTTCTCCTTCTGGATAAGAAACAGTTCCATCATCGTTTTTCACATAGTCTCTTCCCTCAATACCATAGATCAGTAAGTTGATTACATCCGCATCTGTATAAGTAAGGTTTAAGAACTTCATAGCAGCTTCCGGAACATCTGTTGTGGAAGAGATCATCCAGCTTACCATATTAACATCACCAGTGGAAAGATATGCATCGCCGATCATTTTTGCCCCGATCGGATATCCGCCGCACTGAGCCTCTAAGGATGCTGCTGTGTCAGCTTCCGGATAGCTATATGCTGCGATGTAGCAGAAGTAGTTACCGGAACTCATTGTCTCTGCTGCTGCACTTGTCGTTGTTGCTGCATCCTGCATTACAAGACCATCATTGTACCAGCTTCTTACTAACTCACATCTCTCTTTATAGATATCTGTAGAATATAAATCTGTTACCGTAAGGTCATCACCCATTAACACACCTGTTGGAGAATACATAGAATCTGTCAGGAAATCAACATCTCCCCAAGTAACATCTAAACCGATACGGCCTGGTTCTACTGGTGCAAGCGGGATCATATCCGGATAAGCTTCCTTCACCTGTTTTAAAATATCAGTAACATCTTCAATGGAATTAACAGAACTCATATCCAGTCCAAGCTCATCTGCGATATCCTGTCTGTAGATAACCATTGGTGTTAATGCGATTGGTTTTAAAGTCGGTGTACCGTAAATTGTTCCGTCGGCTGTGCAGGCTGCAAGCCAGTCCTCTCCGATCGCATCTACAATTCCCTGTCCATACTGATCTAATAAATCATTTAACTCATATGTCATATCAGTAGATACATAATTATTAAAATCACCAAGGGATTCATAAATATCGATTTTTTCTCCGCCCTGTAAAGCAAGACTTACTTTGCTCGGATAATCTGCAAATGCGATCGGTTCTAACGTAACCTCCACACCGATCTTCTCTCTTGTGATCTTATTGATTTCCTCTTCTACAACATCTAAGTCTTCCTCTGTCGGGATATTATTAAATGTACTGTATGCATAAGTAACCTGCTCATAATCTCCGTCTGCTTTTGTGCTTCCAGTCTCAGTTCCTGCTGCAGATCCGTTAGAATCTGAGCTTCCTCCACATGCAGTAAGACCTACTGTCATTGCAGCTATTAATAAAGCTGCCAGAACTCTTTTGTTTTTCATCTGAAAAACCCTCCTCTTTTTTTTTGATAGTATCAATTTATCAGATTTATCTCGTTCTTTCTTTCAAAAAAAGGATACATACTTTCAAAAAAAAGAGAACCAAATCTGATTCTCTATTTTTTGCAATATTGATTTGGCGACACGCCTGTATATTTTTTAAATATCGTAGAAAAATAAGTAAAATTGTCAAATCCTACTGTTTCTGCCACATCACTCACACGCTCACCGCGCTCTAACATTCTTTTCGCCTCATCAATCCTGTATTCTGTTATCGTATCTTTGATTGTTCTACCAGTTAATTTCTTATAAGTCTTTGATAAATATTCCGGTGCCAGATAAAACTGTTCTGCAATCTCAGTTCTTCCAATATTTTCTCTGTAATGCTCCCTGATATATTGATCAACCTTCTCGTTGAGACTATAATTCTTTTGGACACTTTCCTCATATTGGAAAGTACAGTCAATCAGATAATTTGTCCACCTTATCATATCCAATACAGATTGCGAAGCTTTCTGACCTAACTGATTTAAGTTATCATCCACAAATAAACCTGATATCTGAATCTCTTTTTTTCCAAAATAAGTATAAACCGCCTGAAGAATTTCCTCTTTCCCTCTGGATAAAACCCGATCACTTAAAGTCTTATCATAAATCCTTTCATGTAGCATTGCTTTCATATAACTTAAAATTTCTAATTTTTTCTTTTCGGATAAAAATTGTTCTATTTTATCAACCTCAAAAATCATTTTTAATGTTTTGCTGAATTTCTGCTGCGTCATCCTCCTGAAAATAACTGCCATAAAATGCAACGTTCCTTTCAATCAGATTCTGCTGCCGGTGGAATGTTTTATAAAAATTTTCTATCTTACAAGGCTTTCCTACACACATGGTAATTTCAGATGAAAATATTTTTTTAAAAACTGTGTGTAATAATTTGCAACACTGTTTTAATTCTTCACTGTCTTTTTTCTGGCAAACCGTCGCAACAATATAATAATTATCATAGTCCATTGACACAACCGAGCTATTATCAGGACATCCGCAAAAAATCTCTGAATGAATATTCTCAACTACGAAAAGCATTAGATCCGGGCTCATTTTTGCTCGGTCTTTTTTGATTTCTGTTATCTTGGAAACAATCAGATTATAATCCTGTTCTACGTTAATCTGCAATTTACGGTTTTCGATTTCATTCTTTATAATCTCGTTTTTCCCTGCAATATGTCCCGATAATATTTCACTCCAGAAAGCAACCTGAACATGATTCTGGTTCTCCTTTAGCCATTTTCCATACTCACTGTTTTCCTGTAATTTTTGAGTTTCCATGCGTTTTAAAATAATCTTCTTTAAAGCTGCCTCCATAACGTTCACATCAAAAGGCTTTAATAAATACTCACATGCCTGATACTTAATTGCATTGGATGCATAGTCAAAACTCTCATGACAGGTCAAAAGCAGAAAATCTCCCGGAAGCTCTTCTCTCCGAAACCACTCCAGCAAATCGATTCCAGATCCCTGTGGCATCTCAATATCACTGATTACAATATCAATATTATGTTCTTTTAAAATCTCTTTTGCCAGCTGGATATTATAAGCTGTAAATATATCTGAAACACCAAGTTCTTTCCACTTTACTGAATTTTTAATGACATCCACCGTTGCCATATCGTCATCTACAATTAAAACCTGCATTTGCACAATCCTCTTTTGTAATCTTATTAATCCATTTTTATCTGTTTCTGTTCTTTCATTTCCTGTACTGCATGCGCTGGTATCCGGAATGTATTTTTACATCCATGTGGTTCAATATTACTGATTGTAAATAATCCTTCACGCTCATACATAAGTTCCATCATCCGTTTCACACTCTTTAAACCTACACGCTCCCCTGTCTTTGAAATCGTATTTTCCTGATTTTCAAAAAATTGGAGTACTTCTTTAGGATATCCGGCTCCATCATCTTCTACCTCAACATAAAGCATCTCCTCGCCATTTACATCCGCTTTTGATGCTTTGATTAGAATCGTAAGCATCTGATTGATATTTACTGCATACTTATACTCATTTTCTATGATTGTATGGATAATCATCTGTGGAATCTTCCACTCTCTCACTTCCGGATTAATGTCTATATAGTAAAACACGCATCCCGGATATTTCAACTCCTGCATTTCAAAATAATTCTCTACATGTGTTACTTCTTCCTGCAGTGACACTGTATGCAAACCTGCACGGAACATATAGCGTATGTTCTTTGACAGCGCACTGATATAGCTTTCAATTTCTTTATTTTTTCCCTGCTGGCTCAAACTTGAGATTGTGGTCATTGCATTCAGGAAGAAATGTGGTCTTATCTGAAGTTTTATGCATTTAAGTTCTGTTTCCTGCAGATCTATCTGTTTTTCGTAGCTTTGGATTTTTAACTTCATGATCTCATCCATCAGACGGTTAAACGCATCTTTTAATACAATAAATTCATTGCTTTCAAATTCTTTTGTAATACGATATTCTCGATTTCCAGTCTGCATCTGTTCCATGCTTCTCTGCATATGTCCCATTGGTGCAAGCATTTCTCTTCGCAAAAAGTTAATAAAAACACTGAAAAGCCTGCCAGTATCAGTATTACGAATAATACTAATATCATGTTCCACCGGATTTGTCCAACAACCTGAGACTTACTTACATACGCCGATAACTGCAATTTCCCATCGGCAAGTGTATAATCATTCTTATACACACCGAGACTTTGAGGTGTCGCCTGTAATTCTTTCCCAATTTCACAGGTAAATTCCTGTTTTCCACATCCACCCCATACCTTTTGCTGCTCATCTTTCAATAATATAAAAATTTTCTGCAAATTCTTTTTCGTTACATTGTCCATAAAATGATCAACAGAAATGAAAATACCGGCTGATCTTCCCTGCCATACATACATCTTGGACACATAATTCTGCAATCCAATCCGCACAATCATCCACTCTGCTTTTGCACTACCTTCCTTTGCTCTCTCCAAGGCATATTGACGTAAATCTTCACGTTCCTGATAAGCCATATCGCTATTCTCATAATCCAGACAGCTTCCATATGTACTATCTCCAATCACAACGGCATCCACATACTGATCGTAAGTTATCTGCTCCTGTATAAATTTTTTTATCTCTATGGAAGCATAATATCGTTCTGATTCTTTTTCGCTCTGAAGCATATCATAATCATTATTTTTATAAATCAAACGCTCTAACAGCATGTCTGCATTCTCAAGTTTATTCTCAAGTTCTTTTCCATATAACTGAAGCAGATTTCTGCTGCTTGTCTGCATGTTTTCCAAAACTGTGTAATATGAGACACAAATATAGGTAACAATTACAATTCCAAGCAATGCGCTTTGAATTACAAACATATGGATTGTCTGACTAACTAACGATTTATTTTATTCTTTTCTTCATATTGTGCCTCATTGCAATCTAATCTTTGTTTTCCTTTTCGAATCCGATTAATTTCAGTTCCTATCATACCGTTTTTTATGTTTTCTGAAAAGAAGTTTTTTAACTGAACAAACTTCTCCAACCTGCCGATATATAAATTATCGAAACAAGTAGTCAAATTTATTTCACGGAGGAAATAAAGATGAACTTAACCGTAAGCAATTATTTGGGCGGAACGATGAATGGATTCTCCACTGCCACGATCAACACAAGAAACACTGGAATTTCCAAAAGCAGTTCCTTTAGCACAAGGAAGTCAACCAAAAAATCTCTTAATTATAATGCAAAACAAATCTCCTCACAGCTTATCCGCGCCACAAAGTCGCGGACTGCCGCTGCGGTTCTCACCAAGGCAAAAAGTACAGTCAATAATTTACAGCACTGCCTCGGAACCGGGGAATATGATGACAGTGAGGTACAGATTGCCCTCGCACACGCAAAAAGAATGGTAAAATGCGCCCAGTCCAAGGTGTCTAATCTGAAACAGGAAGAAAATTTACAGCGGAAATATGAACGTGAAAAATCAGCAAAAGAAATGCAGCAGAAGTCCGAAGTGAAACGCCGCGTCCACCAGAAAGAAAATGATCTGAAACAAAAGATGGCGACAGAGGAGATTCAGCAGGTACAGAAAGAGAAATCAAGACGTCAGGAAATCATCCGCAAACGCCGTATGCACCGCAATGAAGAGCGCAGCAACATCAACGAAGCGGATATGAAATATCTGCAAAATACTATGGATTACAAACACGGCGGTATTTCCACTGCAGCCGGTGCAGCAACCGTCGATCTGTCTTATGTCGGACTGCAGATGAGTGAATTACAGCAGATGGAAGCACAAACGGAAGCTCAGATGAATGCCGAGTTAAATGCCACCGCCGATGCAGGCACTGTAGATACAGCCACCTGCGACAGTGGCTCATCTGCCGCAGCAGCCTCTTTCAATGGAAGCGTCAGCTCTGGAAGTGTTCTATAATTTCACCATGGGAAAATATTTTTAGAATCCCATCTTCATAGCTCACGAAGAAAATAATATTTGTTTATACCGTTTTTCTTTTCATTTACGCTGTGAATGACTTGTGAGAGGACGCTTATACATGCCCAATCAACGCTGTGAATTGCACCACAGAATCTGCAATTTACGTTATGGAACTTTGGTTGGCTTTGATTTCTGCCGCTCGTATTCTGGATTGACGGATTTTCACAATCTGGATATTGCATGCCACACAGTCTTGGCTTAATAAAAAATAGAACTGATTTGTTTTCAGGATTTTTGGGAGCGGCCGGTTCTTAGAAAGCAGACATTGCGATTTCAAAAGCCAATGTAATTCGATTTTGAAATCACGATGGATGCTTTCTTAGTACCGCTGCCAGCAACAACAAGCGGAAGCGTTCCTGAAAACAAACAGTTCTATTTTTTATGTTTATAAATACTTTATAGGCATGCAATTAACATAACCTACGAAAATCCGTAACACCACCTACAAGCGGCAGTTCAAAACCTAAACTCTGGTTTACTCTCTACTTAAATTCCGGTACTGCAGTGGTGTCATCTCAAATGTTTTCTTAAAGGTTCTGTTAAAATGCTCCACATTCTGATAACCAACCGCATAGGAAATATTCTCAACTGTCATGTTGCCATTTTTCAACAACGTCTTGGCACGTTTCATTCTGGTGTGTGCAACGTGTTCTCCAAATGTTTTACCGGATTTATCTTTAATATATTTGGAAATGTATGGTTCTGACAGATGGAACTGTTCTGCCATATTCTCTAATGTTACAGTCTGATAATTTGTCTGGATATAATTTAACATGGAAACCAGACGGTCATCCTGATGATTGTCATCTTTGGTCATCTCCGGCAGCTTGTTGACCGCTACCACAAGCGCATGGATAGACGCTTTGATGATATCCTCATCCATGCCTGCGCCCCAGTAATTCTTTCCGTCGTGGGTGATACCAACATAAGCCATCGCCTTGGAGGAGGAACCGTGGGACAATGCATGCTCCTCATAAGTGGACAGTTCATAAGTAATTCCAAAATACTGCTTAATCGTGTTACTGATCGCATCCAGACGTCCATTACCATTGGCATCTACAATCGTCTTTTTCTCTCCATACTGAATCGTTGCCTCTGCCATAATGCCATCATCCTGACGGAAATGACACTCGGAAATCTGGAAGTATGGAGTATAATGAATGTAATTGTCCTCGAAAATCTCGTAAACCCACTGTGGAGACAACTCTTTGTGTTCCTCGTCGGATACCTGTTTCACAGCGTAACCAACTTCCTCGCGCATCTTCTCCGGCACGGAAATAGAAAAGTTCTGTTTCAGTATGTAACTGATTCCACCCTTACCGGACTGGCTGTTGATACGGATAACATCAGAATCGTACGTTCTGCCAACATCCACCGGATCGATTGGAAGATATGGAACTGTCCATGTGTTAAGCTTCTTCTCTTCTCTCCACGCCATACCTTTGGCGATCGCATCCTGATGAGAACCGGAAAATGCAGAGAATACCAGATTACCGGCATACGGCTGACGGTCATTTACCTGCATTCTGGTCAGACGCTCATACACTTCGCGGATATGTGGCATATTGGAAAAATCGAGCTGCGGATCAATTCCATAGGAATACATGTTCATTGCGACTGTGATGATATCCACGTTACCGGTACGCTCTCCGTTTCCAAATAACGTTCCCTCAATCCGGTCTGCTCCCGCAAGCAGTCCAAGCTCTGCATCGCTGACACCGCATCCTCTGTCGTTGTGTGGATGAAGGCTTAAAACAACATTGTCACGATATTTCAAATTTTTTACTTACATACTCGATCTGGGTTGCGAACACATGCGGCATTGCTGTTTCTACAGTAGCCGGAATGTTGATGATCGCCTTATTCTGTGCAGATGGCTGCCATACATCAAGTACCGCATTACATACTTCCACTGCATAATCCACTTCTGTGCCGTGGAAACTTTCAGGACTGTACTCGAAAGAGAAATCCCCCTCTGTCTCGTCTGCCAGTTTTTTCAGCAATTCTGCGCCATCGACTGCAAGCTGTTTGATCTGCTCTTTGCTCTTTTTAAATACCTGTTCGCGCTGTGCCACAGAAGTAGAATTGTAAAGGTGAATGACTGCATGCGGCGCACCCTTGACCGCCTCAAATGTTTTCTTAATAATATGTTCTCTCGCCTGTGTCAAAACCTGTACGGTCACATCATCCGGGATCATATCACGCTCGATCAATGTTCTCATGAAAATAAATTCTGTCTCAGAAGCTGCCGGGAAACCAACCTCAATTTCCTTGAATCCGATATCCACTAACATCTGGAAAAATTCAAGCTTTTCGTCCAGACTCATTGGCTCGATCAAAGCCTGATTTCCATCACGAAGATCGACGGAACACCAGATTGGTGCTTTTTCAATATGGTCTTTTTTTGCCCAGTCATACCCACAGACCGGCGGCATAAAATATTGTCTTTCATATTTGTTTACGTTTTTCATTTTCAAATTTCCTTTCCTTATTAAAACCCAGCAAAAAACCTCTACGATTCATCCGAATCATAGAGGCGAAACTAATGCGGCATCTTATATGTCATATTAAATATTTGCTTCTCTTCATCGTTTCATTTATCACAAAGAAAGAACCTTATATTCTGATCATCTGCACAATAAATGTACAAATCTCTGGAAGCATTACCGCAATTCTTTCTTTGCATAAAATACATCAACAAATCTGATGTAATCTTAACACGGTGATAGAAAGAATGAAATGATTAAATTTAATCTCTTTCATTGATGTTTTTTATCACAAAAATCAAATTACATAATCCGAGCACTCCTTCATCTCATAGTCTACGAGATCCTGCAATGTCATATGATCTACCACGTCATTGATTGCTTCGTTCATCTTCTGCCACACAAGAATTGTTGCGCAGTCATGGATTTTTTCACAGGTATTCTCTTCTTCCACGCATGCTACCGGCGCAAGACTTCCCTCTGTCAGTCTGAGAATCATGCCTATTGTATATTCCTCAGGCTTTTTGGTTAATATGTATCCTCCCTGCGCACCACGGATGCTCTTCACGTATTTTGCCTTATTCAAAACAGAGATAATCTGCTCTAAGTATTTATCCGAAATCCCCTGTCTTCTTGCAATATCTTTCAGACTAATCGGTTCTCCGGTATTATTCACTGCAAGATCCAGCATTAATCTTAATGCATATCTGCCTTTTGTTGATACTTTCATAATATATTCCTTCCCGATAAAATTTGTCATTAAAAAAACAAATTTGCACTGTAAAATCATTATATTCAGTATATTCCTCTATTCATACTATGTCAATAGGAATTAAACTGTATCCCTTATGTATTGCCTAAAAAACAAGTTGTCAAAAAAATAACAAGTGTTTTTTCCTTGAAATAGGTATTGCACAGTGCTAAAATTTTAACTTGCGTGTTTATAGTTTTTTTATAATTATTTTATATATTTTTTACTGAAAGGATAAATCATCACATGAATGAACTAAGACCAAAACTTTTTGATGTTATGAAAGGTTACACCAAAGAGCAGCTCATCAAAGATATTATTTCCGGTATCATTGTTGCGATCATCGCTCTTCCACTATCCATCGCACTAGCAATCGCATCCGGTGTAGGACCTGAACAGGGACTTTACACTGCCATTATCGCCGGATTTTTTATTTCTTTCTTCGGCGGAAGCCGCGTCCAGATTGGTGGACCAACCGCAGCTTTTGTTGTGATTATCTACGGAATTGTAGAACAGTACGGAACTGACGGACTGATCGTTGCTACGATTCTTGCCGGAATCATCCTTGTGATTATGGGAATTTGTCGTTTTGGCTCCCTGATCAAATACATTCCTTATACCATTACTACCGGTTTCACCTGTGGTATCGCAGTAACTTTATTTGTCGGACAGTTAAAAGATTTCTTCGGTCTTGAAATTGCTTCGGTTCCTTCCGAATTTTTAAACAAAGTCATTGCTTACGTGCAGAATATTAGCACGTTGAACCTCACCGCTACACTGATCGGTGTCGTTGCCGTGATTATCATGCTGCTCTGGCCAAAAGTAACAGACAAAATCCCTGGTTCCCTGGTTGCAATTATCATCACAACTGCAATCGTATATTTTGCAAAACTCCCGGTAAATACAATTGGCAGTGTTTACGGTGAATTAAATTCCGCATTTCCAACCTTCCATGCACCTGCTCTTTCCATGAAGCTTGTGCAGGAAATGATCTCACCGGCATTTACAATTGCCATCCTCGCCGGTATTGAATCCCTGCTTTCCGCAGTCGTATCCGACGGTATGATCGGTGACACACACAAATCTAATGCCGAGCTGATCGGGCAGGGACTTGGAAATATTTTTTCCGGACTTTTCGGCGGTATTCCTGCCACTGGCGCAATCGCAAGAACTGCTGCCAATGTCCGTAACGGTGGTCGTACTCCAATTGCCGGTATTGTGCACTGTATCACCTTAACGATCATTCTTCTGGTTTTGATGCCGCTTGCTGCATTGATCCCAATGACCACTTTAGCCGCTGTTCTTCTTGTGGTTGCCGCAAATATGGCGGACTGGACTTCTTTCTTCCGCCTTTGCAAAACTGCACCTAAAGAGTGACATCATCGTTCTAGTTGCGACCTTTTTCTTAACGGTATTTTTTGATCTGGTAGTTGCAATTGAATTCGGTGTGTACTTGCTGCATTATTATTTATGAAACGTATGGCGGAAACCGCCGA
>ENA-OQHF01000880-OQHF01000880.1-human-gut-metagenome-genome-assembly--contig:-NODE-880-length-17062-cov-3.932920_pt1 | contig 17062 bp, 20 predicted proteins | sample MGYA00242559_ERZ504709 | MGnify/ENA primary metagenome ERZ504709 (study PRJEB26092, sample SAMD00036203) | human gut metagenome | host: Homo sapiens | study: EMG produced TPA metagenomics assembly of... | reverse complement strand
AGTGATGCAGCTCTTCTCATTTTTCGCCTCACCCTCTTTATCCCTTTTGCTACCTCTCTTGCGGACTCTCGCAGCAAGTTGTTTACATCTCCGCAAAACCCCAGCAACTGTAAATTCCTTACTTCCCATCAGTCCTGACGGCTTAAATACGATGACTGCAACGACCAACACGCCGTATAGAACCATGCGCCACTCCTCAGCAGACTCGATACGCAGATATTCCGGCAGAGGAATCAACACAAGGCCGGCAAGGATTGTACCGGTCAGACTGCCGGTACCTCCCAAAATAACCGTCATTGTCAATTCGTTCGACTTTGCCATCGTAAACATAGTGGGATAGAGATATCCCATATATCCAGCAAGTAAGCCACCAGCAAGGCCGCAAAGTGCACAACTGATTAGGAATGCCAGCATTTTATACCGAATCACATCTATACCGATTGACTTTGCCGCAAGCTCTTCTTCCCGCACAGCAATGCAGTTGCGTCCATGCTTGGAATGCAGGAAATTGCTCAAAATTACAATAACTGCAAGCAGGATCACCCAAACAAGAAGAAGGCTCGTTTTCTTCGGGATATCGGTCAAGCCTCTTGATCCGCCTGTAATGCTCGGAATGTTCTCAATCAGCAATTTGGTGCATTCTCCAATTGCCAACGTGGCAATGACAAAATAGTCGCCCTTCAGTCTCAGTGTCGCTCTTCCGATCAGACCCACCAGCAAGCATAGCTGCCAGTATTCCCATCAGGCAGGCGGGAAAAAACGGCATATGGAGAAGCTTAATGGAAAGAGCCGTTCCATATGCTCCGATTGCCATAAATCCTGCGTGTCCCAAAGAAAAAAGGCCTGTGAAACCGACAAGAATCGAAACGCCAAGCGTAGCAATCAGATAAATGCCCGTCAGTGTTGCCACACCACTCCAATATGATAGCATATCGTTCCTCCTTCACGCCTTATCTTCCATGCTCTTGCCCATTAACCCCGTCGGCTTAATCAGCAAAATCACAATGAGCAACGCATAAGCGAATAGATTGCGTAGCGCTGAAGATACATAAGCAGAGATCATCGTCTCCAGCACTCCGAGGATCAGTGCGCCAACAACCGCTCCCGGCATACTGCCGAGGCCGCCGACCACAGCGCTAATAAACGCTTTGTTCGTCAAGTTTCCCATTGTAGGATAAGCTGTATATTTGATGCCAAGAAATACACCGGAAAGGCCGGCCATGGAACCAGCGATGATAAATACAATTAAAATCAATTGCCGCACATTGATTCCCATAATAGACGCAGTTGTCAAATCGAATGCCGCGCCGCGTATTGCAAGACCTACGCGAGTCTTGCGAATCAAGAACTGAACGCTCAGCAAAGCTATCGCGCTGGCAACAAGAATTATCAAATCGACCACTCCGATACTTGCGCCCAAAATAGAAACTGGCATAGCAGACAAGGAGGTTTTGTAGGCGTGGAATCTTCCATCAATCATGACGACTATCAAGTTTTCTCCGATAATGGAGATTCCGAGACCTGCGATCAGCAGATATATGCGCTTCACACCCTTGTTGAGCAACGGCTGATATGCGATACGTTCAATCAAGGCCGCCAGCACAGCGCCGAAAAATGTGGAGCACACTACTGCCATAAGGACATTGTCTGCCACACTGCTAATATAAAATAGCCGACGTATGCGCCTATCAACACCGAAGCTCCGTGAGCAAAGTTGGTAAAGTTAAGTAAACTGTAATCAATGAATAGCCGACCGCCATTAGCGCATAAATGCTTCCAACAGACAGGCCTGTGATCAGCTGCTGCAAAAACATGAGAGTATCTCCTTCGCTCGTTAAGAATGCAGGTTTCTTTAGCTGCGACGAGGAGCGTCTCTTCGTCGCAGTTAAAGAGTTTACATCAGTCACCGTAATCAACCATGTAGGTATCGATCGCCTCGAACTTCTCAGCATCCACGCGGAAGATGATGGCAGAGCGGATGACCTTATGGTCCTTGCGGATTGTAATGGGGGTGGTCAAACCTTGCGCGTTTTCAACGGTTTCAAGTGCATCTCTAATATCCTTCGGAGCGGTGCTGCCGGCAGATTCTACAGCCTGCTTAATCACAACAAATGCATCATAAGCAAAATAGGCGTTTTGTCCAGCGCCGTCACAAGGCTCATGATATGCTTCTTCATACATTGCTTTAAAGCTATCCAACTGGCTATCGTTTCCGTCAACGGTACAAACAAAGTAAGAACCCGTAATTGCGCTACCCGCAAGGTCGAAGATATCCTCTGCCATCCAGCAGTCCGGCCCAAGGAACAACTCGTCCATCCCAAGGTCGCGTGCCTGAACAGTGGCGAGCGCAAGCTCTTTATACGTCATGGGCAGGAACAGCGCATCCGGTGTCTTCTGATGCAGCGCCGTCATCTGAGCTCGGAAGTCAACATCGCCAGCCGTGTATGACTCTACGCCAACGATCTCCCCGCCGAGTGAAGTAAAGGTATCCGAGAAATTATCGCTGATACCCACAGAGTAGTCAGAACTGATCTCCTTGAGAATACCGATCCTTCTCAGTCCCAGTTCGTCATAGGCATACTTTGCCATAACATTACCCAGGGCAGGATCAGCAAGGCAGACACGGAACGTCCACTCACGCACATTGCCATTGTCGTCTTCGGTAACCTTTGAGTTCGTTGCGCAAGTGGCTACAGAGGGGACTTTATACTCTTCGCAGACGCTGGCAAGTGCAAGCGATGCACCAGAGCTATTGCATCCCACAATCACATCAGCGCCTCCCACCTCAATGGCCTTCTTTGCTGCGTTGGTCGTCTCAACATTATCACCGCGGTTATCATAGGTATTGAGAATCACCTTTTTCCCGGCAATGCCGCCCTCTGCGTTGACCTGATCGACCAGCAACTTCAGCGTATTCGCTTCTGGCGTGCCCCAAGCAGACGCTTCGCCGGTCAGCGGGCCGATGTAGGCAATTGTAAATGTATCATCGGATGAACTATCGCCGCCGTCCGGATTAGCATCCTTTTTGCCGCAGGCAAAAAGCGACACCACCATCGTTAGAGCAAGGATAAACGCAAAGGCTTTTCTTAAGTTTCTTTTCATATCAGTTCTCCTATGTCTCAAAAAATTGAATCCGCAGCATTTCTCAATGTAAAATGCTGTTTCATCTTTATCATTAAGATATCATCTCCCGTCATTTGTGTCAATAATATTTTCTCATTTTCAATCGTTTTTGTGCATATATACAACAAATATCGATTTATTTTAACACAACAGACAAATTAAAAAATAAGATGTTGTTGCAAAATATGAAATGCTGTGTTATGCTTATATTAGTAAAGTTATATACTCGATTAGAAAGGAGTTTTTACTATATGGCTGAGACGGTAAAGAACATTGCTGTTTTAGAAAAAGCACTCCATATTATGGAGTTTTTGCTTGCCTATCCAAAAGGGGTACAGCTTAATGAAATTTCTATCGGCGTAGGTCTTAACAAGAGCACGGTGTATCGCATTCTTCATACTCTGCGGTTGCACAACTACGTGATTCAAGACGAAAAGGACAGTTCTTACAGCCTCGGTAACCGCTTTCTGCTATACTCCCCTTTCATACAGTCCCTGAGCATAAACAATGTCGCTTTACCATTTATGCAAGAGTTCTCTGATCGCTATGATTTTTCCACCAGCCTTGCAACGCTTGATAAGGACACTTCGCTTACCCTATCTTCCGTCAATCCCACCCGACCCTCAAGTATCCGCATCTCTGCAGAGGTTGGTTTCCGCTGTCCACTATACTGCTGTGCCTCGGGCAAGGTCATTCTTTCTACGTTTTCTCCGCAGGCACTTGATGAATATCTCGACAGTCACCATCTGACACCGCTAACCGAGCATACGATTACCAATGTACTTGCCCTGCGAAAAGATTTGGCTTTGACCGCTCAACGCGGATATTCTATAGAATATAGGGAAAACGAAAATGAAATTATCTCCATCGGCGTACCAATATATAACAGCAACGGAGAGTTACTCGCTGCAATGACTTTCATAACACTAGCCTCTTTATTTGACATGGAAACCCTTCCGGAAATCAGCGGTGCATTGATTAAACAAGCTTCAAAGGTCAGCAGTGCTTTGTGCTAATCCTGCCGTTATTACAAATCGGCGGCATCACTCTGTATTTTTATAGTCTTCTTTCCTATTAAAAAAGTTCCAATTCGTTTTCGATCTCCCTCCAGCTCCTCACTCTTAATATTCTCAAGAAGATCAGAGAGAATGGGAACGCAAAGTGGAATTGGGAGTAAACTAAATATCCCCCGGCAAAACCCAATCTTATGAAAATAAGCAATAATCCAGACTACCAATAGAGTGGTCTGGATTATTTTTTGTAAAAAAGCAAAAACACTTGACAATTTGAAAAAAACTGGAGGCTTCGCCTTTCAAGGAGTCCTGCAATAAAAGTCAATGGAGCGCGGCGAACAGGCGCCGCCTTCCGTCCTACTGGCCTCCACCCGGCTGCTCTACCACATGGGCAATATCTTCCGGGACAACGCCCCGGCTCCCGCTGCCAACGGCGTTCAAATCGACCGCAAGCGGCTGGCGCAGCTGCGGCAAAAGCGCATCGCCCTCGGCCACAAGCCGGACGACCATGAGTTGGAGCAGCAAGGATAACTTACCATTTAGCACAGGATACAATCTAGCTGATGTATCCGGCTCAAGGAGGTTTCCTACATGAAAAATTATCAGCTTGAACTCAGGCAGGTTGTAGATTATCCACGATGCCGAATTTATCGAGAATTTATACAAACTCTGATTGCAGACCGGAGCATTCGCACAGGCGGATGCTCCGGTCTTTTTTATTATGTCGTTCTTTGCTCCTATGCCAACTTCAGAACCTCTTATCGCCGCATAGACGGGATCTCATACACGGTATATCCGGGCGAATGGATCTGCTCCATCACTGACATCACGGAATGGTTCCGTGTGCGCTTTCACTACCAGGCATTTGCAATCCTAAAATCCTTGCAGGATCGGCAGCTCATTACATTTACCCGCCTCGGCCGCGGGCATATCGTAAAGTTCTCCATTACGGACTGGCGGCGCAATAACACCGCGCTCGATTATAACTGCCCATGCCAAAAAGACTCCGGTTTCTTCTTCATTCCTGTTTCAACGGCAACGGAGTTGATCTCCGCGGGACGCGCATCTGAGATGGATGTCATTCTGGATCTTTGGATCTCTGCGATTTATAAGGATCAGCAAGTACGCGGCTCTGAGATCGGGCCAGTTGCGTATTTCAGAAACGGCACCGGGAATCCGCTCGTCAATTACAGCGAATTATCCGCGCGCTGGGGAATCTCCCGTTCCAGCGTGGGGCGGCTGCTCAAAAAACTGGCCGATTTTGACTATCTTTCTCTGCTGACTTTCCCTGGCCGCAGCGGAACGGTAATTTACCTAAAGAATTATCTCTCGACCATGTTCCAAATTTCGGATGTCATGATAGACAAAGAGGAGGTTGCTATGTGTCTGAACCTTCGCGTATCTGTGCCGGATACCATTCCGCCAGAGTCCGGCCCAATTTCTGATGAGCAGATCTGCGTTTCAACAGAGTTTCCCAGCGTTTCAAAACCTCACATGCTGTACTTCGTTCGGAAAGTGCTGCGAACCCTTGAAGCGCAAGGCATTTCCTGCCTTTCATGCCCAAAATCCAAATATATGTTATATCCATTATCCGACGACTGCACGGTAAGAATAGAGAAAGGCACTATCTCAGCGGGACTTGCGATCTGCTGCGGCGCCGGCAGTCCGTTGTATCGGTTTGAAATGACGATCATCCCAAATGCTGAAGCGGAAGGAGCGTGCGACAATGTCAGGAAAGATGTATGAAAAACGGCCGGAAGAGGATGCCCGCTATCACGACACATGGAGACTGCTCAAAAAATATCGGGATGTAACATGGAGCCTGGAACTGTCTATCCGACAGGTCAAAAATCAGTTTCGCATTGATTATGATTGCAGCATTGAAGATTTTTTGGAGTCCATCTATATGGCAGGCGCGGATCTCGGCGGCACGGACATAGAAAATCATGCCAGGTGCATCGAGCGCAGCTACAAAATGCTGACCCTGCTTGAAAATTCCGTCAACCTTCTCCGCACGCACCACCAGAGCGGAGAGGTGTACTACTGGATTTTGTATTACTCATTTTTATCCCCACAGAAGCTGAAAAATGTGGAGGAGATCATTGAAGCGCTCCACCCGCATATCAGGGACATTAGCTTCAGCACCTACTACCGCCTGCGCAAAGCTGCCGTGGAAGCGTTAAGCTCTGTCCTTTGGGGATTTTCCGCGCAGGACACTTTGAAAACGCTGGACTGCTTTTTCCCGCCAGATGTGTGAGAGTATTTTGAAAGAGAATTGGGAGGAAATTGGAAGGGTTTTGCTATTGAACGCAAAATCGCCGTATGTTAAACTAAGTATGCTCAAAACTATAAACAAACCAAAAGTAGCCGCAGGAGGACGCCATTTTTGATGTGCGTCTTTTTTTATGCCCTTCTGCGGTCAATGAAACAGCATCCGGCTTTCGCTGGGTGCTGTTTCCTGCTTTTGGGCAACACAAGGAGGTAATGCTTTTGAAGCACAAGTGTCCGTCTCCCCGTATTGGGAAAAAGCCACGTGGCAATATCGGCCGTTGGCTGTATGCGGCGTTTCTGACCGCCACGCTATCCGCTTCTCTCTGTCAGCCGGCCTCTGCCGCAACCGTGTGGGAGAAGGCCAATGAGATCATGCGGGATGTCTATACGCAGATCCTCGGCATCTCCACGATTGCAGCCATCGTTACGGCCGCAGTCGCACTGCTGATGATGAATTTCTCCCGCAGCGGCCGAACCGTCGATGAAAGCCGGGCTTGGCTCAAGCGAATCATCATCACATGGGCTGTTTTGAACGGCCTCGGCTTCATTATGAGCTATGTTACGCCCTTCTTCAGCGGTGGGCAGTGGACCGCCCCGTAAAAGCTATGGGAATTTTAGACGGTATTGTAGAGTGGATCGCAGAGCAGATCATGTACGGTCTGGATATGATCAACACCTCTGTTTTGGGGGCATTGGGCTGTGACATGAACACATTTCTGCGATATTTTCCCGCAGCGGAAACCATGTATAGCCTTCTGGTGGCACTTGCCATCGGGCTGATCCTGTTGGGCTGGGTCTGGAATCTGTTCAAGAACTATGGACTGGGCCTGGGCGTGGACGCAGAGGATCCGGTCAGGCTGACCGCCAAGGCGATTCTGTTCATTGTGCTTGCGTACTATGCAGATGAAATCGTAAACATTGCGCTGACGATAGGCGGAACGCCTTATGCGTGGATACTGTCCTCAGAGCTTCCTTCTTTGGACTTTGCCAGCTTCAATTCTGTTCTGCTGACCATCATCGGCGTCTGTGCCAACGGCGGCGTTGCGCTGATCGTTCTGATTCTGACACTGATTCTTGCGTGGAACTACATTAAGCTGCTGTTTGAAGCGGCAGAACGGTATGTACTGCTGGGCGTCCTGGTCTATACCGCACCGGTAGCCTTTGCCATGGGCGCATCGCAATCCACCGCAAATATTTTTAAGAGCTGGTGCCGGATGTTCGGCGGGCAGATATTCCTGCTGCTGATGAACGCATGGTGTCTTCGGCTGTTTATCACGATGGTCGGCACATTCATCTCAAATCCGCTTTCCATGTAGGAGGTCATTACCACGAAGAAATATCATAGAATCATTCCGCTGCTGGGCACCGTTCTTTTGCTTGCGCTTGCCCTGGCGGTACCTGCGTTTGCTCTGGAGGAAAGCGATGTTGAAGCCGCAGTCAGCAGTTCCAGCCGCGAGGCCGTGACGGGGAACGTCCTGGTCTGGTTTCTCTGTGCGGTTGGCTTTCTCAAAGTCTCGCAGAAAATCGACAGCTTCATGGCAAGCATCGGTGTCAATGTAGGGCACACCGGCGGTTCCATGCTGGGTGAGGCGATGGTGGCATTCAAGGGTGTCTCCCTCGCTGCCGGCATGGCTGGAAAAGTTGTCGGTAACTTTGCCGACAGAGCCTCCAGCCGCACAGGCACCGCCGCATCCGGATCTTCCGGCTTTCTGCAAGGCGGTCTGGCCGGCGTTGTCAGTCGGAAAATTACCAATGACGCCGTAAGAACTGCGACGCAAACGACGCAGAGAGCGTCCTCCTCCACCATGTCCGCCGCGCATCAGGCCACAGAGCGTACTGTAAATGCCGAGCGGCAGGCGTCAAGCGTTGTTCATCAGGCGAAGCAGACGCGCAGCGAAAGCGCTTCTCAAAAGTCGCAGACGGGCGTGACCCATCAGCAAGTCGCTTCCAGTACCCGAACCGCCTCGGTTTCCTCACTCCGCAGGGAGTCACAGCATTCCGTTGGCCTCGGCGGACGTATTTTTACCAACTCCATGCTGGAGGGCGGGCGTTTTGCCAACGATGTGATCGGTATGGTCGCAGCCGGAGACCTGCACTCCACCGGCTCCATCACCGGAGAGTTTGCGTCACAGGCGTTATCCTCCTACATGGGCATTACCGCTCAGGGAGACGCCGCGCCGCAAATATCCTATTCCAACATTGAGATCGGCGGCGGGCGCATCACCGGCACAGAGTATTCTCCGGAGCATCCGGAGGGCATTTCCTTTGGAATGTACCATACCGGGCAATATGCCGCGCCGGACGGTGAACACCAGAAGGTCTTCTCTGCCGATGGCGTCCAATGGTACAAGCAGTATGCCGTTGATACCGTAATCAAGAAGCCCTTTACCGCACCGGACGGCGAAATCGACTATCATAAGGAGATCGTCAAGAAGATGCCCGATCCGCCGAAGCGGAAAGACCGGATGTAAGGGAGGCTGTCTATGAAACCGGAAGAATTTGAGGTGTATGTGATCCCTCCCAACTTTATGGAGGGCGGCACACTCTTCGGCGGGCTTTTGAAAACCCGCAATACGATTGAGGCGGTCATCCTTGGCCTCGCGGTTGGCGTACCGGTTCTACACCTTCCGTTTTCCCTCACCGTCCGCGTTGTGATTTTATGCCTGACGGCTCTTCCGCTGGTGCTTCTCGCTTTGATTGGCGTATCCGGCATGAGCCTGTCCGCTTTCATCCGCCTGTTCTTTTGCTTTCTGCACAACCGCAGAATCCTTTCACGCGATGGGACGCAGGGCGGCAAAAATGGAAAAACGCTGCTGCCCAGCTGGGCGCAGCAGCGGAAAAGCGACTGCGAAGCAGAAGATCCTCCGCTCCCCAAAAGCCGCAGCCGATTTTCTGTTGATCTGAAGCAGCGCAGCGTGACGCAGTTCAAGACCTTCTTGCAGGAGCAAGAAGCCGTTCAGCCGCTCAATGCCCTGGCGGACTATATCCCTATCGAGAAGATTGAGCACGGCGTCATTTATACAAGAGATCACCGCTATGTCAAGGTTGTAGAGGTGGTTCCCGTCAACTTCCTGCTGCGCAGCGCGAGAGAGCAGCGCAGCATCATTTACTCCTTCATTTCCTATCTGAAAATTGCCCCGGTCAAGGTGCAATTCAAGGCATTGACAAAACGTGCGGACATTAACCGGCATCTGGATACACCTGTGATTTTCCTCGCATCCGGCGTTTCGATACCGCGCTGGAGCTGCACGGAATGACGGGGACATTGATTTGCTTCGATTACCAAGAAGAAGCCTTGCGGGAGATCTGCGGGCAGTGTGTGATGCTGCAAAGCATTGATTTTCAACAGTTTGAAAGGAGCGTGCTCTATTCCTAAAAAGAAGCTGATTCAGCTTTTCATTATTCCAATCGCTGCGCTGGCGCTGCTCTACGGGAGCGGCTACCTCTCGCAGCTTTTTTCCAATTACCGTGCATGGCAGGAGGCCGGCGCCGTGTTTGGGACGTCTCCCACATTCCCGGACGCCGGATTCTTTCCCTGCCTTGCGGCAGCCTTCCACTTTCCGTATGGGCTGTATGGGCTCGGCCTCTGCATCGGTGCGCTGGCGCTGCTGATCCTCATGGTCATGCGAATGGGCTACAGTGAGGGCGGCGAATACGACCGGCAGCGCAATCTGGTCTATTCCGATAAGGGAACCTACGGCACCGCAGGCTTTATGTCCCGCAAGGAGTTGACCGAGGTGCTTGACCTTGTCCCGGATATTCGCAAGCATTCCGGTACGATTCTCGGAGAGCTGGATCATCAGGTCATTTGTATTCCTCCAAAGACTCGATTTAACGGGAATCTTGCGGTTTACGGCGCCAGCGGTTCCAAGAAGACAAGAGCCTTTTGCGTCAACATGATTCTCCAATGCGCAGCGCGGAAGTCAAGCCTTGTGATCTGTGACCCAAAATCCGAACTTTACGAAAAGACCAGCGAGTACTTGCGGGATCAGGGGTACACCGTCCGTGTGTTCAATCTGGTCACGCCGTCAGCCTCAGATTCATGGAATTGCCTTGCTGAAATCGGCGATCAGGAACTAATGGCGCAGCTCTTTTGTGATGTCATCATCAAAAACACAGGGGGCGAAGAACGTGACCACTTCTGGGACAGCGCCGAAATGAATCTGCTCAAGGCGCTGGTCCTCTATGTTTCCACCAGCTATCCCAAGAAAAAGCAAAACATCGGCGAAGTGTACCAATTGCTCACCGCCAGTTCCGAAAAGGAACTGAATGCGCTTTTTGATGTTCTTCCCCTCACGCATCCTGCCAAAGCGCCATACAGCATTTTCAAGCAGGCGTCGGAGGGTGTGCGCGGCGGCGTTATCATCGGGCTCGGCTCCAGACTGCAGGTTTTCCAAAACCGGGATATTCGCAACATCACATCCTACAACGAGATCGATTTGGAACTCCCGGGAAAGCAGCCATGCGCGTATTACTGCATTACAAGCGATCAGGACAGCACATTTGACTTTCTTTCCTCGCTGTTTCTTTCCTTCGTGTTTATCCGCCTGGTTCGCTATGCGGACGAACATTGCCCTGGTGGGGCGCTTCCGGTTCCTGTTCATGTACTTGGTGAAGAGCTGTGTGCCTGTGGAGTGATCCCAGATCTATCGAGAAAAATTTCAGTCATTCGTTCCAGAAACCTGTCCATGTCATGTGTGTTCCAGAACTTAGCAGGTCTTCAGAACCGCTATCCCTACAACCAGTGGCAGGAAATTCTGGGCAACTGCGATGTGCAGCTTTTTCTTGGCTGTACGGATGCTCTGACGGCGGAATTTATTTCCGACCGGACCGGCGAGGCCAGTATCTCTGTTACCAGTAAAGCCAAACAACTCGGAACATGGCGTGTATCCAATTACACGCCTGAATACCGGGAAACCAGCGGTGTCGGCCGGCGCAAGCTGATGACCATGGACGAGGTGCTGCGTATGGATATTGATAAAGCCCTGATCCTCATTCGGGGCAAAAATGTACTGGAGGTAGATAAATACGATTATTCCAAGCATCCCGAGGCAAAGAAGCTGCGGCCGAGCAAGGCCGCCTCCCATATCCCCGCATGGCAGACAAGGAAGCCGCAGAAAAGCAAGCGTCACCGGCGCCGTCATCTCAGGCAGCGGCTAAGAAGCCGGCGCAAAAGAAAAAGCCTGCATCGACAGAAAAAGTCGTTACAGTAACCAAAGAATCCATTATGAAGAAAAAGGAGGACACTTAATGCCTAAGAAAAAAACGCTCCCACCCCCTGATGATTTTTCTCCGGAGATTTCGGTAACCGCTCCTGCCGAGGAGCTTCCCGAGCAGCAGGTGGAGGCCGCCGGCAGCGACAACACGGAAACTCCGCTGGCAGGACCCCCGGAAGTTGATCTCGGCTCCGGCGATGTGAGCGGCACAGCAGAGGTTGAGGAAAACGAGCTGGATGCCGAAAACACCGCTGATGCCGCAGAGACTGTCCCTGTTTCCGATGAAAAGGCTGAGGACCCGGAGTACGACAGCATTTTGCAGGAGCTGAACAGCAGCACTCCGGCACCCCTTGACAGCAGCGGCGAAAATGCTCTGGATGCGCTTTTGCTGGAAGGAAATGTGGAAAATGCTCCGCCCGCTGAAGATGAAACGGAATCCGCAGATGGTGAATCTGCTCCGCAGCCTACTGCACCTCCCGCACCTGCCGGACGCCGTGACTCCTACATTCTGACCGTTGATGCAAAAGACCGTATCGAAACGGAAGAAGAACGCCGTGAGGTCATCTGGCATGAGATCAAGACCTCGCATATTGCCGGTCGTATTTTGACCGGAACGTTGGACGGCGTGGAGCAGACCCCTTCCGGCCGTACTATCGTTGTCGTTGACTACAAGGGTTATCGCATTGCGATCCCGCTGAAAGAAATGATGCTCTATTCCGGGCCCGTTCCGTATGGGGCGAAATACAAGCCGTTTATGGAGCGGATGAACAGTATCCTTGCAACCATGCTCACCGCGGAGATCGATTTCATCGTCCGGGGTCTGGATAACACCGCCCGCAGCGTTGTGGCAAGCCGCAAGGCCGCCATGCTCCGTAAGCGTCAGACCTTCTATCTGGACACCAACGAAGATGGCGTCCCCATGATCTATGAAGGGCGCGTCGTACAGGCGCGCGTCATTGGCGTTGCGGAAAAAGTCCTGCGTGTGGAAGTGTTCGGCGTGGAGTGTACGATTTTCGCCCGCGATCTGTCTGCCGCATGGTTCGGTGACGCCCGCGAGTATTACAGCGTCGGCGACCGTGTTCTTGTCCGTGTGCTCACCATTGACCGCAGCGACATCAACCATATTTCCATCACAGCAGATATCCGCAGCGTTTCGTCCGCCGCCAACCAGAGCAATCTGGATAAATGCGTCCTGCAGGGCAAATATGCCGGCAGAGTGACCGATGTGCGGCACGGCGTTGTGTTCATCCGGCTCAACAACGGTGTCAACGCGGTTGCCCACACCTGCTATGACCGGCAAATGCCCGGAAAAAAAGACGACGTCAGCTTTGCCGTTACCCGTCTGGATGAGGAACGCGGCATCGCCGTCGGCATCATCACCAGAATCATCAAACAGAATTTGTAAAAAAAGGAGAGGCCACCATGAAGAGCTTATCAAAGCTGGCCCTTTGCCTGCTGCTTGCCATGTCGCTGACGGTCAGCGCCTTTGCCGCTCAGGTTCCCGATTCATTGGTAGCGGAAAACCTGAACGGCCAGCAGCGGCTTGTAAAAACCTACACGCTTTCCCCGGAGGTTGACCCAGATGAGCTGAAGGAAGAGGACTTTTCCTACGACGGTTATCTTTATACCTGGGCCTATACCACAAAGGTGGAACACCCGTATCTGGAAAGCAAAACTGTAACGGAAACCGTCACAGTCAATACCGCCAAAAATGACCTTGCGCAGATTCTCGCAGAGCTTTCGCCCAGTATGCCCTATGAAAAAGACGGCTTCTCCGGCGAGTTGGCGCTGGATCATACCACTCTTTCCACAGAGGCGTCCGGCTACACCACCAAATACAGCAAAACCACCGAGACGAAGGTAATCGGCAATCTGGACCGCAACGACATGTCTTATGTGCCGGCCACGACCGTCAAAAACGGGAAAACGCTCACCCTTGCCAATGTGGAATGGCAGGTCACCGGCACGGCGCTCGTCGGCGAGGCGCTGGTTCCCGCCCAGTATCAGGCGGTCGCCACCTATTCCGCCTCCAGCAGCTATCAGGCTGCCACAGGCTATGTCACCACGGCGGAATATCACGGAACCGTTACTTCGGAAGGCGTGGACAGCATCACTTATACCGTGGTTTACACCGGAAGTGAGATCGTCCCCGTAAAAACACATATCTGGGATAACGGCAGCCTTGCCGCTCCGCTGCTGATCATCGCTGCCGTGCTGCTCTGCGCGGGCATCGTCGCCGCTGCACTCATCCTGCTGTGCCGCCGCAAAAATGTCTATGTGTATGTTCCGGACAGCAAGCCCCGAGAGTACCGGCTGATTGCAAAGTTCCGTGTGGAGCCTGACAGCGAGGTTCCACTATCGATGCAGGCGCTCTCACACTGAATCCGGGAGATACCGTCGCGGTGAGGTGAAAAAATCCCTGCCAGGCATCTGGCTGGGCGCGAGTTCACCGTTTCTTTCCCGCAGAGTGACCATACTTACACGATCCAAGCCAGCAAGCACAATGACTGGCATGAATTTACCGTTCCCGCTGAAGAAGAACAGGAGGCTCCCGTATGAAGAAGTTTTTCTCATTGACTTTGACTCTGGCTGCCATGCTTTCTGCGATGGCGGTCAACGCACAGGCTGCCGATTATTCCTTTGAAACCGATGGCACCCCGGAATACTATCCCTCCTCTTCCTACGAGGATGTCTACGGCTCCCGCTACAATTACGGTGGAAGAAATGTGGTGGACTACCAGATCCCCGAGCTGGAGTACGGGCAGCTCAGCACCACCCAAACCGGGGTGATGGAGAAAATCATGCTGCCTGGTCTTCAGAGCATCTCTGCATCCGGCAGCGGCATTTACGGAATTTCTCCCGGCGGCGGAACTGTTGAGATTCCCGGTTTTCTGCAGGGCGGCTCCACAGCTACTCCTGCGACGCCCGCTTTCACAGAGCTGACACAGGATTTTCTGCTTTCCAACGGTGCCGTCGGAAAGATCTCCATTCCTGCCATCGGGGTCAAGAACTACTATCTCTGGGAAGGTGAAACGACTGCCAGCATGAAAAAGGGGCTGGGGCATTTCACCAGTACCAGCGTCTGGAACGGCAATGTGGCTGTCTGCGGGCATAATCGCGGCGCCAAATATGTGATCGGAAGCATCAAGGATCTGGATGCAGGCGATAAGATCACCTATACCACATCCATGGGTACCCGTACCTATCTGGTGGAGACTGTGACCAAAATCAGCAGCAGCGATTGGAGCTATTTGTCCTCTACCACGGATAACCGGATCACGCTCTTCACCTGCGTTGCCGGAGATTCCAGTCAGCGCTGGTGTGTGCAGGCTGTTCAGGCATCTTAAAATCTTTTGTTGAAAAAGCCGCTCTATGATCGTAAAGGAATAGTAGATCAAAAATAAGGAGGCTTTTCCATGAAGAAGCAGATCCTCACGATGTTTACGGGCCTTTTTATCGGCGCTATTATCACAGGCGGAGCTTCCGCCTATGCTGCGGGAATCCTCGCTGAACGCAGCAGCCATCGTATTTTTGTCGATGGGCAGGAGGTGCAAATGGAAGCGTATGGTATTGCTGGACACAACTATGTGAAACTCCGCGACATTGGCAAAGCGGTCGGCTTCAATGTGTTCTGGGATGCGGACAGCGGATGTGTGCAAATAGAAACCGGTGCGCCTTACACCGGCGAGGCTCCTTCCGCTGAAGCTGTTCCGTCTGCTGCTGCGCCTTCTGATGCGGATGCTGCAAAGCAGGATATTGTAGCTCGCACCAACGCCCTCCGTGCGGAGCATGGCATCGCAGCTTTGACGGCCGACGATCAACTGATGCGGGCCGCGCAGGTGCGGGCCGATGAAATGGCTGCCACAGGTGCCTATTCTCATACCAGACCAGACGGCAGGAAGTATTACACCGTTACGGACTGCAGGCAGGTTGGGGAAAATATCCACCAGATCCCGCTGCTCTATCTTGCGCAGCAAAAAACCGCGCTTGCGGAAACGCTCGTATATTCATGGTCAAAATCCGCAGGGCACATGGAAAACATGACAGATGAAAGCTATGCGGCTATCGGCGTCGGCCTTGCACGAGGGACTGACGCCAACGGCTTGGAGTGCTGGTACTGTGTCCAACTATTTCTTCGCAGCGGATACAGCATTTCAGCGGTGGACAAGCCGGCAACGAAGTAAATCCTGTTATCCTATATCACGAATCAGACCGGGGAGCCTCGGTCTGATTTTTCTTGTGCAATTTTGCAAGGAGGTAGCTCATTGAAAAAACTAAGAACCAGGCTCGTCTCGGCGTTTCTCGTTATCATGACGCTGTTGACGCTGCTCCCGACTTCCGCGCTGGCCGCGTCCGGCAGCGGAACGGGCATCAAGCCCACCGACAATACCAATTACTGGACAACACGACTGCTCCATGACGGTACGCCTTACAGCTACAAGCCCCCGATGGCGGCAGGCAAGCTGCTGTACTGCCTTGACCGCGGCTACGGCTACCGCTGGGGCACTGCCAGCTTTCTGAACAGCTACACCTATACCTCCGCCACCGGAGCGGACGCGGATACCGTGCTGAAAACGGCGCTGGCGCAGAGCGGCATGGGTGAGCTGGATGCCCAGCAGCTTGAAAACTTCAAATGGATGATGACGTTCATTTCGGACTATAAGGGTGACATCCCCGGCAGCCTTTTTATGGCTGCGCAGACGTATGTGTGGGATCACCAGACCTTCAAGGGTGAGGGCGATGGTGACATCGATGGCGGCGGTTACGCTAACGCCGATACCTATGAAATGTACCTGGGCTATATCGATTGGATGTTGAAAGAAAAGGCCAAGGAAGACGCAGAATTTCAGCGCCAAATTGAAGAATACGCAGAACAGGGCATCATCGCCTCTGTGGTAGAAGATGAAGCTGCAAAATGGGCGGTCTACGCGAAATCCAGTGTTAAGGGCCGTCAGGCTTTCTTTAACTATTATGCGCCGAGAAAACTCGTCGCCAATACATCTGAGCCGGGAAAGCCGCCGGCTGGGACGCTGATATTACGCTGCGGAAGGTTGCTGCTGGCACCACCCACGGCCTGGACGGCGCAAAATTCAACATTTATCGCTGACGGCCAGCATCGTCGGCAGCGATGTGACCCAAAATGGCGGAATCATTGAGGTCAAGGATGTCACCCGCGGCCTGTGGTCTTTCGTGGAAACCGAGGCCCCGGAGGGCTTCTGCGCAGATTCCACGCCCATCAGCGTCTATGTCGATACCACTGATGGTGACAAGCAGTACACGGTCACTGCCGAAAATTACGCACTGCCCGTATGAAGATCACCAAGCGCGACGCCATGAGCGGCAAGCCTATCGCCGGCACGGTCTTTTCCATTAAGTCCGTTACCGGAAGTTATTCCACCTCCGTCACGACCGGGACGGACGGTTCCGCAACGCTCTCGG
>ENA-OQHF01000878-OQHF01000878.1-human-gut-metagenome-genome-assembly--contig:-NODE-878-length-17078-cov-3.977995_pt1 | contig 17078 bp, 13 predicted proteins | sample MGYA00242559_ERZ504709 | MGnify/ENA primary metagenome ERZ504709 (study PRJEB26092, sample SAMD00036203) | human gut metagenome | host: Homo sapiens | study: EMG produced TPA metagenomics assembly of... | reverse complement strand
TTAACCAACTTCCATGTCCAGAAATCAAAACTATGGAAAGTACAGCAAATATTATAAATCCAACATATACTACCCAGTCTGGTCCAGTTGATAAGTCTGCCAGTTTCATTTGTATAACACCTCCCACGAAATTCCGATTTCACGCTTTCTTTCACCCCATATGTTTGTATCTGAGGTATTCACTCACAAACTTCAGGGATAGGCACCTGTGCCGCAAGGGAATCCATTCCCTTGTACGAAATCTCTGATTTCGCTTAATTCCCGGATTGAGATTTTCCCAAATCAGGGATAGCACCGCAGGTCGCACGATACAGGCAAATGTAATTGCCTGTATAGAAGTGCGCTCTTAGCTTTGCTAAGAGAATTATGCCGTATCCGGCGTGTTATCTTTTTTCGATTTCTTCTACTTTCTTCTGATAAAGTTTCATCAATTCTGCAACACAGGCAGCTTCGCTTTTATAGGCTTCACTGCCTTTTGTAAATCCGTATGCCTGCATGACAGCCATATCGTTCTGGTGATGTGCTTTTCGCAACTCCAGCGGCATGGTCAGTTCATCATAAAGATCTGCAAGGCTACTGTCTGGATATAATGCTCTTGCATCAAGAATTGCCTGTGCAGTCTGTTCGATTTTTTTCCGTTGCTGAGCGGTCGGCTCAGGCCATGGGAAGTTATTATAAACAATATTAGCAGAATACCTATAATCACTTTTCATTCTGCCACAAACAGCTCGCATCCATGCCATATGAATATTTGACGTTAATATTGCAAATTGATACATCGTTGCCTCTGGTATGATAAAGTTAAGATCTGTTGAGATTGTATTATAATCTAAAAATCCCATTGGTACATATCTTCTTCTCTCAGAACTTACTTTTGGCACAAGAATAAATGATGCAGGATTATTCAATTCCCTGAATAGCGTCGGTGTTTCTGCAAGTTTTCTTCTTCCTGCATCTGGCGAATTTTCTCTGTCCTGTTTACAAGCTTCTACCCGCTTAAGTACAAGCGGCATTTTTCTTAACTCTGCTGGTTTAACATCTACCAGCCATAAGCACCACCGCTCTTTATTGTTGATGAACTCAGTTGAACCAACTAATTTTTTAATATAAGGTTTGGCTTGTGGTTCTTTTCTTATAAATTCTTCATAGTCTTCTTTTTCAATAATCAGATTACCGCCATCTGCTGGTCTGTTTCCCGTCGTCATTTGTGGAACATTCCATAATGGCTTGCTGCGATTGCAGATAAATTCATTAGGTGCGTCCAACAAATACGCATTGACATTATTTACTTCTTTAAATCTTCCATCAACATAGATTCTGCGTTTTGCTTGATTTGGTGCAATGCTGAATCCAACAATCACACAATGTACATGCGCTTTCATATTGGCTTCGCTGTCCCAGATAAATGTCCGGTGTGCAAAATCTATATGGATCCCAAATCGGTCATATAAAGGTTTCCAGACACCTGCCACCTGTTCTCCCTGCGTAATGGAATTAGTTGATACAAATGCTGTCCGTATAGTTGTTCCCTGCATAAACTGCGCAGCTTTAAAATACCAGCCCGCAACATAATCAATTTTCCCTGCAGTCTTATATGGCTTTCCTTTTTCATCCACGTAAACCGATAAAATATCATTTTTCTGTTCTTTGTTCTGTAGTGAATAACCCACAAACGGAGGATTTCCCATAATATACGAAACCTGATATTTTGGTACAACGCTCTCCCAGTCAATCTGTAAAGAATTGCCTTCCACAATAAACGCATTTGTCGTCAACGGCAGGAAATCCAGATTCATGTGAACGATGTCTTCCGTCTCTTTCATCATCTGTGATTCTGCAATCCACAATGCAGTCTTTGCAACTGTGACAGCAAAATCATTGATCTCGATTCCATAAAACTGATCAATAGAGACATGAATTGGTGAGGATTCATCAAATCCAAAAGTAATCTGTCCTCTCTGCAATTCTTTTATGACTTCATTTTCTAATCGGCGGATACTGATATATGTCTCTGTAAGAAAGTTTCCACTTCCAGATGCCGGATCAAGCCATCGGAGGTTTGACAACTTTTTCTGGAAGTCTCTCAGCTTTTTATCTTTTGTTCTCTGAACCGTTATCTGCTGAATTTCTTTCAATTCATTTTTCAGTTCATCCAGAAACAGCGGATCAATGACTTTATGAATATTTTCAATGCTGGTGTAGTGCATACCGCCGGAGCGTCTTGTCTCAGGATTCAGTGTACTCTCAAATACCGCACCAAATATAGTCGGACTAATTTCTGACCAGTCAAAATCTGCTGAGGCTTTTTCCAGTAAAAGGTTTCTGATTTCATCTGTAAACTGTGGAATTTCAATATCCTCATTTGCAAACAGCCCACCATTTACATATGGGAACTGTGCCAGAGATTCTTCCATGTATGGATCTCTGTCTTCTGGTTTTGTATCAAGCACCTGGAACAGCTCAATCACGGCTTTTCTCATGTGCCTTGTATCAAATTCTTCCAGATAGTCATGGAACATGCCATGCTGTCCAAAAATACCGGCATCCTCTGCATACAGGCAGAATACGATTCTGACACAAAGGATATTCAGACTTTTCATTGCCCGCTCTGTTGTCGAATCAACATATTGTTTTGCCAGTGCATCATACAAAAGCCCTACAATTTCACCTGCGGCAATGGAAACTTCCATTTCTCTCTGAAGATTTGTGTTTCCCTCGTCCACAAGGAACTGTAACCGATAATATTCTTTTTCCAGATCTTTTGAAACTGTTGTAGAACATTTGCAGTATAAAAGGTAATAGCTTTTAATATGATCCAGGCGGAGCATGGTGACTTTCTTCATGAAAGAAGAAGAAAGGGAAGTGGTGTTCCTGAAAGTAACCGTTCAAAAAAATCTTTTGAAGATTTCTGATATTTTCTTTTAGATAGGATTCATATTTTTTGCGCATGATCGCCTGATTTTTCCGTTCGGTGATAGTATGTATAGCTTTCAATACGGATTCTTTCAGGACGTTTTCGTCTACTGGTTTTAGGATATAATCGAAAACATGGTTTTTAATCGCTGTCTGTGCATACTTGAAATCAGAAAAACCGGTAATCAGTATTACGATCTTATCTGGAAAATTATTATGCACGAAAGAAGAAATATACAGGCCGTCTTTTCCTGGCATACGGATATCCGTAAGAATGATATCTGGTTGCTGAGAGGATATGATCTCCAGTGCTTTTGCTGCATTGTCAGAAGTAAAAATATTCTCTTTTTCTGTAAAAATCTGTGAAATATACATTTTAAGTTTTTCCAGGATGATCTTTTCATCATCAACGATCAGAATTTTCATTTTGTCAGGTCCTCCCTTTGATGTATTTGTGGAATACGGATCGTAACACATACAGAAGTACGGTCTTCCATATTTTCAAGAAGCAGTCCATAGGAATTTCCGAATTGGGACCGTAGCCGCATCTGAATATTTATAAGGCCAATGCTTTTCTGGTCAGAAAAAGAAGTTTGTGACACAGAGTGAATCTTTTCAATTACCTGGTGAGAAAACAGGGGGCCGGTGTTATAGACTTTGATCAGCACATCGTCTTTAAAAGTAAATAACTGAATAGAAAGAAAACCATTTTCCACAGATTCACTGATACCATGTATGATAGCGTTTTCAACGACCGGCTGTATGATCAGTTTTGGGATATACAGATCTTCCATGGGATCGTTACATTCGATCAGAAAAAGAAGCCGATCCTGGAAACGCATTTTCTGAATATCCAAATATTCTCTTACGTAATTTAGATCTTCTGAAATAGGAAGAAGATCAGGGCCTTTGATGCTCATTCGCATGATATCAGCCAGTTTTGGAACGATATCTGTGATTTGCGCTGTTTTTCCAAGAGATGCCAGGCTTGAGATACAGTCCAGGGTATTGTAAAGAAAATGTGGGTTGATCTGTGCCTGAAGCGTTTTCAGCTCTGCGTTTTTTAGAAGAATCTGTTGTTCCGTGATCTTCTTTCCGGATTCCTGAAGGCGCAGGAGCATATGGTTGTATTCCTTTGTCAGCTCAGAAAATTCGTTGCTGGAAACTGTGTGGATCAGGGCGGTTTCATCGGCAACAGAAGTTTGTTTTAACTTAGTGATAAAAACCTGAAATTCCTGGGATATGGTTCTTGAAATCTGAATAACGGCGAAAACCAGTATCAAGAGAAAAAATATGGAAATAACCAGTAGCTGACGCCATACACGATTGATCGAATGAAATGCGCCGGTTGTGTTGAGAAGCCCTCCGATTTGTAAGAAATCGTTTACAGAATAGCGGATGGCATAAAAATTACTATTCCCCCTGTGGGAGTGATAATTCATATTCATGCTGGCTGTGACGGATGGGGCGTAGGGGGAAGTTGTATATACCAGGTCACTATTTTGAAAAAGGGAATAATAACTATATTCAGAATCCTGATGCTCCGTGATCATATCCTCCATAAACCGGATATTGATCTCAGTCAGTAAAATACCGATCTTCTTTTCCGGTTTCTGAATGTCAAAAATATTTTTGGCAGCAGTGATGGTATAAGGTTCCTTTGGAGAATAGTAATAACAGAGGGTTCCCTTTGGTTGTTTTAGATACTCACTGAGCTGCTCCAGTTTTTGTTCCTGTTGTTCCAGGGTGGAATTATAAATAGTCTGATTGGAAATGATCCCATTATCGGTCAGAACAATATAAACCCGTTGAATTTTAGACTGAGCACCTAAAAGATATGTGGAGAAAAGGGTGTTACACTGGGACTGAACTTCTTCCGGACTGAGCTTTTTATCTGCATAGGAATGGATCAGAGACTGAATTTCTGTTCCGTAAAGCAGCAGATCAATGTTGGAGTTCAGTGAGGAAAAATAACTGGCTGTATTTTTGGCGATAGACAGAGTATTCTCTTCATGTTCCAGAAGAATATTGTTACGGGATTCTTTTACATAAATCATATAAAAAGAAGATAACAAAATGATATAACTGAGAATCACAACTGGAAGAACGATGACAAGAATTCGAAATTTTATAGAGTGTTCTTTAAATTTTGCAGTAATAGAAAACAATTCTTACCCCTCCTTTCGGTATTATTATATAATGATGAGTAAAAAAACCAATACATATTATGAAAAGTGACACATAATGTCAAGAAGTGTGCACTGTTTTGATATTAAAAATTATAATATAATGAGTTCATCAAAAAAGAACGGAGGGTTTACAAATGAAGAGAAGAAAGGTGACAGCGTGCGCAATGGCAGCGCTCATGGCAATGGGGCTTGTTGGAACAGTGATGCCGGTTTACGCAAAAAGTAATCTGAAAAATGTAGACGATGTAGTTGAGATCAAGATGGCAGTGTGGACTTCCGGAGCTGCGGATATTTACAATAAAGCAGCGGAAGGGTTTAATCAGACTCATGATAATATAAAATTATCTGTGGAGATGCAGTCCGGAGATTATAACCAGTATCTTGGAGCAAAGACAGCGGCAAAAGATCTGCCGGATCTTTTTGAAGTAAGTTCTTATTCTCAGGTATATGATTTTGCACAGAACGGGCTGCTGGCAGATGTAAGCGATCATGAGTTTGTGGACAAACTTTATGACAATGCAAAAGAAGCAGTTACTTATGATGGCAAAGTGTGGGGATTTCCACAGATGTATGAATGGTGGGGTGTACTTTATAATAAAGATCTTTTTAAAAAAGCAGGAATTGAAAAAGTGCCGGAAACTTTTGATGAGATGAAAGCAGTCTGTGAAAAACTTCAGGCTGCGAATATTACACCATTTACCGCTATTTATAAAGATAACTGGACAGTAAGTCAGGAATTCTGCTCCTTATTCGGAGGAGTACTTGGTGGAAAAGATAAGATCGACAGCTGGCTGGATTCCATGAATAAGGGAGAAGGAAGCTTTAAGGTGGATGGCGTAGACAGAGTCTTTGATTTTATGGATCTTATGAAAGAAAATTCCGGACAGAATTATATGGATTCGGATGCGGCCACAGGATTTTATGCATTTGCAAACCAGGAAGCAGCAATGATCTTTCTTTCAGATGCGGCAACGATTTCTGTAGGAAGTGTAACACAGGATCTTCCCATCGGATTTTTTGCAGTTCCAGTAAGTGATAACGCAGATGATGCAGAAGTTGTGGCATGTGCAACAGATGCGATCGTGGCCAACGCAAACGGGGAACACTTGGATGAAGCCCTGGAAGTGCTTGATTATATCGGAGATGGCGGGGACTGGCTGAAAACAGTGACCAACAGCTACGGCGGCTTTATGGCTTGCATGGACATTGAAGCAGATGATGAAATTGCAAGTAAGGATTATTATAAAGATCTGAAAGCGTATATGGATGCAGGAAAGGTCAGAAGTACTTTGTGGAATCAGCTTCCAAGCGGAGCAAGCGATGTTCTGGGCGATGATGTTCAGGGATATTTTGCAGGAATAACCGATGAAGATCAGACACTGGATGCTCTTGATGAAGGATTTAAAAAGCTTGCAGAAGAATAAACACACAGGAAAACAGGCGGACTTTTAAAAGTCCGCCTGCTATATACGGGGGTAGGAAACATGTCGGACATTTTATACAGAAAACAGAAAAAATATTATTTCCTTCTTGTGCTGCCGGCACTGTGTATTTATACTTTTGCGCTGGCAGGACCGTTAATTTTTGGAACGATCCCGAATTCGTTTTTCAGTTGGAATCTGATCAAAGGAACGCATAACTGGATCGGAATAAAAAACTTTGTCGATTTGGTCCATGATAGAGATTTTATACAATCTATGTTTTTGACGTTTAAACTTGCAGTGGTTACGATTGTTCTGACCAATGTACTGGCTTTTTTTATAGCTCTGGCGTTGAATACACATATTTTCGGTAAGCCAGTGATCCGGGCGTTCTTTTTTATTCCGAATATTATCAGTGGAGTTATGATCGCCCTGGCGTGGACATTTATTTTTCAGAAAGTAACGCCAATAATTGGAGAACTTTTACATTCGGAAGCAGTAACAGGGTTTAGCTGGTTCGGGAGTTCAACGGCAGCATTTGCGGCGGTATCAGTGGTTACCGTGTGGCAGGGCCTGGGATTTTTGATGATCCTTTACATCACAGGTTTGCAGTCGATTCCTCTTGATGTGATGGAAGCGGCATGCATTGACGGATGTGTGGGACTGAATCGTATTATAAAAATCCAGCTTCCGCTTCTGATGCCAACGATTACGATCAATCTGTTTGTATCTATTGCAAATGCATTTAAAGCATTTGATATTAACTACGCTTTAACCGGCGGCGGACCTTCAAAAACAACACAGACGATCGCCATGAATATTTATGATGACGCATTTGGAACTTTTAATATGGGGTATGGATGTGCGAAATCGGTGATCCTGTTTTTGATCATAGCAGCAATTTCCTTGATTCAGCTTAATATTACTAGAAAAAGAGAGGTGCAGTCATAATGACATGGAAAAAGAAAATTGCAGGTACCGCAGCAATGTTTATATTAGGCTTTATTTTTATTTTACCGGTATTGTGGATCGTTATGAATTCAATTAAAACAAGTCCGGAAATTGCGGCTGATTTTCTGGCATTACCAAAGTCTTTATATCTTGATAATTTTAAAAATGCCATGGAAAGCATGAATTTTTTAGTTGCATTAAAAAATTCTGTTGTGATTACATTGGGAGCTATGCTGGGAGGGCTGTTCGTATCGTTTGCCGGTGCTTTCGGAATCTCACATCTTCGAGGGAAAATCTCACAGAATCTGTATCTGTATTTTGTTTTCGGACAGATCGTGCCGTTTCATGCAGTTATGATTCCTATTTCTGTACTTGCTACAAATACCAATCTTACCAATTCCCTTGGAGGAATTATCATTCTTGATATTGGATTCTTCTGTGCGTTTGGAATTCTGACATTTACGGGATTTTTGAAAAATGTACCTCGGGAGCTGGAAGAAGCAGCCGCAATAGATGGATGTGGAGTTTTTCGAATTATGACGCAGATCGTATTTCCACTTGTTAAACCAGCAACGGTTACCATTGGTGTATTGTTTTTTATGTGGTCCTGGAATGACTTTCTGCTTCCCAGTATTCTCATTGGAGACAGTGAACTGAGACCGCTGACGGTAAATCTTTTCATGTTCAGAAGTGCTACCAGCACACAGTGGAATCTGTTTATTGCAGGACTTACCTTGTGTATTATTCCCACAATTATCCTTTACATCTGTGCACAAAAATATATTACAAGCGGACTGACAATGGGAGCTGTAAAATAAAGGAGGAATGAAGATGCAGTTATTCAGGATCATTCCGTTGGAAAAAGATCTGTGGGCGATCAATGAAATAGATAAGACGGTTATGTATGTGATAAATGGAATAGAAAGAGCTCTTCTTCTGGATACGGGACTGGGACTTACCGATTTAAAAGAAGAAGTTTTGAAACTTTGTGGAGAAAAATCTCTGATTGTTGTAAATACTCATGCTCATGTGGATCATAATTCAGGAAATTATCAATTTGAAGAAGTATGTGTGGGAAGGTATGACGAACCTTTTTCCCATCAGATCGTAGACCAGGAGCTGAGAGAAATGTCTGAGCTCATGTTCTTTGAAATTCCTGAAAAAGAGGGATTTTCGTTTGGAATGTGGAATCCCGGACCGGCAAGAAAAATCTGTACAGTCAGGGATGGGGATATCTTTGATCTGGGAGATAAAAAACTTAAAGTTCTGGAAGTTCCCAGTCATACCCTGGGGTGTATTGCATTGTTTGAGGAGAAGAAAGGATGGCTTTTTACAGGAGATATCATGCTCACCTGGGAAGTGTGGGGACATTTGAATCCTGGAAAAAGTCCGCTTGCCCCATCTGCTTCTTTGCGTGTATACTATGAAAGCCTTTTAAAATTGAAGAAAATCAGAAAAAAAGTAAGCAGCGTTTTTCCTGCCCACGTCTGCGAAAAAGAAAAAGACTGTTATAAAAAGTATGCGTTATCTCCGGAAATTATAAATATATATTGTGACGGAATTGAGAAAATATTTTCAGGAGAACAGAAAGGTGAACCTTATTTTCATATGGTCGAAAACGGAAGTGTTGTGAAATTTACAACAGGTGGTATTGTCTATCAGAAAGATAGGATGAATTAAATAGGAAAATATCGGCAAGTTGATTGATTATAGATTCCCTCAAAAAAATCCCCTGTACGGTTCAGCGTTTGTACGTAGATCCGGCACAGGGGATTTTGGTGTTTATAAGATCAGACTTTCTGATATTCTTTCTTTTTCTCAGCCTTGGCTTCGCAGGTAAGCTCAACACCAAGCTTACGGAAGCTGATCACATCCACATCGGAAAGCATTACTGAAGTATGAGCCTGGCATCCACGGAGATTCGGGATCTGTTCCAGGGCAAGGCGTGCGGCATCGCTGGTTGCGGCACTCATGGAAAGGGCGATCAGGATCTCATCAATGTGAAGACGTGGATTCCTGCTTCCCAGATATTTGGTCTTCAGCTGCTGGATCGGGTGGATGGCATCCGGAGAGATCACATGAAGTTCGTGATCGATTCCTGCCAGCTCTTTTAGGGCATTGAGAAGAAGAGCAGCGGATGCGCCGAGAAGATCGGAGGTTTTTCCGCATACGATCTTTCCGTCAGGAAGTTCCAGAGCGGCGGCAGGGCCATTGGTTGCTTTTTCTTTTTCGAGGGCAGCCGGAACAACCTTACGGTCAGTGATCTCTGCATGAGCCTGCTGGAGAAGAAGCTCGATCTTACGTACCTCATTCTCTGTGCCGGAGCCGGAAACCAGAGCGTTCATGCTCTTATAATAACGGCGGATGATCTCCTGGCGGGAAGCCTCCTGGCATACTTCATCGTCAACGATGCAGTTACCTGCCATGTTGACACCCATATCTGTCGGAGATTTATAAGGGCAGCTGCCCATGATCTTCTCAAACATGGCCTGTACAACAGGGAAAACTTCTACGTCACGGTTGTAGTTGACGGTAGTTTTGCCGTAAGCCTCCAGATGGAACGGGTCGATCATGTTGACATCGTTCAGATCTGCAGTGGCAGCTTCGTAGGCAAGGTTTACCGGATGTTTCAGAGGAAGATTCCAGATCGGGAAGGTCTCGAATTTTGCATAGCCGGCTTTTACCCCACGTTTGTATTCGTGGTAAAGCTGGGAAAGGCAAGTTGCCATCTTTCCGCTTCCTGGTCCCGGTGCTGTGATCACGACCAGAGGTCTGGTAGTCTCGATATAATCATTCTTTCCATAACCCTCGTCACTTACAATAAAGGAAGTGTTGCTTGGATAGCCGGGGATCAGGTAAAGCTTGTAGACACGGATTCCCAGTTTCTCCAAACGTTTTTTGAAGAGATCGGCGCTTTCCTGGCCGGAGTACTGTGTGATGCATACGCTTCCCACATACAGGCCACGGCTTGAAAACTCATCCATAAGACGGAGCACATCTTCGTCATAGGTGATCCCAAGATCGCCACGTATTTTATTCTTGTCAATGTCATTGGCACTGATAACAATAACAATCTCCGCCTGATCAGAAAGCTGCATCAGCATGCGGAGCTTGCTGTCCGGTTCAAAACCCGGAAGAACACGGGATGCATGGTAGTCGTCAAACAGTTTGCCGCCGAATTCAAGATAAAGCTTATTGCCGAACTGACCGATTCTTTCACGGATGTGTTCTGACTGCATTTTCAGATATTTGTCATTATCAAAACCTATTTTCATTTGTCTGATTTCCTCTCCTCTTTAATTTTCCAATTCACTGGGAACAGTATACTACAACTTTACGTTCACTGGCAATATCCAATGCGGTGTTTTTTCGATGGTATTTTTGTAATCTCGCAGTTGATTTATATGGTTTTTCTCTTTATAATAAAGAAATGACAAGAGGAGGAAAAAAATGAATAATCAACTGAATAATGATCAGGACGGGAAGCGACCTGACAACAAAGATCCCAGGCAGGGATCAGGTAAGAATCATCAGTCGATTCTGGCTTTTCTGATATGCCTCCTGGTCACACTGGTGTGCTTCGCGTTGTTTACCAATATGCTGAAGGATAACAGCAGTGAGATCTCCTATGATAAATTTATCGATATGGTGGATAAGGACCAGGTTAAGGAAGTAACGATCCAGTCCAGTACATTGACGATCGTACCCAAGAAAAAGAATTCCAAGTACGAGGATATGAGCTATTACACCACGAAGACCGAAGACAGTACAGCACTTACCAAGAGACTGGAAGGAAAGGGAATCAAGTTTGAGACCGATCCGCCGGATGTTTTTGGTGAATTTGTTGCAATGATCCTGAGCGTGGTTCTGCCGACATTGCTTCTGTTCGGACTTCTGATGTTTTCCATGCGCCGCATGAACAAAGGCGGCGGGATCATGGGCATGGGCGTAGGCAAGAGCAAAGCCAAGGCATATGTGCAGCAGGAAACGGGCGTTTCCTTTAAGGATGTGGCAGGTCAGGATGAAGCCAAGGAATCTCTCCAGGAAGTTGTGGATTTTCTTCACAACCCCGGAAAATACACAGCCATCGGAGCCAAGCTGCCTAAGGGCGCACTTCTTGTAGGCCCTCCGGGAACCGGTAAGACATTACTTGCCAAGGCTGTTGCAGGTGAAGCGCAGGTACCGTTCTTCTCTCTTTCCGGCTCGGAATTTGTGGAGATGTTTGTGGGCGTGGGTGCCTCACGTGTCCGTGACCTTTTCGAGGAAGCCAAGAAGAATGCTCCGTGTATCGTATTTATCGATGAGATCGATGCCATTGGTAAAAGCCGTGATTCCCGCTATGGCGGCGGAAATGATGAGCGTGAGCAGACATTGAACCAGCTGCTTGCGGAGATGGATGGCTTTGATACATCCAAGGGACTTTTGATCCTTGCTGCGACCAACAGACCGGAGGTTCTTGATCCGGCTCTTCTCCGTCCGGGACGTTTTGACAGACGTGTGATCGTTGACAGACCGGATCTTAAAGGAAGGGTGGATATCCTGAAGGTACATGCCAAGAACGTGCTTCTGGATGACACCGTTGATTTTGAAGCTATTGCACTTGCAACTTCCGGTGCGGTAGGTTCTGATCTTGCCAATATGATCAATGAGGCTGCGATCCTTGCAGTCAAGAAGGGACGTAAAGCTGTATCACAGAAGGACCTGGAAGAATCCGTAGAGGTAGTTCTGGTGGGAAAAGAGAAGAAGGACCGTATCTTAAGCAAACAGGAACGCCGGATCGTATCCTACCATGAAGTCGGACACGCACTGGTAAATGCACTCCAGAAGGATGCGGAGCCTGTACAGAAGATCACCATCGTACCCCGTACCATGGGAGCCCTGGGTTACGTTATGCAGGTACCTGAGGAAGAAAAATATCTTAACACCAAGAAAGAGCTGGAAGCTATGCTGGTAGGCTATCTTGGCGGACGTGCTGCAGAGGAGATTGTTTTTGACACAGTCACTACAGGTGCTGCCAATGATATTGAGCAGGCTACCAAGGTGGCAAGAGCCATGATCACACAGTATGGTATGTCTGAGAAGTTCGGACTGATGGGACTTGCCACACAGGAGAACCAGTATCTCAGCGGAAGAGCAGTTTTAAACTGTGGTGATGATACCGCAACAGAGATCGATCATGAGGTGATGAAGCTTCTCCACCATTCCTATGAGGAAGCCAAGAGGATCCCTTGGAAGTCACAGAACAGAGATGGATAAGATCGCAGAATATCTGATCCGCAAGGAAACCATTACAGGTAAAGAGTTCATGAAGATCCTCCGTGCAGTTCAGCAGGGCCTGGATATCCCGGAGAATCTGGATGATCTGGTACTTTCCGAGGATGAAAAAGAAGTGTCCAATAAACAGGATATTGAAATGATCGCGGAAAATAACGAGGCTGCAAAAAGTACAGAATCGGTTCAGTTCAGACCGGAGATATCCGGACAGGAACTGACAGAGGATATGCAGGCACCGGAGAAAACAGAAGAATCTGCTCAGACAACAGATAGCGATCATGCAGAAACAGAAGAAAAGCCGGGATCACAGGCATAAAACAGATCATAAGAAAACCGGGAGAAATCCCGGTTTTCTTATTACTGTAATAGTAAAACAGGAGAATAAAGTATGTTCAATAATCGAGGAAGAATTAAAGAAGCTTCCGGCAAAACCGGGAGTTTATATCATGCATGGCGAGAAAGACGAGATCATCTATGTGGGAAAAGCCATAAGCCTTAAGAATCGTGTGCGCCAGTATTTCCAGAGCAGTCGTAATAAAGGTGCCAAGATTGAACGGATGGTTACACATATTACCAGATTTGAGTACATTATTACGGATTCGGAGCTGGAAGCCCTTGTGCTGGAGTGTAATCTTATCAAGGAACATCGTCCGAAATATAATACCATGCTCAAAGATGACAAGAGCTATCCGTTTATTAAGGTGACAGTTCATGAGCCATACCCGAGAGTGCTTTTTGCCAGGAGAATGAAAAAGGACAAGGCAAGATATTTTGGCCCCTATACAAGCGGCGGAGCAGTAAAGGACGTGATCGAACTGGTGCGGAAGCTGTATCAGGTACGCTCCTGCAACCGCAGTCTTCCGAGAGATACCGGAAAGGACCGGCCCTGTCTGTACTATCATATGAAGCAGTGCAAGGCACCCTGCCAGGGATATGTCAGCCAGGAAGAATACCGGAAGAATATCAATAAGGTGATCAAATTTCTGAATGGAGATTTTCAGGACGCCATTAGTGAGCTGATGGAAAAAATGCAGAAAGCTTCGGAGGAAATGCGCTACGAAGATGCTATGGAATACCGGGACCTGATCAGCAGTATCCGGAAGATCGGGGAACGTCAGAAGATCACCGGCTACGGGCAGGAAGACAGAGACATCATTGCAGTAGCCATGGATGACAGTGAAGACCTCAGGGATCAGGATGCGGTTGTCCAGGTGTTTTTTATCCGGGATGGCAGGCTGATCGGCAGAGATCATTTTTATCTCCGTGTGGCAAAAGGTGATACAAAGGCGCAGGTCCTTTCCAGCTTTCTGAAACAGTTTTATGCGGGAACGCCATTTATCCCATCTGAGATCATGCTGCAAAGTGAGATTGAAGATGCAGATATCATCGAGGAGTGGCTGTCAGGAAGGAGAAAGCAGAAGGTACACATTCGGGTCCCGAAGAAGGGAACCAAGGAAAAGCTGGTAGAACTTGCCCTGGAAAATGCCCGTATGGTACTTGCCAAGGACAGAGAACGGATCAGGCGGGAGGAAGGACGAACCATCGGAGCTGTTCACGAGGTGGAAGAATGGCTGGGCTTGAAAAATGTGGTGCGCATGGAAGCCTATGATATTTCAAATATCAGTGGCTTTGAGTCTGTGGGATCCATGGTAGTTTATGAAAAAGGTCGTCCCAAACGCAGTGATTACCGTAAGTTCAAGATCAAATGGGTACAGGGCCCCAACGATTATGCCAGCATGGAAGAGGTTCTGACCCGAAGGTTCACTCATGAGAGTAACGGAGAATTTGACAGCTTTGCAAGGCTTCCGGATCTGATCCTGATGGATGGTGGAAGAGGGCAGGTAAATATCGCTCTGAAGGTGTTGAATGAGCTTGGGATAAGCATCCCGGTCTGCGGTATGGTCAAGGATGATCATCATCGGACGAGAGGCCTGTATTTCAACAATGTGGAGATTCCTATTGACACATCCGGCGAAGGCTTCCGTCTGATCACCAGGATCCAGGATGAAGCCCATCGGTTTGCCATTGAATACCATCGTTCCCTCAGGAGCAGGGAACAGGTCCATTCTATCCTGGATGATATCCCGGGGATCGGTGATACCAGGAGGAAAGCCCTTCTGCGTAAATTTAAATCTGTGGAAAATATCCGGGATGCATCGGAGAAAGAACTGGCACAGACAGAGAGCATGAATGCCAGAAGCGCCCGTCAGGTCTATGAATTTTTTCATAAATCCTGATGCTGCATTGCAGTTTCAGCAGTGATTGTGTATAATTAAAGATAAGGTGTCTCACGCCTCGGTAAAACGGCAGTGAGAATGCAAACTTTCAGCGAAAAGGAGACAAAAGTATGAAGGGTGTACAGTTGACAAAGATGGTACAGGAACTGGAGCTTAATAATCTGACTCCGGAGATCGACCTGTCAGGCATCGTGATCAAGACTGCGGAGATCAACAGACCTGCGCTTCAGCTTACCGGATATCTGGAGCATTTTGCCAATGAACGAGTTCAGATCATCGGATATGTAGAGTATACGTATCTGATGCAGCTTAATGAGGAGGAGAGACGTTTTAAATATGAACGTTTCATTTCCAGCAAGATCCCATGTGTTATTTTCAGTACCATGACTCGTCCGTCTCAGGACATGATCGATCTGGCTGTTAAATATAATGTTCCGACATTCGTGACAGAAAGAACAACTTCCAGTTTTATGGCAGAGATCATCCGTTGGCTGGGCGTGCAGCTTGCACCATGTATTTCGATTCATGGTGTGCTGGTTGATGTTTACGGCGAGGGAATCCTGATCACAGGTGAGAGCGGTATCGGTAAGAGTGAGGCAGCCCTGGAGCTGATCAAGAGAGGTCATCGTCTTGTCAGTGATGATGTTGTTGAGATCCGTAAGGTCAGTGACGTAACACTGGTGGGATCTGCACCGGATATCACACGTCACTTTATCGAACTTCGTGGTATCGGTATCATTGATGTAAAAACACTGTTCGGTGTTGAGAGCGTTAAGGATACCCAGTCTATCGATCTTGTGATCAAGCTTGAGGAGTGGGACAGAGACAAGGAATACGATCGTCTTGGACTGCATGAGGAGTATACAGAGTACCTTGGAAATAAGGTGGTATGCCATTCTCTTCCGATCCGTCCGGGCCGTAACCTGGCGATCATCGTTGAGGCAGCGGCTGTCAACCACAGACAGAAGAAGATGGGATACAATGCGGCAGAGGCTCTGTACAAGCGTGTACAGGCAAATCTTGCGAAAAAAAGAGAAAATCCGGATGACGAAGAATAAGAGAGGGTAAGAAATGAGAACATATTGTTTTGGAATCGATGTAGGTGGAACAACTGTAAAATGCGGACTTTTCCGCACGGATGGTACTCTTGTTGAGAAATGGGAGATTCCCACCCGTAAAGAAAATAATGGAGATCAGATTCTTCCTGATGTGGCAGCAGCAGTAAATGCCAAGATGGAAGAAAAGGGTATCTCCAAAGAGGATGTGGAAGGCGTCGGAATCGGTGTTCCGGGACCGGTAAACTCCAAAGGAGAAGTATCATGTGCAGTAAATCTCTACTGGGGATATAAGAACGTTGTTGGAGAGATGGAAGAACTTACAGGCCTTCATGCTGAAGCCGGAAATGACGCCAATGTAGCGGCATTGGGAGAGGCATGGAAGGGTGCTGCAGCAGGCTCCTCCGATGTGATCATGGTAACACTTGGAACAGGTGTAGGCGGTGGTATCATTGTTGACGGAAAGATCGTGACCGGACATCATGGTGCCGGCGGCGAGATCGGACATGCCAATGTGGATCATCATGAAACAGAAGCCTGCAACTGCGGAAACAGGGGCTGTCTGGAACAGTATGCTTCTGCGACCGGAATTGTCCGCATGGCAAAAAAAGAGCTTGCAGCTTCCGGTGAGAACAGTGTTCTCAGAGATGCCGGAGAGATTTCAGCAAAAGCAGTTCTGGACGCATTTAAGGAGAATGATCCGGTAGCTGTAGCAACCATGGAAAAGGTCGGAGAGCAGCTGGGTGGTGCTCTTGCCATTATTTGCTGTGTGACAGATCCGGAGACCATTGTTGTCGGCGGAGGAGTTTCCAAGGCCGGACAGCCGCTTATTGACTGTATCCGGAAATATTACAGAGAGTATGCTTTTGAATCCTGCAAGGATACTCCTATCGTGATCGCGACACTTGGCAATGATGCAGGAATCTACGGTGCAGCCAGGATGGTACTTTAACCGAACCAGGGAAGTCCCCTGCTTCAATTGCGAAAAGTAATAAGCGGTGGGTGGGACTTGCCTGAACTGATAAACTGCGAGACAGT
>ENA-OQHF01000875-OQHF01000875.1-human-gut-metagenome-genome-assembly--contig:-NODE-875-length-17131-cov-2.560339_pt1 | contig 17131 bp, 18 predicted proteins | sample MGYA00242559_ERZ504709 | MGnify/ENA primary metagenome ERZ504709 (study PRJEB26092, sample SAMD00036203) | human gut metagenome | host: Homo sapiens | study: EMG produced TPA metagenomics assembly of... | reverse complement strand
AATTCTATCATTAATGATCAAAATATCACGTATAGAGGTATTCAGGTGTATGATAAAGTTGCTAATAATAGGTGTGCGGCAGACTATCCATTTTTGAGTATTGAACGCATAAATACCAAAAGTGTAAATACGGGTGGTAGATTAAAAAGAATGATACGTTTTTTGAAAAATATTAAAGCAGACTCGAAGCAAAAGATTGATTTATCAAGTTTTGATATTAATGCCATATGTTATAATATTGATATTGATGCATATAAAGACTTGCACTACCTATATTTAGTAACAATTGTTTTTTTGCAGCTACACAAGATTGCGTACGACGAATCCTATGCAAATAGTATAACGTCTGTAGATGGGAAAGAGTATATATTTAGAGGCAACAATAAGCGTCGAGAAGTCGCTACAATGTTGCAAAAATGTATCCACCATTTATTCCATTTCTTAAAGAGCAACATTAATAATATGAGACCTAGAATTTTATTGGCTCCTCGAAAGAGGGTTTGAATATAGCAGAACAAATAAAAGCCTATTTTTCTAAAGACTTTGACTGCTATTTATGGAGTGATGACATATTCAAATATAATGACAATTACCTTGAAACCTTAATGAAAGAGGCTAGTTTATTTGATTTTGGTTTTATGGTATGTACTAATGATGATTGGACTAAATCAAGGGATGTGGAACAAGGGAGCCCTCGTGATAATGTTATTTTTGAATATGGATTATTTTTGGGCCGCTTAGGTCGAGATAGAGCATACATTATCCATGACAAAAACATAAAATTACCAAGTGACCTACATGGAATTACATTAGCTTCTTTTGAAGTTAAAGATGGTGTTCTAACTTCCTATGACAGGCCATTTGATGCTTTGTTAGAAAGATTGCATAATGAAATTAAGGGTAAAATCGAGATAGGTTTATTAGGAATGTTGCCATCGACAGTATTGGCAATTGGGTATTTTGAGAATTTTATCAAACCAGTATGTGAGTATTTAATTAGTCACAATCCTATAAACGTGGATGGGGAAGATTTGTACTGTTCTAAATTTCGAGTGGTAATACCAAATGATTTAGATGCAGATATTAAGAAACGAGCTTTAATATATCACAGGAAACAATCATTTAAAGAATTACAAATCCCGACTGAAAGCAGGAGTTATCCTTTGTATGTATCAGTAGAGAAAGAAGGGAGTCAGGCTTTATTGAGTGATATGCCTACAACGCTTAATGGTATTGACAAAGCAATCGATATGTACTTGCGTAAGGGGCATATAGGAAAGACTCAAGAGCAACAATTACTTGAAGATAGGGAGTTGCGAAATTTCGCAATGGTATTATCAAAATTAGTCGAGAATGATGCTTTTTGTAAAGAGTTGATCGTTGTTGAGACGGAATAATAGTATAATATGTTTATTGATAATAATATATCACAAGGATATAAGCAAACCGAGTTGGGAATAATACCCGAAGATTGGGAGGTGTTATCATTCTCCCAAGTCTTCGATATGTATCCTAATAATACATATCCTCGTGATTGTATGAATGATGATCATGGGACAATAAGGAACATACATTATGGTGATGTGCTAATTAAATATCCAACCGTCGTTGATGTTGATAAATGCTCAATACCATATCTTAATGAAGGCGTTAAGATTAAGAATCAAAAGTTTGTACAATCTGGCGATGTGATTATTGCAGATACGGCAGAAGATGAAACTGTGGGTAAGTGTGTGGAGATTAAGAATGCAATTAATGCCAAAATAGTAGCAGGGTTGCATACATTCTTCTGTCGTCCTATTAGAAAATTTGCAATAGGCTGGTTGGGGTACTATCTCAATTCATCAAATTATCATAATCAATTATTACCGTACATAACAGGTATAAAAGTGTCGTCAATATCAAGAGGCTCTATTCAAGAGACCAAACTGCTTGTTCCTCCTGTTGCCGAGCAACGAGCTATTGCGGAGGCGCTGAATGATATAGATGGATTGATTGCAGCATTGGATAAGAAAATCGCCAAGAAACGCCTGATTAAGCAAGGGGCGATGCAACAACTCTTAACCGGTAAAACTCGCCTTCCAGGTTTTACCGACTCATGGTTAGAAAAGAAGTTAGGGGCAATTTCTCATATTAAAACGGGTAGTTGTAATGGAGATCAAGCTGTTGAGAACGGTAAATATCCTTTTTTTGTACGTTCACAGAAGGTTTATGCGATTGATTCGTATTCATATGATGGAGAAGCGATATTAGTGCCAGGGGACGGTGGTATTGGTAGTATATTTCATTATATTAATGGTAAATTTGACTATCATCAAAGAGTGTATAAAATTAGTGACTTTGCAGATAATGTGTATGGTAAATATATATTCTTCTATATGTCACGATATTTTGGAGAGTACGCATTATCTTTAACCGTTAAGGCAACAGTGGACTCTTTAAGATTACCTACTTTTGAAGAGTTTGTAATTTGTTTGCCTATGGACATCAAGGAGCAGCAGGCAATAGCTGCAATCTTGAGCGATATGGATAACGAGTTAGCCGATCTTGAAGCCAAACGCGACAAGTACCGTCTCCTAAAATCGGGCATGATGCAAAAGCTATTAACGGGTCAAATAAGATTACAAACAAAATAAGAATAATATGGAAGTAAAAAAAGAATTACCGAACGTAACAATTTCAACAGAACATTATGATATCATTAGTTCTGGTAGTGTTGTTTTGCAAAAGGGTGAATACCTCGATTTTCAGATAGGAAATCTTAAATTTAGAATTGAATTTATAGATGAACCTATAACTGATGGTATTAACAAAGAAGGACGAATTACCACAAATATAGTTAATTCTGATTCTCCTGATGCATATTTAAAAATATCATTCTATAACCAGAATACTGCTTTTTTTGCGAGTGTTGTTGATTTTTTGGATCTGGCAACATTTAATGGGAACCCTCTTAGGTTAAAATTCAGTGTGCAGGCAATTAATAATAGAGATGGTAGTAGTGATAAAATCTTTTTCTATACATGGTATTTAGGGAAAGAGGCATCAATACAAACAGCAAATAATGTTCCACAACAATAAATTTAGACTTGTTATGGCTAATTTATATAAAAATGTCAATAGTGGAACAAGTTCATATAGCAGCTCACCACTAAAAAGTTGGAACTTCAAAATGCTCATGAGCAAGTTCAACTTAAGGAGCAACATGAACATGAGGAGAGGATGGCTGATATGCAATATCGGCATGAAGCAAATCTAAACAATCAGGCATTAGGCTGCTTCGGGCGAATATTTGGTTCCCAAGAGAATTCCTCTCGAAATATAACAGGCATAATATGTTTATCGTTTGTTGCAGGAGCAACATTAACTTCTCTTATAGTATATTTTTGCAAAGAGGATACGGCTTTTGTAAAAAAATGTGGGAAGTTATATGTCCAATTATTACATTATCGTTGGGTTATCTTTTTGGTAAAAAATAAGAATAATTATGGACGCAAATATCGGGGCAAAGGAGCGTGTAACGCAAAATAGATTGATAGGACTTTTTAAGAATGTCTTAAAGTATACCTATCTCGGGAACTGGGAGACTCGTGAGGATAACGCCAATATCGAAGAAAAGTTGCTTACAGCATATCTCTTGCGGCGTGGCTATACCGACAAGGAGATACGGAGTGCAATCGTGAAACTCAAGCAGTCGGCAAACTCCCTTGGAGGCGGATTGTATAATGCCAACAAGGATGTATATACCTTTTTGCGTTATGGCGTGAATATTCAGGCTGAGGTGACTGAAAAGAAAAAGATGGTACATCTTATCGACTGGGCCAACCCGATGGAGAATGATTTTCAGATAGCCGAGGAGGTAACCATTCAAGGCGCAAGTGATCGTCGCCCCGATCTGGTCGTGTATGTTAATGGTATTGCTCTTGCTGTAATCGAGCTCAAGCGTAGTACGGTCTCTGCCCATGAGGGTATTCGCCAGAATATCCGTAATCAACAGGACGGTTATATTCCTCGATTCTTCACGACTATACAGTTGCTGTTTGCAGGCAACGACACGGAGGGATTGCACTATGGTGTAATCAAAACTCCCGAAAAATTCTGGTTGCGTTGGAAAGAACCGTGTGGCGAGCCATGCCAGCCATCGCATTTCACAGCAAAGGAGTATCCCAATGAGCTGGATCGTAGTGTGTTGCAGTTCTTTGAGCCTGCAAGGTTATTAGAGTATATCCATGATTTTATCATCTTCGACGGAGGGATAAAGAAGACTGCACGTCCCAATCAATATTTCGCTGTCAAAGCAGCTCAACCCAGAGTTCGCAAGAAGCAAAACGGTATTATATGGCATTCGCAGGGTTCAGGCAAATCGCTTACAATGGTATGGCTGGCTCAGTGGATACGTGAAAACGTAAGCGATGCTCGTGTGGTAATCATTACCGACCGTGATGAGCTGGATAAACAAATAGAATCAGGTTTTAAAGATGTAGGTGAGCAGATTCAACGAGCCAAGAGTGGCGGTAAGCTGATTGAGATGCTCAATGCCGCCGAACCCTGGTTGATTTGTACGTTGATTCATAAATTTGGCAATAAGAATGACAGCGATGCCATATCGGTAGGAAATAAGAAAGCAAGTAAGTCGCTCGACTTGTATCTTGAAGAATTGGCAAAATCGCTCCCGGCCGACTTTTGTGCGAAGGGTAATATTTATGTCTTTATTGATGAGTGTCATCGCACACAAGGAGGCATGCTTCACGAAGCCATGAAGCATATCATGGGCAACGATGTGATGCTGATAGGTTTCACGGGTACGCCTCTGCTCCATACGGATAAGAAGAAATCGATAGAGACCTTTGGCTCGTATATTCATAGTTATAAGTTTAATGAGGCAGTAAAGGATAAGGTTATTCTAGACTTGCGCTATGAAGCCCGGAATGTAGAACAGTACTTGGGCAAACGAGAGAAAATTGATGAGTGGTTTGACACGAAGACAAAAGGGTTGAGTTCTGTGGCTCGTGCCGCTTTGAAAGAGCGTTGGGCAAAGATGGAAAAGCTGTTTAGCAGCAAGGAGCGTATCGACCGCATTGTTGCAGATATTTGTCAAGATATGAGCACAAAACGGGCTCTGGCAGGTGGTTATGGGAACGCCATGCTCGTGGCCGACAGTATTTATCAGGCATGTCGTTATTGGGAGGTTTTTCAATCGACAGAGTTGAAAGGGCATTGCGCTGTGGTTACAAGTTACGATGCAAGTACCGCATCGGTAAAAGACGAGTATCAGGGTGATGGAGAAACCGAGGATCTCACCAAGTATGAGGTATATCAAAAGATGATTGGCGATAAAACGCCGGAACAGTTTGAAACTTGGGCGAAAAAGGAGTTTACAGACCATCCCGGAGATATGAAGTTGCTGATTGTCGTAGATAAGCTATTGACAGGATTTGATGCACCATCGGCAACCTATCTCTACATTGACAAAAAAATGCGCGACCATAATCTTTTCCAAGCAATCTGCCGTGTGAATCGAGTAGATAGTGAGGAAAAAGATTTTGGATACATCATTGATTACCAAGATTTGTTTGGAGCAGTAAAGAGTGCAATCGAGGATTATACAAATGGGGCATTTGATGGCTATGATGACGACGATATCGAAGGCCTTCTTTCGAATCGTCTTACCGAAGGCCGAAAAGCCTTAGAAGAATCATTACAAGCGGTCTATACGATGTGTGAAGTGATACATCCGCAAACGCGAGAAGGCTATTTTGCGTATTTTGTATATGCTGAAACAACACCTGTGGAAAATCAGCAAAAAGAGTGTGAGGAGAATGCCAATAAACGTGAAACCTTCTATAAACTTGTGTCGCGTTTGGTACGTCGTTATATTGATATTGCCAATGAGATGGAACAGGCAGGCTATACCGCAGAGGAGGCTACAGATATTAAAAAGCAGGTTGATTATTTTAATGATATCAAAGATGAGATAAAATTAAAAAGTGGAGATGCACTCGATCTGAAATATTACGATCCGGCAATGCGTCAGCTTATTGATAACTATGTGCGAGCTGAAGATAGTGAAAAACTGGTCGATTTAGCTGATATTTCGTTTCTCGACTTGATTGATACGCAGGGTGATAAGGCAATCGATTCACTGCCAAAGAAAATCAAGCAGAATGAGCGTTCTGTTGCAGAGATTTTGGCGGCAAATATGCGAAAAATGATTATCAGTGAACGACCGAACAATCCGGCCTACTTTGATAAAATGTCTGATTTGCTTAACGGCGCAAAAACGGAAACGGCAAAATTTACATAAATAATTCATTTGCACTGAATTTTAACTAATTAGCGGTGTCTGACTTACGTTCAGACACCGTTTTTTTATTGCATTTTCAGCATTTGAAAGGTACATTTGAAGTAAAAAGTTTTCTAATAGTTTTCCAAAATTTTTAGCCGTATGCCGACTTTTAAGACCGTTATCCATCCCCGCTACAAAAAAGCGGACGGAGTTTTCAGAGTAAAGATTCGGATCACCCACAACAAACAATCCCGGTATATTCCGACCTGCTATTACGCGAGCTCTTCCGAGGTAAACGAAAAATTCGATTTCAAGCGCGGCACCTCCTATGTCCGAGATACGATGCCTATTATCGACGAATACCGGAAAATCTGCAATAAGTGCGCAGACAAAATCGAGACGATGAATGTAGATCAGATCGTAGAACTTATCAAGAATTATAAAGAGGATGAAAATTTCAAATTGGATTTTATCGCTTTTGGGAGGCGGCATATTCAACAATTACGAGATAACGACCATAAAGGCAATGCGGACATGTATCAATGTGCACTTAACGCATTTGTGCGATTTCTTCGGCGGAATAAAATTGATATTAACAAAATAACATCCAGAGTCGTAAAACAGTTTATCACTTTCCTCGAAAACGAAAGCCCCGCGCAGGCCATAAAAAAGGCCGACGCAGTCCGTCGTTGTATTGTGCCACATTGAAAGCATTGCACAATGTAGCCAAAGCCGAGTATAACGATGAAGACATCGGTGTTATCCGCATTCCTCTCTCCCCATTCTCTCGAACCAAAGTTCCCCCGATTCCTCGGACTGAAAAAAAGCCGATGACATTAGAGCAATTACGAGCCGTTTTCAATGTTCCAGACGACGATACATTCCAGCGCCGAGGCGATTATAACATTAGAAATTTAGGTAGAGACATCGGCTTGCTATCATTCTTCTTGATCGGAATAAACACGGTTGATTTATATAACTGTACCGGCATCCAAAATGGACGCTTAATTTATAACCGTACCAAAACAAAAATCGGCGACAGGATAAAGCGAAAATCGACATTCGAATCGAGCCGGAGGCATTGGCGTTAATTGAAAAATACCGCGATCCTACGGGAGTACGCCTGTTTGAATTTCATCGTAAATATGCAAACAGCGATATATTCAACGCACAGGTGAACAAAGGACTGAAACGGGTAGGAAAAGTAATCAATTTTCCGGATTTGGAAACCTATACTTTCCGGCGTACATGGGCATCTATTGCATGGAATCATTGCGGCATCCGCGATGATATTGTCGATTTCGCCCTCGGACATTCTCCACGAGAAGAAAAGAAATTGGCACACATTTATATCACCGAAGATTGGAACATCGTCGATAAAGCCAATCGTGCGGTTATTGATTTTGTAAAAAGCAATCAAACCGAAGTTTCGCTGACTAATTCAAAATATATTTCAAATGAAACAGCACCGGAAAAGTCCGTACAAGCCCCTGTCGCATCGTAAAAATATATAATTATTGATTTCTGCGCCCTCCGGCAAATATGCGGGAGGGCGCATTTTATTTATTTGTCAGTCTATCAGATACGTCCAAGTTGTAAAAATCCCTTTCCTATTCACGGCTCATTTTGTAACTTGTATTCACCGTAAACGTGTGATTTTTACATATTTCACTCACTTGAAAAGAGATATAACAAATGGACTACAACGGTAAGACACATTCGATTAAAACGGAACAATTACCCCGAACATGGAGTGAAATTTTGAGTAGTTTCAGCGTTCGGGAAATTCGGAAATTTCCGCTGGAAGGCCAGGCTTTGACCAATGCCCGCCACGCTATTCCACGCATGGAACGACGGGGCCTGACATTCCGCACCCGTTCCAAAGACAAGCATTTTACATTCTCTGTACCTCGGCACCCAAGGATCAAAAACTCTCCCGAAACCGAGATCCGGCGATTATTCGATAGCATCGGCATCCAAAAATAGTTGAGGATACTTATGACGTTATGGACGATTTACACGAACAAAAGACCCTAATCATGGAAAGTGCCGCACTCGGAGCCTCGATAGCCTTAATCGACTGGGATTGTTAAGGATGAAATTTCCCAACGCGAAGCGTATCGGATTTACGGTGAAAGTTGCGTGCGTACATGGCTCAATCGCGGCTGGGTGCATCGGGTCAAGCCGGGAACGGGAAATTCCAAAGTAACCTATTCTCGTATCGAGCTGGACACGGTAAAACGCCTTGTTGAATTGGGAAAGTTACGCTAACTGAAATCCGATGGCCGGGCGAAATGTAAAAAGAGGACTTATGTATTTCCGGTTGGACTGCGACCTATTCCAAGACCGGAAATTAAAACGGCTGATGCGTCGTTGGCAAAACGACGGACTGGCCGTTTACCTCGCCTTGCTTTGTGAAATTTATCGGGATAAAGGGTATTATATCGTTGCCGACAAAGACCTGATCGCTGACATTGCTGACACCTGCCTATTGGACGATGACCGTACCTCCAACATTTTCCGCGATTGTATCGAACTGGGATTGTTCGACCGTCAGCTCTACGAACACCGTGAATTACTGACCTCACGGGGAATTCAAGCCCGTTATCTCGATATTATGGCGGTTCTGCGGCGTAAAGCCGGAATAGATGCTGAATACTCGCTTATTTCTTCGGAAGAAATAGGCGATAATTCGGCAACAATAGACGATGATTCCGAAAGAATCGCCGATTCCTCCGTGAAAATCCGAAAAAATACGCAGAAATGCCGGTTTATGCAGAATGATTCGGAAGATATACCGCAATCTGCCGAAGAAACGGCTATTCCTTCCGATAAGAAAGAAAAGAAGAATAAAGAGAATAATGGCAAAACAGATACACATACACACGGTATTGAAGAAAGGGAAGGGGGTGCGGGGGGGAAACCATGCCGGAAAACGACCGGCTCGCTCTTGCCTCATTCGGACCACCGATGGAAGAATTGGCCCGACATGAAAAAATGTTTTTATGGACACGATGCAATTATCCCATCAATGTTCGAGTTCGAACGTCCTCTGACATTAGCGAATTGCCGGAGCATTACGGAGAGAATATCGGATTGGCACGACATAGAACGGCTTATGGAGAGCATCGCCAACCGTCGGGATGTACTGGCCACCCACACCAGCGCGATCGCCACCTTCAATTCTTTTGCCCGAATGGATGTCGTTTTAAGACACAAACAGCACATAAAATAAGGCAATAGTGCCGTAATCAATTTATTTACAAACCTATGACGAAAAAAGAATTAGTAGATCAGATCGCGGAGAAGCGAGGCATGAGCGCACAGGAAGTTCTGTCTGTCGTGGAAGATTTGATGAAACTCGTTAAGAGAAACGTCGCTGCCGGCGATAGCGTTTATTTACGAGGGTTCGGAGTTTTCCAGAGCCGGCTACGCCGGGCGAAAGTCGGACGGAACATTACCAAAGGCGAACAGTTGTCGATTCCGGCTAAACGAGTACCGCAGTTCCGGCCTTATCCTCATTTCAAAAAACTTGTAGAAAAGAACGGCTGATGCCGTGGCCCTGCTATGCGCGGCAGGGTGTTTTAACCCCACGAGCACATGGGAGCACTCGAACATAAAATCGCTTACTCGATAGCACTCCTACGACGTGCAGAAACGTTGGCCCTGCGTATGTCGCCGGATGGGTATCACTTGGCTTTTTCGGGAGGGAAAGACAGCGTGGCATTATATCATCTCGCAAAGATGGCCGGAGTGAAATTCAAGGCCCACATGCAAATTACGACCATCGACCCGCCGGAACTGATGCGTTTCGTCCGCTCACAATATCCCGATGTCGTATTACATCGTCCCGAAATCAACATTTACAAGTTGATCGAGAAGAAAAAAATGCTGCCGATACGCACCAAGCGCTATTGTTGCGCCTATTTGAAAGAACAGGCCGGAGGCGGAACCGTAACTCTGCTGGGTATCCGAGCCGCTGAAAGTCCACGCCGAGCAGCGCGGAACGAGGTGCAAATCGGCAATCATCGCTTTTCCGGCAGCTTCGACCAATTCAACCGCAATAAAGAGCGGGATTTCGCGTGTGTGGGAGGCAAAGATAAAATCATGCTCTCGCCAATTTACCGCTGGCAGGATTCCGATGTATGGAATTTCATTCGGGGTAATAACTTACCCTATTGCCGGTTATACGACGAGGGATACCAACGTATCGGCTGTATCTTCTGTCCGATGTCGTCGGTTAAAAACAAAGCAAGAGACCGCCGCCGTTATCCCGGCGTAGAACGGGCCATAAAACGCAGTATTCAATATCTGATCGACACGAACGGCTACATGGAACGTTTCCACGCCACGACCGACGAGATTTTCGATTGGTGGGTATCGAATCTTCCGGCCGACCAATATTTCTCCACGCTGAGGTTGCAACAAAAAATAGATTTCGACATTTTGTAAGATTCTACGACATTATTATCAAACGCATCCATATCAATAGTTTGAAGCCAAAGAAACGCGCCTTGAAAAAGGGACAGAGCGTATGTTCTCCTATACATAAATAGTTCTGCGAAGATAAAAAACAAGTCTTGAAAATTTGCATTATGCCGCAAAATCATTATGTTTGCATTGCATAATAAATAAGGCGTATGAAATTTGTTGATAGAATAGATGAAGCTGCACGACTGAAAGATGCTCTTGCGAGAGAGGAGTCCTCGTTAGTCGTAGTGTACGGTCGCAGACGATTGGGTAAATCAACGCTTATCAAAAGGGTGTTGTCGGACAATGATATTTACTTCCTTGCAGACCGTTCAGAAGGACAGCATCAGAGGACATTGCTCGCCAAAGTGATAGCACAAGTATTCCCGGATTTCGACAAACTGACATATCCGGATTGGGAATCCATGTTTCGTGCGGTCAATTATCGGACAAACAAACGTTTCTCTCTATGCTTGGATGAGTTTCCGTATCTTGTGGAACAATCTCCGGAACTGCCGTCTGTATTGCAGAAACTTGTTGATGAGAAGCAGTTGAAGTATAACCTGGTGCTTTGCGGTTCATCACAAAATATGATGTATGGACTGTTCCTTGATTCTACTGCGCCTCTCTATGGTCGTGCTGATGAGATAATGAGACTTACGCCAATACGTTTACCGTATATTCAGGAGGCTTTGAGTCTTGATGCGATGAATGCCATTGAAGAGTATGCAGTATGGGGCGGTGTACCGCGTTATTGGGAACTGAGGGAAAACAGAAGTTCACTTGCTGATGCCTTATGGCACAATATCCTTTCTGTGAATGGAACACTTTACGAGGAGCCGGTAAAACTCTTTCAGGATGATGTGAAGGATATTGTCAAGACTTCGACGATAATGTCTTATATCGGTACCGGTGCAAACCGGCTTTCCGAGATTGCCGCACGATGCAACGAACCTGCAACCAATCTGTCGCGTCCATTGAAGAAACTCGTCGATCTCGGATTCTTGGAAAAAGATGTTCCGTTCGGGGTTGATGAAAAGAATGCAAAAAAGAGCCTCTATAAGATAGCCGATCCGTTTATGGCATTCTACTATCAGTTTGTTGTTCCTAATCGTTCGTTCATCGAACTTGATCGTCGTTTGCCAATAGAACAGGCTTTGAACGCCCATTTCTCAGAGTATGTGAGTATGCAATGGGAAAAACTGTGCCGGGATGCGGTTACAGGAAATATTGTCAATGGAGTGATTTATGGCAAGGCAAAACGCTGGTGGGGTTCTGTTCTCAATGAGGACAAGAAGCCGGAACAAGTCGAATTTGATGTGATGGCAGAATCGCTCGATAAAAAATATCTGTTGGTTGGCGAATGCAAATGGACAACCAAGAGAATAGTAAACAACTGACAGCCGAACTTCTTCGCAAAGCTAATCTATTGCCATTTGCCAAGAACTACACCATCGTTCCGATGTCGTTTCTTAAAAATACTCCGAAGGAGGATAATGGTGATATAATGTTACCGGAAGATGTTGTTGAGTTAATGCAGTAAAAAAGGTTGCAACCATACAACCTTGTCGGCATTTTAGACTCTAAAAAATGCCGTCAGTAGCTTATTGCCGACATAATCGGCAATCTTATCCGTATAATGCTTTCGCAAATATCCCAAAGCCGGAATATTGCCATCCCAGAAATTATACTTTTTCAGCGCCGCGAATTTTTCGTCCATACTCTAAGATTTTACACAAAAAAATCATTTTTTCAGACACAAACGAAAATTTTGACAAATAATTCCGATCGGGCGCAGTGCGATTCGTCACGTTTTGTAAACGGAATGTAACGCCCCTACCGCAACCGTTTCGTAAAGCGAGGATACCACTCGACATCCACACCGGTCATCGACAACCGCTCGTTGGCCGTCAGATGCAGTTTGAACCGCAGGAATTTGAACGACGTAGAAGTACGCCGAAAGCGTGCGTCCATATCGCCGACACGACACCAAACGTCGCGCAAGGTTATCCATGTACGGCAGTCGTTCGACCCTTCGGCGATCACATGCACGAAACAGTCCTGCGACATGATGCGCACTACGGCTGTTTCGAGGCGTTTGAAATCGGTCGTTCCGAATTTCAAGGGGCGCGTTACGATGCGGCAATCGACGGAACAGGACATCGTTTCGTCGCCAAGTAAGGCGATCGCGCCGCGCATAATGATCTGCCCGTTATTAAGTATCCGTCCGGTCATATCGCGCGACGACCAGAAGCCGGAGGCCAGCGAATAAACATAGGCATACGGATATTCGGGGTTATAGACGATCAAATCCCCGTATTTGAACTGAAAGCAGATCTGCGCCGTTTTCAAATATTCGGTCAGCTCTCCGGTGTATCGCTCGATCTGCCGGGAAATAAGCTGCGAGGAACGTCCTCGGAGGTTATGTACGCCCCGTGAGGTGATATAAAACACCGTTTCCAACGCCGTGCAGGTGTTCGGATTGATAATCTGGTCGTGATTGACAGGCAGAATATTGGAATAGAGCACCTCGCCTGTTCCGCTTTCCAGCGACCACACGCCCCGATCCGTAAAGACGTAGAGCGGGAAAGCGCCGAAACGGGTTGCGGAAAGCTCATCCACCACCGTCGCAATGGCGATGATCCGCTCCTCGCTTACTCCGAAACGGTACGAATTGGCAAAAGGCAGGGAAAACAGGTTGTTCGTCGCAGATACTTGTACGCGGTTCGTCTCGATATAAGTATCGTCGTCGTTCGTCTGTTCATACTCTACGGGGGATTCGGACATTTTAATACACGGGTATTTTGCATTGCCGGATGGAGTGCCGACGGCATAAGCATAATTATTACCCTCGCAGGCATCGAGCTTGACATTCAGCAGACATTTTCCGCCATAAGAGCCGGGGTCATCGACCATAACGGCAAACTGGACGGCCCGATAATCGGGGTATGATGCGACCCTGCGGATTTTCGTCGGCCGGAACGCTGGTACAGAACGACACACTTGCTTGCTGGTATTGTCTATATCCAACCGGCAAATCAACTTCGTCGTTATCCCCTCTTCCGTCTCACCCAAACAAAAGCGGGAATAACCGGCAAAAAGGCGGGTACGGATATTTCCCTTGTGCAACCGCCCGTTATATTCGTAGTAACACCCTGCAACCTGCGTGTGGAGCGATTGCGTAGGCTCGAAAACCGGCTGGCTCTCCGCATTTTTCAGAAGCGTATAGGTGAGTGCCTCTTTATGGCTGTTCTTGACAAAATCGCGCACTTCAATCTCTTTAATCCGATACAGAGGTTCCTGCAACAAGTCCACGTCCTTTGTAAACAGTTTTCTGAAATCCGCAGCCCACATGTAACTGTTGTCATCTCCGCTCCCCCGATCCGACAGGCTCCATTTGCCGTTCCATGTCTGTTCGAAATCGTACACAGGAATAATCCGAGTGGAATAGATAGCCACGCTCTCGATGATGCGCGTATCTATCCCTTCCGGAATATTGATAACGATTTGAGGCTGGATATAAAAATTATTGGTGCAGGTCGTGTGCTTGTATTTCGTCCCGATGAAAACCCCGTATCTGATACTTTCCGGGACTTTCGACGGCATTCCGTCCGCCACATAATCGACGTACTGACCGTCCTCGCTCTCTCCGCCGTCCGAGGCGAAGATCATCAGTTCCGAGTTCGCCACCGTAGCACCATCCATCATGCGATAGGCGACCATTACGGCTATGGCTCCGAGCCAGTATTCGCCATCCACGGCAGGAAGCAGCAATGTTTTGTTTTTCTTATCAGTGATGCGTGTAAAGAAATACCCGCCGTCCGGAGCGATATTATCCATGCGTGCCAAGTCGTCACCGGCGACGTAATCATACGTGACACTCCCGAAATCATGATGTATCGCTGCATAAAAATCGGTCTTGAAGCGCGATCTATTTTCTTTCGATTCGCTTATATCCGGCGGTTCCGGCATATCGAAAGCGACATATTCATTACCGTAAAGGACGTAATATAGCTCCCGACCGTCGGTAATAAACACCAAGACATTCCCGAACGAAAAAGTCTGCCGCAGCTCCGACACCCCGCGCATAATCACCTGTGTCGAGGACAGCCGCCCGCCCGACACGCACACCTCGTGAATCGTGCCGCTTTCGTCCGAGGCGATATAGAGGTCATCGGCCGTCGCGGGATGCTTATACAACAACGTAAAACCTCCGAAATCGGTTATTTCCGCCACCGGCCGGAAAGTCTCGACATTCCGCCATGCCCCCGCGTCATATCGCAGGTTGTGCAGGGTTTCGCAACAGCCGTCCTGCACCGTCAAATCATTTTCCGCACGGTTAATTCCCGCTATCGGAACCGTCTGCCTCTGTCGTTCCATGCTCTTGTATGTAATAGTTGTGATTGATTTCGTTGTGAATACGCTGGTTCAATACCATGAACAAGTCGTTCGGTTCGGACTGTCGCTTTTCGGCCCCGCTACTCATATCATACAACGTTTTGCAGGCTGCGATCAGATTTTTATCGGACATGGCCCTGCGCAGCTTCGCGTCCGACAGACGCGCCCATAATTCGGCAATAGCCGCATCCCGCGCCTTAATTACCCGTTCAAGATAGTCGCCTGTCAGCTCGCTGCGGACGATCGTTGTCTCGACCTCCTGCCTCAAATCCTCGACCGATGCCCGCAGCACTTGTTGCTGCTGCTCGCCCAACGCCTCCCACAAACGCTTTACACGCATGGGACTGATGCCGTATTCGGAGGCTACGGCCCGCAGACTTCCCGTCTGCGCGTATCTCACGCAGACTGCATTCTTTTCGTCGTCTTGAAGGGTCTTTCGAGACATTAAGTATCTGATTTATTGATATATTCCGATCAAAAATAAGGATATTTTCTCACCTGCGGCCGCTAATTTTACAAAGTGATAAAGATTAGACAATCATGTTTCCCGTTGCATTAGCCATAGGAGCCGGAATTTCGGCTCTCTCCTCCATCGCAGGCGGCGTTTCGGCCAATAAACGCCGCAAGAAGGCCGACCAAATACTCGAAGACCGTCGGCGACGGCTCGACGAATGGTATCAATCGGAAATGAACCAACCGTACCTCGACCGTGCCGATTCGCGGGCGATGCTCAAACGTATTCGGGACTATAACGAGGATGAACTCAAAGCGCTCAATACAAACGCCATCAAGAGCGGAGCGACGGATGAAGCGAAAGTCGCCGCTGCCGGCAAGCTCAACAAGAACTATTCGCAGGTCGTCGCCCAAATCGCCGGATTGGGCGAACAGCACAAAGACCAGATACAACAACAATATCAAGCCCGCCTCGACAACCTCGACAATGCCCGCTACGAAGCCGAATCGGGCAAAATCAGCGGTATGCAAAACATGGTCAGCGGCGTAGGCGATGCGTTCGGGCAACTCGCCATGCTCTATGGCTTAGGAGGGTTCGGCAAATCGGGACTTGCCGGAATCACGGGCAACAATTAGCGATATGGAACCGCAAGAGCAACCGACAAAAGCCATTTTCTCCTTTGCGGATGAACTGCAACGGCGGCAGCAGCGTGCCGAGGAACAGAAAGCCGTATGGGAGCAAAAACAGCAACGGGCCGCAGAACTATACCGCAGCGGCCAAAATCCGATTCTCGCCTACATCGAGACGATGAAGCCGGAAGCCGATCCCGCACGCATCAAACGCGCCGAAACAGCCGCAAAGATCGCGGCATGGAGCAATATGCTTACGGCCCTCGGTACGGGAATCGTCGGTATGGCAACGGAAGGTTATGTGCCGAAAACCGGTACCGATGCTCCGCTGCGAATGCTCGACCGGATCAATGAGTGGGAAAAATTATACGACAGCCAAAACCGCGAATACCGACAACTGAAACTCCGTGCCCTCATGGGACAACAGGAAGGCGAGCAGCAGGCCGCGAACATGGAAGCCTCGGCCGCCGGCCAAGCCTATAACCTCGCGCAGAAACAATACGACGCCTTGCTGGGATATATGTGGAAAGCCCAGCAAGAGAAACAAAACGGGCCGAGGATCTCCGGGACAAGAAAGAAATCGAAAAAATACGGGGTGAAAATAACCTCAAAGTGGCCCGCACGCGAGCCGCAGCGTCGGCTTCAACCGCCAGCGCACGCGCAGCCGCAGCCGCCGACAAAGCCGTCGTCCAGTTTCTCGACCGCGACGAAAAGACCGTCGTAAGCCTCTCGCCGGCACAGGAAAGTCTGCTTTACGAGAAAGGCCGTGATATGGGCATCATTCCCGAAGATGGAAGCCCGACCAAGAAACCGGCCTACACAGGCGAAAAAGTCCCGCAGTTCTCGTATGGCAAGCTCAAACCGGCACAGAAAGCACAGCTTTTACGCACAGTT